>Ga0041059_1002895_pt1 | contig 12317 bp, 5 predicted proteins | sample AraColnosormetaG_FD_56232 | JGI IMG/M metagenome (GOLD analysis project Ga0041059, IMG submission 56232) | Arabidopsis roots microbial communities from North Carolina, USA - Col MF nosort | ecosystem: Host-associated > Plants > Roots > Unclassified | place: USA: North Carolina | collected 2013-09-02 | reverse complement strand
TCTTTTTTTTTTTTTTAATGAATTTTAATCATCATTTGATTAGTTTATAGGGTACTGCAAACAATAATGAATATCTTAATTAGAAATGAAACTATATCACATAAGTGAATCTCCCATGAAGACAGGGATTTCGTAAGAAACAAGTACAAATAAACTAATGTATGGAAACTTTTGAAGTGCCTCATGGAGTTATTTATCCACTTTGGTTGTTTTGTAAAGACAAAATTTGTAGTGCCCTTTGAAATACTTAAAAGGGAGGATATTCCCACAACTTATATTACTAGTTTTAGTGGATACGAATCTCTATTTCGTATTTTATTAATCAAATACTTATATTATAATAGCAAACAACAAATGTATTATTAGATTAAAAAAATTGTTGTAGTTAGTCTTTTGATTTAAAACACTTGTTTTAGATTGCACATAATAAGGGGTTCAGGTCGATTATGAGTCTGTATAGGCAGGCTACATCGACTATACCGGTATCTTAATTCTTAATCAACGATCTGGTAGCTGATGTACAATATGTTACCGGTTTGGCGGTTTCTAACGTTTGTATCGGTCTTTTTATGAGGCAACATATGTTCTTAGATTTTTTAAGTTATTATTTCTCATGTGTTTTTTGTGTTTTTTTGTTCAAAATTGGAACTATGAAATTTGGTATTAGTCCTTTTATGAGTCAAAAAAGTCTTTACTTTTTTAAAATTTTTCAAGTGTTTATAGCTTTTAGGTTGTTTTGTAGGATAACGATTAACAAACCATTTTATGATGCATAATGTGGAATTGGAGACAAGTTCATGTATCATGAGTTTAGAATTCGGTTAAAGATTTCTCATTGTTCTGTGTTAACCTAAAGTTTGGACACATGATATCACTTGAATCATTTGTCATTTGGTGATGGAGTGAAACCAGCGGACCAATGGTTTGACAAATTTTTTATTCTTGTTTTTAATGTCTAAAAAAAGTTATGGCTTTATATCCGTATATCCTTTGGAACAATATACCATCTCCAGAACATTTTATATAGTCTCTTCTCAAATGTCATTCGAACTAACAACTTCTAGAATTATAACAGTTTGACAATTATATATGCCAATATTAGTGAAGACATGTTAGTTTGGCGAATAGCTTAAACATGTGCAAAAAAATAATTAATGTTAAATATATATTTGCCTAAAGTTATTATATGTAACGATAAACGATATTAAAAAGATAAAAAATAGAAAATAAAATTAGCGATAAAAGATTTATTAAATAAATAAATGATATTTTTGACGTTATCCTAATGAAAATATGAAAAAACTTATTTTTGTGAGCAGCATTTGGAAAGAAGTAAGTGATTGGCTAAACTTCTGTGTGTAAATAAAGGCTTTTTCTTTTATGTTAAATGTTTTTCTATTTAAATCAGGAGTTTCCAAAGTAAAAGAAAACACAAACTAACCATGATCCCATAGTTATGGCTTTTTTAATAATCGCAAAGGTTTTATCTATTTTATTTTACCACGGAAGAAATTGATGTGTAAATGATCTATCACATAGAGGGATATACTTTGCCTCGAAGCATCACTAGAAGCTAATTAATCAAACATGTATATTTGAAATTGTCGACTATGGTTATAATACATATGTGAATTTAATTCCTTGTACACACCTTATTTGCAGTTATTTAAATATAGTTATATAATTATTTATGCATATTAAAAAAAAAAATCCCCCATTATTTTTACATTTCGTCCGCATGTGCTACTTTAGTTTGTTATATTGATTGAATTAACAAAGACACCCACAATCCCATGGTTATTGATTTTCTTCAGTAAGGTCAATGGTTAGTTTATTTATTTTCTCAAGATTTATTCTGCGTCCAAAAAAATCGTTACACTAAACAAAACATACAATGTAACTGAATTCTGTCGAATAAAGAAAGGTTTAAGCGATTTGAGCAAAATTTGACCTTATGAATTTAAAAACCTTGAATACAACGACGAATCTCTAGATTGTGTTATCATTACACTACAAAATTTACATTAATCCTCCAACGAATCTCTTCTCAATAAAAGAAAAAAGTTATCAACTAATTCAAAACAAAGTCAATTTGTTTTTGTTAAAGACCTCCTCATGACTCATTCCTCCCTACTTATCAACCATCCCAGCCTCCATATCCTCCTTGGCGTCGTCGTCACTACTGCCACAATCCACCGCCGTTGTGAGCACCTTAGCCCTTTCCGCCTCAAGTTCCCAATCGGTCCTACACGTCGCCGCCATCATACCAATCACACACGTGATCTGCGCCGCAAGCATCCCAAGCCAAAGTCCCTTAAATCCAAACCCAAACCAAAACGCCAAAACTGCTCCAACCGGAATGCCAACCGCGTAAAACGCCACTCCATTAATATTAGCTCCGATCTTCGGCCTCGCGGAGCCTCTGAGAACACCGCATCCCGTAGTTTGCGGGCAGTTCCCGAGCTCACATAGACCAACGATTGGCAGAGCCATGGCAGTCAACTTCATGATTTCTTTGTCATCAGTGAAAAACATCGCCCATGTGTTTCTAACCGAGACAGTAAACGCGAAAGCCGTAAACCCTAGGGCGATGCTGAGACCAAGTCCAACAATGGCTGCTCTTCTCGCTCTTTTTGGCTGGTTAGAACCAAGCTCGTTTCCGACCCGGGTGGAGACTCCTAAACTCAAGGAATGAGGGAAAATGTACACAAGAGAAGTGATTTGGATGAGAATTCCCATTGAAGCAACACTTGCTTTAGGGTCTAAGAGAAACCCACAAAGCAAAATCATAATCTCATAGCACCACCACTCAAGACAAACCGATATACAACTTGGTATCGCAAGACAGAGTAGTTTCTTCCATTCTCTCACACTATCTTCACATGTCTCCTCTGTTATCTTCTCGTCCTCATTAACACTTAGCTTGTCTTCGAAGAAACAGATGTAGAGAAAGAGGAAAGCGACAAGGTTGAAATTAGACACAACACCACTCAAAGCGATTCCTTTAATCCCCAAACCGAGGTAACTTACAAGGAAGAACGTGATTGGCAAGTGAAGAAAACTCGCGATCACTGTACAGATTGATAAAGGAAGAGTCTTTGACTGAGTCCGAAGATAAACTCTTAATGGGTGTAAGAAAGATTGAGCGACAAGATCTGGAACAGAGTAAAGCAAAAAGATGTGCGCTTCGGACGCGAGCTTCTTGTCCTGTTTCAAGATTAGAAGAATCTTCTCCATATTCATCCAAAGAAGTGTAACAGGGAGAGAAGTGACGAGAAGGAGGATGATTCCTCTCTTGACACTCGCGCAGACGTAGTTATAGCGTCTGGCTCCAAAGGCTTGTGAACAGATAGACTCAACGCCCATGGTTAAACCGGAGAAAAGAGAGTATCCGGTGATGTTTGCAAATGCGGCGGCGAGGGAGCCACCGGCGAGAGTGGCGTCACCGAGACCACCGAGGAAAGACAGAGAGACGAAGGAGCGAACGTAGAGGAAGAGACCAGTGAGGACCAATGGGTAAGAGATTTTGCAGATTGAGATTGCTTCATTTAGGAAAACAGAGAGAACAGAGGAGTGATTTTTCAGATGAGAGGTTTTTTGGAGTAAAGGTAATGTAACTTCGTCTCTGACACGATTTGATTGACTCATTCTTTTTGTTTTTGTCAATATCTGTGTGACAGAGGAAGAGGGAGAGAGAGAGAAGAAGAAGATTTGTAGGTGTGAAGAAGATTGGTTGAAGCATTTGGCTTTATATAGAGAAAGTAGTGAGTGGGTTTTATTGTTTTAACATATTATTTTTTTCGTTGCACTGGATTTTAATATTATTATTTTCAATTTGGTCATATGTATTTTATTTTCAAGTCAAATGGTTACACGCTTATTACATTCAAATTTGTATGTTCTTGTTGTTTAACTAGAGTTAAATCCATATACACGGTTTCTACTCAATCTGAAGATGTATTAGTGATGCATTGACACATAGTATCATTAGTATTAGTATAAATAGACTATCACCTCAAAATCATGATTTCAAAAAATGTTTATTATTTTCTTCTTTTGTCAAATGTTTTTTTTTTCTTGTCAATATATACAGTTTATAATGTGAATCAAAATCTATATGACAAAAATTAGAATAATAATATATTTTGTCTAAATCATGTATGTTGATTATACGCATGTTATATACTTATATCATGTATCACTATACTGATTCAAACTGGAAAAAACGGTGTGTACGGATTTAACTATAGCTAATTACAGTTAACTACGTGTGTATAATTTCTAATGGAATAGAATACATGCATATAGATTCATTTAAACGATGACAACCAGCTCTGGTTTGAGAAATTTAAACCTTACATTAAACGTGATCCTCATAAATCAAAATGGGGAAAAAAGAATGAGGAAAGATTAGTAAACCAAGCATAATTTACTAGCACTTGATCCAATTTTTGACTAATTAGATTGTTATATTATTCCCTTGCTGAAAAACCCTGAGAGCTGGGATAATTTACGTTAAGAGGAGGACCTTGAAATTGGTAATTTACGTTCACACACTTAAAGGAGATATTGCCATATGATAGACGAGGCCCAACTCAAACATTCAAGTACACAAAATATAACTTTTCATCATCACTATATTCTTTAATCAAATAAGATATGATTAGAGTTTTAAATTAACTGACACGGAACGTAATAGCAAAACTGAAACAAGGGACGGGTCAAATATATTCTCATGATAAACATGCCACTAACAAAGTACTTGGCCAGTGGGTTTTGAACCTATTTCAAATAGAAACTTCTCTTTTTTTCCCTGTTTTTTTAAAAAACATCATTTTCTGTTTATAACTTTTCAAAGTCGAAGTTTACACACGGTGTGCCCCACGCGTTGAATTAGACTTTTTAAAAAAATCCCAAAGTGGAGTTTGGGGATTAATGACAGCTCAAAAAAGTAAGCATATTAGATTTTAAAAAGTGCAATATATCATATATCTTTGTAAACAAAATGAAATTGTTTATCGTTACTCACACGATTATGTTCTCGAAATTAAATTTGGATTAGAATATTTGTAACCTAATTGTATACCAATTGTCACAAGAATATGGTCTCAATCTTTTATTTATCTCACAAGAATATGGTCTCAATCTATTATTATAGAGATTCAGTCTTTTGTATCGTACTTATTTAATGTTTTCTATTAATTACGAATGTTTAGGGTCATATTTTTTTATTTAGGCAAAAAAAGAAAAATCTAAACGGTATAATGAAAGCTGTAATCAGCAAAAAGATGGAAGTTCGTTAATATGCAAACTATGAAGTGGAATTGGCTGGTCGGACGTTGACCAGACATGTTCGAGCAAAATAGTGTTCAACACTGAAGAACAAAAAATAAACTCGTTTTGGGACCAAAGAAAACTATATATGTTCCTACATTTTTTTTGGGTCAACAACTATACTTCGCTAAAATTTCTATACATAAACTAACACAAGAACTAACTGTTACAAATTTTATTCATTTTGAATGCTATTTAATGATGTTTCTACTGTATAATACATTCAAGTTTAAATTATTTCTTTTTGATATTAATCGACAAAACCTCTATTGAAATTTTGTTTTAAAAAAAAACAAAGGTAAATGATATAAACATAATTTAAGAAAAAAATTCTGGTAATATCTTTGATTTTTGTATACAAGTATCTATACATTGCGAAATTGATCATCAGCACCGTGCGTAAACAATCAGAATGGTTAACTCCTCATGAAGCAAGGTACATTAAATTACCATTATGTGATTGTTTATTTTTTAAGTAAGCCATTAATTCCTTAACTAGTGCGTGAAAGAGTGAGAAAGTTACAGAATATATTGAGTCTAATTCATTGTATTAATATTTCAGTTCATTGAATTGAATTTGTACCTTGCATAACACATTGAAGAAAAGGGACTTAACGTATGCCCATACACATTCTCATTTTCCTATTTGAATTCTCTTTTCTAGTTGTGATGTTTTGCAAATCTACTTTGTCCTTACCTGAACAGATTTTTTTTCTTTTGTTACAAATATAAGTTTGATGACAAAGACTTTACATCGGTCTCTCGTGTTTATATTGGTTCATTTGTAAATTGTAATGATACCTTTCAGGTTTACTAGTTTTGCTAAATTCTTACATGGCCCATCATTTTTAGTCGAATAAATTATCATTTAGAGACGTATACACTTTTAATCCAATTATATGTGAACACTTCAAAAAAAAATTGACACGTTATTTTACAAGTTGGATTTTACTTTGGATTATCAGTGATCTTTTAAACTAATGTGTAGTCGGAAAAAAAACTCATATATATCACAACAAACAATAATACCGTTTACTGACATCTATATTCTAATCGATAGAAACTAAAGTATAATAAAAAATATATATACGTATTTTAACCTTTAGATACTCATATCATACTTTTGGAATTGAAAAGGGAGGTGGTCATGTTTATCTTGTCGACGATTGCAACTCGTCGTGCAAAATTTTCTGCCGTACCATTTTGTCCTATATAATTGTTTTCTCTTGTAGTTACTACGGGACTATACGGCTGTCCATATGTTGACAAAAGAATATTAATACAAGCATGAATTAATACATTTATTTGTCTATTTCTGCTGTTTTTATGATGTTTTTCTTAAAGTGGATTGAGTCAAATATTTAAAACGCCTTTCGGTAGATCTCATCTCATTCTGGATGTTTTGTAATGAAGAACCTTACTCCTTATAACACGTGTTGCTCTGATCATGATGATAAATCTAGTAGTAAAACGTATTGGTTACTTTGTGCTCTAGGTTAAATTATAGATTTTACTATGTCCAAATTCAATATTTAAACAGTGTGTAGGATTATTTAAAGTTGAAAGATGAAGGATAATATCGATTCCTTTCACTTATAACATTTCTTCATTTGGTTGAAAACGAATCATCAACATTTGACTTTTAGTAAAACGACAAAGATTTTAGTAAAAACGAATATTATAGTTTGATAACATTTCAATATCTAAATGTAAAACAAGAAAGAATTTCAATAGTAACACGTACGAGATGATGTGTCAATGAATATCAACTAAATTCATTGGATTCTAAGAGATAAATTCGTAACCAACTTCTCGTTTCCCTTTTTCCATCTTATCATTTTCTTACTCAATCTATCTTTCCAGCAAAGACAATATTTAATGAAATATTATTAGTTGTAAACTTTGTGATCTATGAGTCTATGACAAGTGATATACTCTTTTGCTTCCTTTTTCCGAAGATAATCACAATAATAGATTCCTACTATTTTGTTATACATAAAGAATATTAAAAAGAGACAAAACAAAAGTTTGTCTTTAATCTTTTTAGCCGTAATTAGGTTGTGAAAGTCAAAAGAAATGAAGCGACTTGTTGGGTGAAAAGCAACAACAAGCGGAGTTGAAGCCAAATGGGATTCATCATCATTTTACGGCTTACACATCCAACGGTCCATGTTTAATTGGGACCGTCACACTCCTTGTTTTAATATTCCATATTAATTCTTTATTTTACTTTATCATATACTCTATTCAATCTAAGTAAGTCGACAAATTATTCAATTCCAATTTGAAGCAGAGAAACATACAGTGAAAGCCCTTTCAAATTCAATTTGACTTGCAAAGCTATATCATTCTTTTATTAGACATTTTGTAGTATTTATGGACGATTTGTTGACGTTAACCTTGCATGTTTCATGAACACTATTAAACTTGTTGGGAAGAAACAAAGCTTAAGAGTTAATGTCTCAATCAAAACAATCAAGTCAAGATCCATTGAAGATAGAATTAGTACGTTAAGATTACGTTCAGTGCTTGAATTTTGTTAGTGTGATCGATAAGATAATGTGTGTGGGAGTTACGTTTCTAGACTCTCATGTCTCAACAATTGAGACACACTCTTTTTCTTTACTTCTTCTAGTAGTTTTAGCCTAATAAGTTAACCACACTTTTACTACACCTATCCTTTATAGTAATGTTTCTGCCTAACTTCCTCATTTTTTGTTACCCATCACATAAAATAGTACTAAGATAATACATTTTTTTTTCAAAAAGTATTACTACCATATTGGTTCCTAGCTAGGTGCATTATCTAACCACTGACAATTGCCATGAATTTGATGTTACTTACTATGGTTTTGTCCGTTCGTTTAACCTTGAATTAAAGCACGTGAAACTGGTGTTTTAGGCATCCAACGTATAAAACTTTTGGAGCATCATTTTAAGTGAAAACGTCAATAGTATAGTTGTTGAGGAAGAGAGAAAGCGTATACATAATAAGCTTCTAGGTTAGCTCAAATCCTTCAATGACAATAATATGAGTTTTTATTTTATAGATGTGTTTGTTAATGGGCTTAATTTTTTTGTTTTGCTCTAGGCAACAAAACATTACGGCTCCACAACATCTCTGAATGGTGACACTGCATAAATATCTAATGACATAAATCGCATAATGAAAATACTTGCAGAATGAAAAATCTCATAATGAAATAAACAACTATATACTTATTTATTTGCATAATGAATTTTTATATGAATTTTTTAGGCGAAAACGCAAATCATACGTTTTTACATTTTAGTAAATATTATGCAATTTTTTTTGGTTAGTAAGATTCTTGCATAATCTCATTAGAAAATGTTATTCCACCATTATGAGTGTTACTATTCGGAACCATTAACAGAAAAAAAAAAACAGAAAAATGAAAACCCAAATGCAAACAAAAGAAAAGTGCTACTTTTGTGTTTAGTATTTTACACTTTGCAAAAGAATTTTATAGACAAAAAAGTTCTATACAATATTACGAAGTTGAAAAAAAGTGGAAGCGCAAAAAGGCGAATGTAATTGAAATGGAAAATTTAGGGTTGACAAGTTGACACAATTCAGACCTACATTATAAAGGATTTCATGGCTAACATAAAACTTCTGATCTTGTCGACCATCTTTAGCACTATTTTCATGTTAAAACATAAGCTGCGCTCGTAAACATCTAAAGTCGGATATTGTAATCCAAACTAAAAAGCAATCTTTTAACCAATACTACGACAAGCGATTTCGAATGGAGTCATAATAAAGTTTACAAAACACTTAACAAAGACCCAAAATAACACACTAAATACTACATGACATAGCAAAAGACTTCAGTTTCGGATACAACTACTTTGAGAGACATCTTTTGTTTGTGAATCCAACACAATCATCTGTCTGCATCTCCAATCATTCCTCTGCTGGCGGCGAACGAGAGGGGCTGCTTCAGTTTCAAAACCACAAAAAAAAACTGGAAGTAAGATGATGATATTGATACCATTCAAATGTGATCTAAAGATAGCTTGGGATGTGGTACCTCTCGCGTATCGGGCTGTCTGCTCCATCGTATCCTCTTCCAGCTTCTACTTCCATTATTTGCCCAGGGCTCTCAACTTGACCATTCTCAGGGCTTGACTTCGACCTTGACCTTGACCTCTCCCTCCTCTTCTCATATGGAGGAGGACTCCTGCTTTCCCTTCTCTTCTCATATGGCGGAGGACTCCTGCTTTCCCTCCTCTTCTCATATGGAGGAGGACTCCTGCTTTCACCACGTCCTTTTCTTGGGCTTCGGTTCCTTACAGCTCCATTCTCTGGGCTAGCCACTCTCTCCCTCCTACGGTCATCCCTCTTGTAATCTGGGCTAAGCCTGGCTCTCTTGTAAGGGCTGGGGCTGCGTCTTCCACGACCATAATCAGGACTAGTCCTTTCCCTTTTGTGAGCTACTGGACTAGCACCTCGGCCATAGTCAGGACTTCCCCTTTCTCTTCTGTAAGGACTTGGTGATCGCCTTCTCCTATCAGGTGACCTATCACGCCGTCTTTCAGGACTGTATCCATTTCCTCTTGAATCATCATCTTTCACTGCATACTCCACTGAGATCACCTTATCCATCAGCTTACTGTAACAACAACAACAACAAAAAAAGGTCAATGGGAGCTGAAGGAAAACATTTGGGACAAATGAGAGTGTAAAGATGGACAGAAAGAAACCTGGAATTTGTAGCATCCAGTGCTCTGGTAGCATCTTCTTGTGCCTCATATTGGATGAATGCAAAATTCCTTCTGATTCTAACATTAACAATTTTACCATACGGCTCAAAGTGCCTCTCCAAGTCCCGAGTCCTAGTGTTTTGTGCATCGAAGTTGATCACAAACAGAGTCTTGGAAGGTCTCAAGCCAGAAGATGATCTCCTCGAACCACCTGATCTTCCAGCACCTCCACGGTCATTCTATACCCAGTATTAGAATTTGCATTCCATCACTAAATCCGTCCTGATAATAACTTTTAAAATGATATTCAAGATTCTACCTTTGTCCACTCAACACGGAGTCTGCGTCCTGTGCGACCATATTCAAAGCGATCAAGCGCTCGAATTGCATCTTCAGCATCCCTTTCATCTTCCATATAGACAAAAGCAAACCCTGGGGAGAGAACCAAAAGGGAAAGTCAGAACATGAGAACAATCTTATCAAGTAAACCAAGAAAAAGAACCTCCTCCAAGAGGAATTCTAATATGAAGACTCTCCCTTCCACGGCAGTATCAAAACAGCCTTTACTACTTACTGTGACAAATAAGTTTTGAACCTAAAATCTCTACAAACTATAAGTAGTTTTACAGACCTTGCATTATGGAATTAATATGTCAAAGAAGAAGAACTGAAAATGAGGAGGAGATGAGACGGAATTGTGAACAGAAACGTGGTGGCGCAAACTCCATTTGATTTGCTGCCTCTGCTGTGAGAGGTTGGTATAAGTCTACCAAAGAGGCATGTGCATCTCGAAGAGGAGAAAAGTCAAGAGGAATGAAATGCAACTAAAGTCGGGGTTATGGGAACGTAGTGCCATTGCGTGGATGAGGTTGACTCTTTTGGGCAGGAAATGGATTTTCCATATTGTCCATCAATGGGCTGTGTGGGAGAATGGGCATCCCAAGATCGAAACAAATCCTGCGCCAAAATCAAATGTTGAGTATGGCGGTTTTACCCTAAAATTACTCGATCTTTTCTCTTCTGAGGTATGCTATGAACTTCATGCGGGGTGCTTCAAGTTCCTTGGCAGATGTTGGAATCAGATGGTAGCGAACCGAGGGAATACGGAATGTGGGATGCAGAGGCTAGAGAGCACACTTTGAAAGGACAGTCCTCCAGAGAGTCTCATGGAATGAACGCACGTAAGTGGATTTTAAGAACAATGCATTTGACTGAATTTCGCTTGTTGTTCATCGGATTGGTAGTGGTTTACGAGACTTCTTTATCCATTTCAATTCAACCAAACAGAAAAACTAAGAGAAAGTATAAAGAAAAACAAGAACCAAGACTTACCAGCTTTCATATCAACCCTCTCAACCTTGCCGTACTTTCTGAAAAGCCGCTCAAGATCACTCTCACGAGCATCATACTCAAAGTTTCCGCAAAAGACAGGCTTCATGATTCCTACAAAATAGACAACAGAAACGATTTATAGCTCCTCTCAACAACCTAAGTATCAAAAGATATCCAAGAGATACTAAACAGAGCACAGATTTGACCAAAATATACAAATAAACACACTCCAGAAGAGAAGCAATAACAAAACATATAATTAAGATCATAGAACAATGAACATAACAGGAACCAAACCACAGAAAAATGTAATCATCTACACTTCCAAGTTTTCAACTTTATAACTGTAATAATCAAAATCCAATTCATCACAAATTAACAAACCAATGCAAATTTCATACTTCAAGATTTCAAATTTACAACTATATTCAAAATTCAATTCATCACAAGTCACAACCCATAACATACCACAACAGATTTTCATTAAAGTTTTCATATTTATACAAAGGAAGCCCAGAAAGTATGGATTTTTTCAAGCTATGATGAAAAAAACCTCAGATCTGGAAAAAAAAAATCAACCATATGAGAAAACAAAGCAAGAAGAAACTACAATTTCAACAGACCTAATGAAACAAGAAAAATTCAACGGAAGAAAATGAAAAAGCTATCGAATTTAAATCTGAAGAACAAGAGAAGAGAGAGACCAAAGAGAGAATCGAATTCAATATCTGAAGAACTCGATTTTGATTATACCTTAGAACAAGCAGTTGAAAAATCGTACCGGCCGTCGAGAGTCGAAACCCTAGAAACAAGCTTCTCTAGATTTTATTTGCTTTCTTCGAGGCTCTCTCTCCAGATAATGAATCTTAAACATATATTTATATTTATATATATATATATATATATATATTAAAAAAAAAAAT
>Ga0041059_1002894_pt1 | contig 12318 bp, 12 predicted proteins | sample AraColnosormetaG_FD_56232 | JGI IMG/M metagenome (GOLD analysis project Ga0041059, IMG submission 56232) | Arabidopsis roots microbial communities from North Carolina, USA - Col MF nosort | ecosystem: Host-associated > Plants > Roots > Unclassified | place: USA: North Carolina | collected... | reverse complement strand
ATTGCGAGGGAATTGCGACATATAACCATTTGCGAGAAGCGATTTGCGAGGAACTCGTTTTCCTCGCAAATCCCTTGCGTATAGCTGTTTGCGAGGGATTAGCGAGTAATTCTTCCCTCGCAAAACGACTGTTTTCTTGTAGTGTCTCTTCATCCTCGTCTTCATCTCCCTCGATCTTGATCCCTTGAAGAAAAATAACATAAGAGATCCTAAAATCAAAGTCCCCATTTATCTCGAAATATGTACCAGGACTAAAGTCAAAAGAGTTTGGTGATGAGTTACTTCTCATCCTCAGAAGTCTCGAACAGCTTCAATCAGATTCTCGAGGAGCACAAACGGTTTCAAATAGATGAATAAAACCATTTGACAAGTAAACGTCAATTTGTTGCTAGGTCCATTTTGATCCTCAGTTCTCATGTTTGTTTCTTCGCTAATAACATAAAAGAGCTTTATTTGCAAAATTGATGAATTTAGATGGAATTTTGAGTTGGTTTATGGGTCAAGCATGGTGGTGAATCTCGTTATGCTTATGTGTATCGCTTTAATAGAAATATTTTGAGTTTGTTTATGGGTCAACCTATTATTATCTCTTTGAAATCTCACCAAATTATAAATTATCTATAGTTTTTTGAAACGAAAAATAACAATTCGACCAAAGTTATCATAAAACTAACTTAAATCTCTTCAAATCAAAAATTTCCTAAATTCCACCAAACCCTCCTAAATCTTTAATTGAATACTACTTCTTTAGATGTGTCACCCATGTTATGACATAAACCTGTATTAATAACCTTTGGCAAAGAGAAGTGCATTAATCTAGAATTGAGAATTTCTAAACATGAATTTACGAGACAATCAAGGGAGCTAGATGCATTCACTTTCAGCTCTAGTGATGTAGCATCTACTACTTGCCTTTTAGAGCAAGTTGCAGCAAAATGTCCCTTCTTATGACATCTATAACATGTTGGTTCATTCGATTTTAAAGAATCATAGGACTGACCTTGCTTTAGTCCATCATGCGGTTCAACATATAGTTCAAGTACATGTATGGGGCTTGTGTCTTCTTTTGGACATGTACCGATCTCATTCTTCTTAGCGGGATCTTGATTCGCAATTTGATTGGAACTAACACGTAGATTTTTGAGAGTTCTCTCAGCTTGGTTCCTTTGGATGGTAATTGTGTTGACTAGGTTCAGGAAGACTGTGTGGTGCGTATCTCTCCCTCATAAGAAACTTTAGTTTCCCCACGTTTTGAGTGGTGGTTCCTTATACCACAATCTATCTTTTCTCGATTCCACCAACGTTATGCGCTTCCCATGAGTTGTTCAAGACAATAGTCGAGCTTCTCTTCTTTAGGAATGGAATAGTACTTAAAGTACTTATTCATCTTGAGTTCCCATTGTACATAATCTCTCTCACGTCCTACAAACTCAAAAGATTCAGGACCAAAATACTCATAACCATTGTCTAGAAATAACCTGAGTTTTGTTTGGTAGGTTAGGGTGGGTTGGATAGTAGTGGGTCTCGTCGAGAGCCATGTTTCAGCTCGCCTACTCTTAGATTACTGATTCTTGAGTCTCTCTTAGCTATGTAATCATATGGTTAATGTCACATTGATGTTCTCTGAGTCACTTCTTAAGGCATTTCGTGTACTACTAGTGGATTTTTGTGAAAGAACTTGTGTCTCGGTTTTGCTTGACATGAGACTTTAGGCAGTCACTATATCAAAGTGTAATGGTCGACCTTATCTTCACTCCTTGGAGGACGTTGGCAATGGTATTCCTTTGATGTTGCCCCTTTATACTCCATGACTTCTCTCTGCTTAATATAATTCGCTTTTCCCGAAAAGAAATATCTCGAGTCAATCGTCGATATTTCGAACCATGGCTGCAAAAATCATCAGTAAATTTATTGCATGGTTTACGATAGCCTTTATTGGTATTATAGGAGTCAGGCGCTTCTGGTTCCGGTACTTCACGACAAGATGCATCCTCAAAATCTGATTTAGAGTACTATTCATGCCATAGTTTTTCACAACTCTCATTGAAACACCTCTCCTGGTTGGTTTCTTCCTTCTCCACATAGTATTATGTCATTGTTGCTCTTTTTTTTTCGTGGAATTCCTTGCACAACAAGAGAATGATGTATCAAAAGTAAATAAACAAAATAAGGTAAAGATGACAAAATATGGAAACTTTTTATTTTCTAAAATCAATGCAAAACTAAAATTCGAAAATCTAAAATATCAAAAGAGAAAACGAATTTTAATTTTTCTTTTGTAGCTTCATTTGTGCGGAACATCAAAAGGTATTTCAAGAAGTAGATCAACAAGTAGTTCAACGAGTAGATCACCAAGTAGTTCAGCAAGTAGTTCAGCGAGTAGTTTAGCCGGTCTGTCAATAAGTACATCATCTATATGAACTTGTGATATCTTTGAATCCACTGTTTGGTAAATTATCCTTGATGACTTGATGTTGCCTCGTTCAAAACCTTTCTAGGTAAACCCATTGGGACAAACCCTAGATAAGAGAAAAAGAGTGCAACGGTCATATTCCCAAAATATGGTGTCTCTGCTTGTTGGTCTTTGACTCCACTAGAACAATAATTTGTATTCTTAGGGTTAATTTGCTGGTGAATAATTAATCATAGGCCTTGTGCTTGATTGAGACTCCAATTGGGCAAGAGTCTTCCATAATGCTCCTTATTAAGTAGTTGATACATGTACCAGCTGGTTTGATTTGAATGTCCGCATCATACCTTCTTCTTTGAAAACGTTTCGACCTCGAAACTTTACCATATACACCAAGACAAAGCAACTTAGCTTTCATGCAATTTTGGGAGGCTAGGGTCTTTCCTTGACACGGTCGTAGTTTGATGATGCATAGTGCATCAGGTGGCTCTCCATTTAGCAAAAAAGATAGGATCACTCTTCTTTTTTGATTCCGGTGATTTTACTTGTTGTGTTGCTTGCTTAACCCCTTCTCGGTTGCGAGCTTTAAAATCCGGCGGTTCCTCTTTGATTAACCAAGAGTTTGAGGCTCTTCTTGTCTCTATGTTAGGTGGTGTTAACACTAATGGTGCTGGTTCACTCTGGGTTTGACTTCGGTTCATGAGTTTGTTCATCTCTAGTAAATCGGGTTTATGGTCCTCCGTTTTACCTGCAATATTGTTGACACTTTTGGCAAAGAACAAGTGCGTTATAACAGTCATAGGATCAATATAAACATGTAAAACAATTTTGGTTTGAACCATTCCTTTTTCACAAAGTGTAACACAAAGTACATTAGAAAGTGTATCACAAAGTGTATCTGGTACTCAATTTAGTTTAAGACAAGAAATAGGTTTCATCAGTTTATTTAAAGAACCCAATTTTTCTCCCACTCTTGAGGGCTTAACAAGTTCGTAATTTCATCATTCGATTTATTGGCAACAAACGAAAGTAATGTATTACTTACCTGATGTAGATCCTCGGTGAATGTATCTTTCAAAATCAACACGGTTTCTTTATTTGAAGGCTGGTCCGGTGGTTCTTCTATAAACACGATGTTGTTTTTGATGATTTATTCTTCCTTAGTGACAGATTTTCATATCAAAAGCTCATGTTATTAATATGACTTTCCTAAGATTGACACTCTTGAGGTTAAGCAATGGGTAGGCTTTGCATCCAAAGCAATTAGGAGATTACTAGGATCAAAGGATGTGGGGCGAATGGTCACACGAAGGTTGTAGAAAGGCCTTTGATTTACCAATCTTGAACTCGTCGTTGGATATTACAACCCAAAGAGAAGAACAAGAGATTGATCTAACTTAAAAAGGTTTTTTATTGAAAAGATAGATGAGTTAACAAAGAGGAAATACAAGAGTTTTAAAAAGAGAAGAAGAGAAGGGGAAGAGTTAGTCTTAGAACAAGCTCCAAGACAACTCGAAAAAGAAAAAATCATAAATAAAAGTTTGAACCAAAATAGACTCTTGACCTTCCAAATTTTTGCTCCTCTTATTGGGCGTGGGCCGGAATGATAATGGGGGATTTGGAAGTATTACTCAAGCCTCATAAAAACCTACTAATGAAAACTCATTGGGATAAAACCTTAGAAGGGAAAAAGAGTACCCAAGTAACACTTAGCCAATTACCAAACGGTTTGAATGATGGATTCTTGCCCAAGTGGTTAAGTAGTCCGCTAACGGCTTGGTTGAGAAATCTAGTCTTCGAACGAGTCATAGGACTGGTTGGTTCCGCCAAAGTTTCCTCCACTACAAGCTGCTCTTCGGCTACAAACAGCTTTGTTGGTTCAAGTTGCGAGTCTTGCCTGACAATAGTCATATCATGTCCTCCCTCTTGAAAAGGATTTGCCCTCAAATCCGTTTCATCTATAAGAAAAGGAGATAAATCAGAAACATTAAAGCTCGAACTTATATTATACTTATTTCGAAGATCAATTTGATAAGAGTTATCATTGATCCGTTTTGTAATGGTAAACGACCCGTCGATTCTTGGCATTTGTTTGCTATTCGGCTGGGAATCGTTCTTTCCTTAAGTGAATCCATACTTGGTCACCCTCTTCAAAGACCATGCGTCGCCGGCCCTTGTTTGCTTGTTCAACATACTTTTTCGTTTTCTCTTCAATAGTTTTCCGAGCTTCCTCATTGATTTGTTGCACCATTTCGGCTTTCTTTTTCCCATCTAAATTTGTTCTGACACTCAAAGGTAGAGGCATTAAATCCAAAGGAGAGGTGAGATTAAACCCATAAATAATTTGAAATAATGAAAACTTAGAAGCGGAATGAATGGCATGATTTTATGCAAATTCTATATTCGGAAAAAATTCTTCCCCAGTCCTATGGTTCTTTTTAATCAGAGTGCGCAAAAGAGAGCCTAAGGTTCTATTAACCACTTCCGTTTGTCCATCAGTTTGGGGGTGACAAGTAGTAGAGAATAAGAGCTTAGTTCCAAGTTTAGACCATAATGTTTTCCAAAAATAACTAAGAAACTTGTTTTCCTTATCCAAAACAATGGTTCTAGGCATGTCATGCAAACGAACAATTTCCTTAAAGAACAAATTAGCAACATGAGATGCATCATCGGGTTTATGACATGCAATGAAATGAGTCATCTTAGAGAACCTATCAACTACCACAAAGATTGAATCCTTTCCGGTTTTAGTACTAGGCAAACCAAGCACGAAATCCATTGAAATATAAGTCCAAAGAGGAGAAGAAATAGGCAAAGGCGTATACAAACCGTTCGACTGGACTTTGGACTTAGCCTTTTTACATGTGACACACCTTCCACATATACGTTCAACGTCCCTTACCATGTGAGGCCAATGGAATTGATCCCTCTTTACCTCAAGAGTTTTGACGACTCCAAAGTGTCCCATAAGTGCTCCTCCATGTGCTTCCCTAACGAAGAAATCTCGAAGAGAACAATTAGGAACACACAAGCGATTCCCATAAGAGAGGAACCCGTGTTGCATATAGTAGCGACCTGAAGCAAACTTGGCAAAAGCCTTATATATGTATACCTCCGAGATAACCCGTCGACCACGACATTATCCTTACATTTCTTATACTTTATGACATACGAAAATGTCTCAATGAACTTTACCCACCTCGCGTGCCTCTTGTTAAGTTTACGTTGAGCTTTAAGATGCTTAAGAGACTCGTGATCGGTGTGTATAACAAACTCCTTCTACCATAAGTCATGCTGCGATGTTTGTAAGGCCGGATAATTTAATGTGGCACCACCGAGTTTCTCACTAAAGTAGGCTCTGAGCTTCTTCTCCTGCATCAAAACATCTCCAATACCTATACCTGAGGCATCACATTCAATTTCAAATGTTTTAAGAAAATTCTAGTAAAATAAAAATATGTTAGTAAGCTTCTCTTTAAGTGCTTGAAAAGTTTTCTCTTGAGTTTCTTTCCATTTGCACCCCACATCTTTCTTGATTACTTCGATGAGGGTTCGGCTAAGGTGCTAAAATCCTTGACGAAGCGCCTATTAAAACCGGCAAGGCTGTGAAAGCTCCAAACTTCTCCAACGGTTTTAGGGCTAGGCCACTCCTTGATTGCCTTCACTTTCTCCTCGTCCACTTTAACGCCATCTGCACTTACAACAAAACCTAGAAAAACAAGATTATCCGTGCAAAAGGTGCACTTCTTAAGATTCGGAAAAAGCTTCTCTTTTCTAAGGACTTTCATATCCGATTCTAGATGATCAATATGCTCAGTCATGCTCTTGCTAGAAACCAAAATATCATCGAAATAAACCAGAACAAATTGACTTATGAATGCTCTAAGGAGGTGGTTCATTAAGCGCATGAATGTACTAGGTGCATTTGTCAACCCAAATGGCATAACTAACCATTCGTACAACCCATGTTTTGTTTTAAATGTTGTTTTCCACTCGTCTCGTTTTTTCATCCTAATTTGATGATAACCACTTTTTAAATCTATCTTAGAGAAAATGCATGAACCATGCAACTCATCAAGTATAGGAATAGGGTGGCGATACTTCACCGTAATATTATTGATTGCCCGGCAATCAACGAACATACGCAACCTCCCGTCTTTCTTTGGCACAAGTAGGACCAGAACCGCACATGGACTCATGCCCTCGTGGATATGCCCCTTAGCCATGAGTTTGTCGACTTGTCATTGCAACTCTTTGGTTTCCACCGGATTGGTATGATATGCTGGACGGTTGGTAAGTATTGCGAGACAAAGTCTATTTGATGTTCGATTTCTCGGATAGGTGGTAGGCCGTTAGGCTGTCTTCAGGAAACACATCCTTATAGTCTTTGGTTTCCTTGGCCGATAGTTGAATTTGATTCTCATATACCTCTTGTGGTGTTCATGGAATCAGAGTCGTTTTCTTGCCTATGAACAAGAATGAGTACCGATTTGTGAAGCCATCATGAATCACTCTCCGATCCGACAGCCATGGTCGGCCTAAAAGGATATGTCCAGCGTCCATCGGCAGCACATCCCAAAGAATTTGATCATGGTAGCTTCCAATTACTAAAGGAACAACCACTTGATTCTTGACACTCATTTCTCCATCATCGTTAAGCCATTGTAACTTGTACGGCTTAGGATGCTTTTGCGGCTTCAAATCGAGTTTTTGGACCATTGTTTCACTCGCCACATTCGTACAGCTTCCTCCATCGATGATCAAGCTACAAACTTTCTCATTGACAATGTATCGCGAATGAAGTAGGTTCTCTCTTTGCTCTTCTTCTTCGGTTCGGGTTTGAATGCTTAAAGTCCTTTTTGCCACGTAAAGTTCTACGAGCTGTTCTTCATACTCATCCGAGGATGAGCTCACGTCTTGCTTCTCTTCCGGATCCTTAGAAACTTTCCTCGACATCAAGAGCTTCCCATTAGCCGGCTTAGCAATACACTCATCGGACGAAGAATCAGGTTCTGGCACGAACTCGTCTTCGGATTTCAACTCGACATTTTCCCTTATGACCATCACTCTCTTGTTGATACATTCATTAGCATAGTGCCCACATCCATGGCACTTGAAGCATCGAAGATCACGAGTTTTAGTAGTGGTGGCGCTATCGGGCCTGGTTTTGTATTGCCCTTGGATAGTCGGAAATGTTTTAGGCCCGCCTTTAGGAACGAAGGCTGGTTGGGCTTCTCTAGGATAACTTGGCCGGTTAAAGTCATAGGTCGGCCGGGATGATCTATCATAGGCTGGCCGGGATGATCCTTTCCTCTTAACTTGTTGTTCCACTAGGATAGCCTTGTGTAGCATTTCCTCCAATTCTTCATAATGTTCCATCTCGACATGACCATGAATTTCTCAATTTAATCCTCCCAAGAACCATGACATAGTCGCCTCACGATCCTCCTTTATATTGACCCGCAACATCAAAGTTTCCATCTCTTTGTAATAGTCTTCCACGGATCGAGTACCTTGGACGAGCTTCCAAAACTTGGAATGGAGTTCACGATGATAGTGTCTTGGCACAAACCTACGCCTCATGAGAAGCTTCAACCCTTGCCATTTCTCAATAGGATACTCTCCATTACGCCTTCTTGTAGTGACGATTTGATCCCACCAACTAATAGCATAGTCGTAGAATTCAGTGGCAGCAACCTTCATGCGGTTAACGTCGGCATAGTTTTGACAATTGAATACGAGTTCCATTTTCTTTTCCAATTCCAAATAGGCATCCAGATCATTCTTCCCATGGAAAGGTGGAAGCTTCATCTGATAGCCACCAAGATTCAAAACCATAAGATATCTTTCTTCTCTCGCATGTCTTGGTCTCCGGTTACTCCGGTGAGATGAGTGACCGTGGCTGCTGTAATATTCTTGAGCTCTTGGGTCAACTAGGTCTTTCTTTGGGTCGTTGGTTTGACTTTTCATCTCCCTTTGAGATTGCTCTCCTTCCGAGATTACAACTTGTTCATCGGGTGCTTTCCCTTTTGCTTTAAGTTGATCGTTGATTGGCTTAAGCTTGACATCTATTATATTCTCCAATCGTAAAGTGATAGCATCGATGATGGCTTGGTTATTAACACTCTTCTTCGAGCTTGATTCGGTTGTCACCGTTTCCTACCAACAAACAACACTAAACGAGTCACTAGTTCAAGGAGAATATCAAACGTTTTCCTAATAACAGGCACACTAGATCGAACAAAATAAATCAACCAATCATGCTCAAAAATTCCAGAAACAATTTTATAAAATACTAGTCTCGTCCTCGATTCAGATCCAATTGATTTCGCAATTTTATCCCAAGCCAATTATCTATAAAAATTAAAATAATGTGACAGCAAAGATAAACGGACAGATGAGAAAATGAAACGAGATGATGAAATGAATTGAATTGATGAAGTGATGAAAGGATAAAATACTCAACTTCAGAGTGTATACTACAAGAAAACACAGTTTTTACGACTGCAATATTAGTCGCAAAGTAGCCGTTAAAAGAGTAGTTACGACTATGTTACGACTAATTCTCGATGTCGGAAATCCATAGTCGCTAACCCAAATAGTCGTAACATTAGTCGCTAAATAACGACTACGATACGACTAATTCCCGATGTCGTAAGATTTGTCGTAACATAGTCGTATAATATGACGACTGAGTTACGACTAAGTTACAATTGAATCACATGTATATCGACTCGTGTATAGACTATTTTGCGACAATTTAGCGACTAAATAGTGACCAATTAACGACAGTTAAGCGACAACCATTTCAGCAAAAAAAAAAAAATAGTTTGTCTGATTTTGTTTGTATCCAAATTCATTCCAAAACACATAAAAAACAAGACAAAATCATGATTCAAAACAAACTAAAAACCTGAAAAGATTCAAAAACACCAAACTCAATATCCAAAACATACCAAATACAAGATTCTAGTAATTTGACATACAACTAAAAGGTTTGAGGAATTCATGAGAGTTATGAAGTAGGGAACTTAAGACTAAGATGGTGAAGATTAGATAGGATCGGTTGTGGTTGCTTCAGATGAATGAGTAGCCATAAAGTTGAGAAAGACTGGATCAGTTTGGCGCAAATACTTTTCCACCAAGGCCAAGTGCTCCAGCTTGTCTTTCCGTTCAGCCACAGCTCGGGCTTGCTCTGCCTCACGTCGAGCATTATGAGCAGCCTGCTTTTCGATCTTCTGTTGAGCTTCTTTCAGTTGCTCTTGCAATGACACAAAGGAGGTAGAGTATGCTGCATGTTTGCCCTTTCCAGTGACTAGATCCGGAAGATTATCTTTGAGGCTTCCAACTCCATAATAGTTCCCTCTTGAATCTGTCTATGTGGCCTATGAAAAAAATAGCCAAACCATTAATAAAGAGCTTGAGAAAATGCAGACAATATGCAAGTGAAAATGTAATCTTTACCTCCAGAAAGATGACAATATGGTCCTCTATTGTGAGCTCCCGAGATTCCCCATCTGAAATATTTGAAGTCTCTGCCTCCATTTCCGACAACTTCTCTTGCAGCTTATTCTCATAATTTTTAACAATTTGCTCTGCCTTTTTATTGACATAAGTACCATCTGGTTTGGTATGAGTCTTGATGAAAACCTCACCAACACTCACCGTCCTTCCTAACTCTTTTTACTATGATGTTAAAAATGAAAAAGGCTTAATACAACATATGAACTTAAGACACAAACACATTAAAAAAAAAAAGAAATAGAAGTTAATAACCAGTTCATGTTTGATGTTTTGATATGACTTTGGCCCTGACAAATGGATGTGAGGACCGAGCCCATTACGGTCAGACAAGCGAGCCTTGGAATATATCTGACTCCTCGCTATTGCTTCTTCAGTATCCCAATACTCACACGTCGCTTTCCAGATATGAGAATCGATGATCCATTTAGGGGACTCTCGACTAGTCCTTATCATGCTAACCATGTCTTTCATCCTTCGTTTAAAGATTTCTTCAAAATACCATTGAACTGTACCTGTTATCAAAGGATCCCAATGGTGTGTTTTCTACAAATAAAAAAGAGAGGATGTTAGTGAAAACAAAGCAGCTTAACTTAATACTCTTAAGGCAAGAGGAAGGAAAACTATACCGTAAACTCGAGAAAGTATTTTTCTCGTCTATCCCGAGGAACACATGATCAGCTATAGAACAGACCATCAAATTTATTTGTCCATACTTTAGTAATCTTCCTTAACAGGCTTGAATTTGTGTCCCGAGTAAACCTGCAAGCAATACAGAAGACACTTAATACAATCAAAACCAATACACATGAGATTCAAAACCACAGACAACTAATCATAACAAACACTTAAGACTCAAAACCACAGACAACTAATCATAACAAACACTTAAGACTCAAAACCACATACAACTAATCATAACAAACACTTAAGACACTTAAGACACATCTAATTCAAACATAAAAACACACGCTTAAGACAAAGACACATTCACTCATCAAAACACAAGACACATCTAAGTCAAAAGAAGACACTTAATAAGTTGTGTTTGGCATCAAACTCTAATCAATACATCAAAACCAGCCATGTCATACAAATTATATGACATATACTCATTACTCAGTCCACATAATCAAAGACAAGAATCATGAGTTAATTATGCAACAAGATTGATCCACACATCAAAACACAATACACATCTAAGTCACACATCAAAACAACTAATTAATACACAAGACACATCTAATTCACACATCAAAACAAACACTTAAGACACATCTAATACAATCAATACAATCAATACACTTAATACTAGACACTCAATACACTAACACTCACACACTCACATTCAGACTCTAATCAAAACAATCAAAACCAGAGATCAATTATACACTACTCAGACACTCAAACTCGGAATCTAATCAATACAATCAATACACAAGACACTTAATACTAGACACTCAATACACTAACACTCACACACTCACACACTCACATTCGGATTCTAATCAATACAATCAATACACAAGACACATCTATACTAGACACTCGCACGACTACACTCAATACACTCACACAACAAACCAATACACATGAGACTCAAAACCAGACAACTAACCAAGACACATCTAAGAACTTACCAAGTTGTTTTTGGCATCGGTGTGGGAGAAAGCACGGTGGTCCACGCCTCACGGCCAGGCACTTGAAGCACATCATTTAGAGCTCTGAAACTATCCTCCCGGAGTTCCGGTAACACATCAGCCACAGGTTCGTGGAGGTTGTTGCCTTGAGAAGATGGATGACTTGCATGAGAGTTCTGAAGTGGAGAACTTGGAGGATCTTGTTGTGGAATCGGTCGATTAGATGCCTCGTTTTGGACTTCTTCTGATAAAAGAGGTACACGGACTTCACGATTAGAGGAGTTCTAGAAAAGGGCTTGCGGAGGTGGATAGTCAGAGACTCGGGGAGTGAATGACCTTGCTTGTTGGGGTTGAACCCGGACTCGCTCTTGGGATGACTGAGGTGGAGGATTGTTGTCCGCCGGTGTAAAGTTGTATTGAGGAGGTAGAGGCTTTATTCTATTCCCCGTAGTGGGAGTAGAGGCTCCAGCTCTCTGAGTAACATTGGGTTCCATTTTTCTCTTCCTTCCTCGCTTAGCTAGAGGCATCAAATCGAACTTGTTTGCAAACCCTAGAGGAGACGATTCAATGTGAGAGAGATCCGAGAGATTCGAAGAAGAAGAAAGCAGAAGGAGAACAATTGATGAAGATTTAGAGGAAGGATTGAAGAAACGAAAGAGAGAGATGAAGATTCATTAGGGTGAATCGAAGAAACGAGAGAGAGAGAGAGAGAGAGAGAGAGAGAGAGAGAGAGAGAGAGAGAGAGAG
>Ga0041059_1002893_pt1 | contig 12321 bp, 8 predicted proteins | sample AraColnosormetaG_FD_56232 | JGI IMG/M metagenome (GOLD analysis project Ga0041059, IMG submission 56232) | Arabidopsis roots microbial communities from North Carolina, USA - Col MF nosort | ecosystem: Host-associated > Plants > Roots > Unclassified | place: USA: North Carolina | collected 2013-09-02 | reverse complement strand
GTCTTGATATGTCACTTGTCTTCATATATCACAAAAAAAAAAAAAGAATTCTTAAAACATCACTTATTATGAAATAGAGTGACTTTAGATTTTGGAACCAAAATAAATTATTTTGAAACAAATTAATATAACATATAAATATGTACTACCAAAAAAAAAATTACATCGCTTATTTTATATATTTGCATCATTTATAATTGAGGCAAATTAGTTTTAAATCACTTATATAAGTGATTCTACAAGTGGTGGTGCAAATATTTTGCATCGATTAGTGTACTAGTATTAATATGCATCAGTCGCAAAAAGGTAATGTTATTTTTGCATAAGTTAATAGAAATTGTGTTAGTAGTGGTATCAATTTACCAAAATCACATTAATATTTACAACAATAATAATTGGTGATGTTAAGGGTTTATATCAATTCCAAATAATTAATGTTTAATTAATAAAACTAGGCCAGTGTAGCACGGGTATTCATGCTGTAGTTAGTTTATAAATTTTACTTATGTATATATTACGAATTTCATGTATGTTTGTCTGTAAATGTTTACTTGTATAATTTATAAATTTTAAAATTTTATCAATTTATTATTGGTATCATTTAAACATAGATACTATTAAATTTATTACAGAATTGATGTGTCCCTTTGTATATATAATTATATATTTAGTATATGTATTTGTATACATGGTGTATCCGGGGTATAGTGTATTTTTTAACATGTAAATTAATTATAAAATTTGAAAAATTAATAAGACAAATATAACTTTTTATTAAAATCAGAATTATAGAAGAAACCCTTAAAAGAATTATTAATAAACTACATACTTCTTTAATCGTATATAAAAAAGACAGGATTAAAAAAACGTAAAAACAATGGTCATATAATAATTATTGCATAAGTTAGTGTTAATATGCATCAGTCGCAAAAAGGTGATGCATTTTTTAAATTAATTGATAGAAATTATGTTAGTAGTGGTATCAATTTATCAAATGACGTTAATATTTACAACAATAATAATTGGTGATTTTAAAGGTTTATATCAATTTTAAATAATTGATATTTAATTAATAAAATAATATTCAATTTGTTTGAAAGTATATTATTTAATTTCATTAACCAATATAAAGGAAAATTATTAATTTTTTTGAGTAACAGTTATCACAACCAAAAAATCAAGTCACTATTTTCAAAAATTAATAAACAATTGTGGCATGCACAAGTTTTTACTTATAGAAATGAAATGGAAAAAAAAAAATTGGTGACCTTCAACGTTTGGGTCTTTTGCAAAAGTAGCCATTTTGGAAAAAGTAATTAAATTTCTAACACAATAATATGAGAAACTGAATAAGTAACATGATTTGTATTTAAAAAATCTAGTTTGTCCTTTTCATTCGTTGTAGGAGGGCGTGTATGAGAAAATAAAGAAAGGTAAAGAAGATGTATGTATAAGAGTGGAAGAAGAGAGAGAATAATGATGACACGACAAAATTGATATTATCCCCAAATAATTTCAATGTTGAATTACTCTCATAAAAATAACTAGTTACATCTTCTAATTTTTTTTAATAAAACATATATTTTTTCTGTTCATAACATGATTTAAAATTTTGAAATCTAATACAAATTATTCAAAATAGTGAATAATATTTGACTAAAATACACAAATAAAATATTATAGAATGAGAATAAATTGTATAGAACGAACATTACACTAACAAAGGATCGAGTTAAACCGATCTGATCCAAAAAACCTATACCCTATGAGATACCACATTGGCAACCCAAGAAACCAAGAAAAATTGTAGTGGTGTTGTTGACGGTAGCGGTGGTAGTGGTGGTGACGGTAACGGAGGTGGTGATGATGATAATGGTAGTGGTGGCACTAACAGTGACGTTGACGGTGGTGGTTGCGGCGATACGGTTGTGGTATTGACAGTGAAAAATGATGGTGAGTTGGTGGTGGATGTGATGGTGTAAAATATTTAGAATAGTTATGATATGAGTTGGAGTTGCAGAAAATAAGTTGCAGTAAAAAAAATTAAGTATAGGAAGAGGAAGAATGTGGGTTACAAATAGAAGTTAAAGTTGTCTTTATTACATATATTATACACAATATTGTCTTCTAATTTTTGAGGTGTTAGTTTTCAAATTATTAAAAAAATTTAGGTTTTAATTACAAATTTCCCTAAATGTTTTGGCGAAGAGAGAAGATTTGGCTTCAGGATTTACGTAGGTTTTTTTGCTGATGTGGCATCATAGTGCTTATCTTGTCTACATGGGTTTCTTAATATCGATTTAGCCCAAAACACATGTAAGTGGTTCTGTCGTTATCCTTTGATGTAGTGTGTATGGGCTTCTTAATAGCATATCAGCCCGACAAACCACAGCCCAACAAAACGGGCTTGTCATTAAATGATGTGATTATGTAGCATAATTTTAGAAAGTTTGTGAACGCTGATGTAGATGGTTTGAGAAGCTTCAATATGCTTCTTTTAGTAGTGACTAGGCGAGTGCCCGCGCTACGCGCGGGTTTTTGTTGTAGATTTTTTATAAAGCATCTTGAATCTTTAATTTGTAAGAAATCTTTGTTTTTTCTGGTATGTGGTTGGATTGAATCGGATGATCAGCTATGAGACTGATTACCACACGGAAGTTGATTTGAGTAGGCCGTGACGGCTTCCAATTGATTTATATAGCAATCCGTAAGGTGTTTTTAAATTTTATTTTTAACGTGTCATGGCTTACTAAATCTTGAAGGTGATATGCCAAAATGATAGAGAGAGATGTTTGTTTGGTGTCCGTCGAGTTGGTTATTGTAATTTTAGATTTTTTTTAAAAAAATAGAAAGAATCTAAATGCATTTATTTGTAAAATGTAAATTCAGTAGTTGTTCTAAAAGAAATCAAGCTATGTAGTTTACTTTTTCTAAATGGTCTGAGATAGATGGATTCTTATTCCAAACATATCTTGTATCAATAATTCTATCACCGTCCAATTTGACACAAGTCAAAACAATTGTGTGTCTACTAAGATAAATTATAGATTTTTCCGTAGCGTACCTTGCCAAATCCTGTCATCCCCATCTTAGCTAGAAGGTACAAATCAACAGCCCATACTCCTAAACGTAACTATAGGAAGCCGATTTCTCAGTTGTAGTAGAGGATGAAGCAGCAGCTCGTTAAGTGATGTTGATGCCTTTGTTAGGTTGTTGATATCCCAAACTCCAATTCCAAATACGATATTCAATTAGAAAGATGATCTGATTGATTATCAAAACAATTGCTTAGTCAAAGTCTCACAAAGAACTCTCACAACATCAAAGCATAATCTCTCTAAATCGATATCTCTCCTTATTTAAACTCAAACAGAGTTTGTGAAAGATATTTTTAGATCCTAAGAATATATTTTTCTTCAAGCAAGCTTCCTTTTCATGTGTCTCCTCACTTGCACGTGACTTCTTTTGCTTTGTCTCTCATTCACATGATACACCAATATCGTACCACCCTTGAGGTTGCAAAGCTACAATAACAGTACTTATATTTTGTACTCAACGATAATGTCAGTAATAATAATATGAAAAGGAAATATTAGTAGTAGGACCCTTCAATTCATACCCCTACCTTTGTATCAGTTTCTGTTAATCTTTGTTGTATGCCTTTGGCGATTGAAAAGAAAAGATTTATAATATTGAGGTTTGTTTTTGCACTCTGCATCTCTTTAGATCACATCGTTAATCTAAAGAACACATTAATGAAAATGGCATATGTGTTATGTTTTTATCTAGGTCCCCGTCTTAAAGAATTTGATTCTATACTCAGCTAAAGCTTAGCCCTTCATTGTTGGGGCAACCTGAAGAAGAACACCATCATCATTATCCTACAACCTAAAAATCAAGAAATTAAACTAAGCATTCAACTTAAGAATATATACCCTTTTGCTGTCATCAATGTCACCTTTGTACCAACCAATCTTTTATTAACATTATCTGAGGTACGTTGCTCGAAGTTCTTCATCCAGTTCCTAATGTCTATTGAAAGAATCGTATTCAATTACCACAAGTCTGATGACAATCCCATTTTCTAAAAATGTCATTGTAAAAATGACTTTACTTTCTAAAAATGTCATTGTAAAAATGACTTTACAAAGTACAAAGAATATCAAGACACAGAAAAAAAGACAACGACATATTGTTGAAGGATGACTCATCTCTTACATTGTCGGCATGGAGTATACCCATCACTCCCTTGTAATAATATGCTGCAAGAGAAAATATGGTTAAAAACGTTTTAAATAAACTGCATAAACAAATGAATTATCTTTTACTTCTTGACAGTATCAAAATATTCAACTTATTATTGAGAGAAGAGTGGGGAATCAATCAACCAATACAAGTAGAAGCATTAGTTAGATATAAGAATGTGCATGCATAGTAAATATCGTTCATGACTTCTAAGCAACAACGTCAAATCAGCCTTATTAGTTATGGTTATAGTATGAAAACGTTCTTGACCCCTTGTGTCCTATAATTGCAACTTGATACACTTCCCATCAAGTGCAACTATTCTTATCTTCAAGTCAACTGTAGAACTTAGTCACACAAATCAAACAAATTACACAAACTTAGTCGCACAAATCAAAGAATTAGACAATCTAAAGTAAGCCACTATTGCAAAAGTAAACATATAAAATGGTAAATAATGAAACTTGTAGTCAAAGAACAACTTTTGCATGACCAACGTTTTAACACAAACCATAAAATCTGAAATTAGTACAACACACATTAGCTAATCTCTTAACAAAAACAATCATAAACGAAGAAGACAGACAGACAAAACCTTGAACATTAAACTCTTGGTGCTACTGCTCATGGTGCCAAGAAAGTTTAGTAACAAACCATAATCATAAATCTTGGGAAAAGCGGAGGGAAAACCCCAAAAAACAAAACATAAAAAGTAAAAATCATAACCTTAAGTGGTCGATGACAACAGAGCATTGTCAGCCAAAAGTTATGCTCTCACGAGTACTCGTGAAGTCACAAAGAGTTTGATTTTACAAATCCAACAAATCGATCTTGCGCCATTTGACTTCAACCTATTGTTAACTCCTCTCAGGCTACAACAGAACCAGGAAATCCACGGTATTTCATCAAGTTCCAAAAAACTCACTTCCAATCCGCCGATTAAGGTTTTAGAAGCGACCAGTAAAACCAAAGGAAGATTGAGAATTAGAAAAAAGATTCGACAGTGATCGACTCAAGAATCATTACAAAAGAAGGCGGAGTTAATCCAATGGATATGATGACTAAAAACCCTAGGAACGATATGTATCAATTGAAATTAGAACCTACGTTTTGTACCTTCTAAATGCGAGAGTCAAGTCCTCTTCGAGTGGTCGCTCTTCCAACACGCTTTCTTCTTAAGAAAATCGAGAATTAGGATCTTAACGCATTAGATCAATGGGTTATTAATGGAGAAATAGGATATTGTTATTGAACGGATATAAGGAAGCTTTAGAGAATCAAGTGTTTGAGAAAAGAGTGACTAAGTCTTCTCGCCATTGGATTTACGAATCGTTGGGTGATCGAGCATGCCGATGACCCGTGAAACTGAGAATTAGCATTGGAGCATTTATATAATTTTGAGAGTTGAGGTGACGGTCTCCAATGTTTAAGCTTCCTAGCTTCTCAAAACATTTTACGTAGAAGAGGAGGCGAGAAGTTAAAGAGTTATTTCAAAAAAAACATGTGTCATTTTCTTGTGTGCTGACGTGTCATTCTCTGGGAGAGAGTTAACCTTCATTCATATATATGATTAATGAGAAATTAATAAGGTTAAAATAATGGATTTAAAGAATTTAATTTAAAAGACCAACAAATAGGTAAGCAATAGCTAATTCGCTCTAAACAATTTCTCCCAGGCACAAAAACTAAGGTAGCCGCAAACCTTGGTCGAGATGAGTTTCCTTCACCGCTATTGCTCTTCCGACTGCCTTCGTCCATGATCGGTACTACTCCTAAGGTGAGATCTCTCTAGTGAATCTCATTTTCCGGTGACGTTAAAGTTTTCGAGCGAGCCTTTCACTTGAGATGACTTCTCTTTTTCTGTCGAATGCGAGCCATTCTCGTCGCTTACCATTGTCATTGGTCGGTTTCCTCCTTTAGAGGTCACCTCGTGCACCACCACCGGAGCCACCATCTCCACCAACTCCACCGGAACCACCATATCCACCAGACTCTCCAGCTTTGATTGGTAACACGCATAATCGCATAATGGCCTTTTCTTATGCGAGTATGCAAGAACTTGGCCAATCAAAAAAATCTGCACAATTGTGTTAGAAAACGAAAAACGCAGGATTTGTATTTTCGCGTAAAATTACAAGTAAAAATTTATTATGAAAAAAGTGGGTATATAGTTGCTTATTTGCATAATAAATTGTTATTATTCTATACATACTAAATATTAGCAATTATAAAAGAAACAAATATAATTGTTTACACAAAAATAATATCATTAATAATATAAGAAAACATATTCACAAATTTTTAATAAAATTTTAATAATCTTCTATTTTTTATTATAAGATATTACTTAAAATTTATTTAAAATATTATTTTGTTTATTAAGTATAAATATACATACATATGTATATAAATATATTATTAATATAATATTTTAGTCTATCATTTTGCAAAATATATCCAATCAACATATTTTTAAAATTATATCATTCTATAAATTTTTATTCTGCAAATTTTCATTATGCGAATTGATTCTACAACTTATATTATTATGCTATTATGCAATGTTACCAAAGAGAGCCTCAGATCTGCTTCACTTTTGTTTTTTCTTGTGATGAGCTGTCAAACTCCCTTTCCCTCCCAGCGTTTGACTTGCTCGTCCTCCATCTCTCCTGCGCAATCAAGCAAAATTTCCCTTTTTGTTGGACTCTACTTCACGACAAGTTTGGAGATCTTGAAGCTCGTCTTTGGTCGCCCTCTTCTACCATAGAGTCTTTTAGTGATGTTCACTATCTCGCCAACGCCACCATCTTACTCTCCGTCCTATAATTCTTCTAAGATGGAAGCGTTTGGATGTTGGTAAAGTTTGTGGCCTTGGTTTTGTGGAATCTTGATGTAGCTCATTTAGTTTTGATGGGCTTGGATACTTTTGTATCTACACTTGTACTCTCTTGTAGCACCTTTCTCGCTTTGATGCGATCATTTACCGTAATAGGCAGATTCTTTCTTGATTTGGCTATGTTAAAAGTTGTTTCGTCGCAGCTTCGACACAGTTCTTTGAGTTCAGACAACTGACCAGTTTTTCTAGTTCATTGAGGCTTCTATAGTCATTTCTCCTTTATGAAGCTTTTTATTGTGTTTAGTGATTGTATGACGGAAAGCATTGTGTGCAAGACTGTCCTGCTTAAAGTAGAAGCGAGGATTGTTGTTTAAGACTGGCCTCTTTCAGCTTTTACTGATTGTTTGACGTTAGTGTCTTTGGAGGCTTCGTTTCCTCCTCATTGTGGTTTCGACAAGGCCTTCCAAGCTAAAGATTGCATTATTGGATGCTCTTGGTTATTGCTCTTTTGGGAGGATCGAAACCGGGTTGGGAGTTTCACCCTTCACCAAAGTTTCCCCTACCCCTATACCACAAATGCTTGGGCTATTGTCACAAATTGTCAAATATCTTAATTTTGTGATTGACGTTCTATACATATTTTTCAACATTCTTAAGTGAGTTTTTGTTTTCTATTTATTTTTACTGAATTATTTTTTGATATGGTGTTAAAAAGACACCAAGAATAAAAAATGAAAGAAAAAAGATTGATGATCAAGAGAATAAAAAGGAAAGAACACAATAGAACCAAAGTTTTAAAGTGCACATATATCTTCCAATTAAAGATATGTATAATTAGTTTTTTTTGTTAATAATTTCTCATGTTTTCGCTTCGTTCCTTCATTTTTTCTGTCATTTTGTTATGCTCTTCGAATCACGTCTTTGTGTTTTACGAATCATGGTCGTAAAGAATCTAAGGATTTAGTTTTGAGTTTTTCAAAATGTGAATTTTTAATTCAAAGAGCATAACAAAATGACAGAAAAAATAAGACGAAGTTCTTCCTGGAAATAATTAGGTCACCAGGAAGCTGTTGAAGGTAAAATCCACCATCTTTTTGGTTGTAGCTTCGATTGAAGTTGAATTGTTGGGGAAAAATGAGGAAATTAAATTTGGGGGATTAAGTTCAACATATTTCCTCTCATGTTTAGATTGAGTATTACCAAAATGAGAAATTTTAAGAATTTGGTTACTCTGTTTTATCATTTATAGATTAGCTTTTCAGGATTTGTGCATATTTTGCCATTAAAAGTTTCATATTTAAATTATTTTTGACATTTTTCTTAAACTTTTTATGAGAAAGCTGAAAATTGCGTAAATGACAACAATGTGGCTTATTACACTATCAATTATCAAATAGTGTAAATGTTATGAAAAAATTTTAGTCTATCCTTAATTAATATTTAACATCCTATTTTATCGAAAGTACATTTCAAAATATAAACATTTCGTATGCGTCTGAATGAATACAGAATTTCAATAAAATAGACTTGAAGAAATAGAAATTTATTGGATATAGTTACTTATAAAAACCTTGTTGCGAGAAAAAAAACAAAAAAGAAAAAAGCGTTACACACATAGTTAGATTTAAAAAAAGAAGTAAAACAGTCTAAAATTTATATAAAATTATTGTAAAAAGAAATGATACAATTATTTCTGTCATTTTATTGCAATTTTTTCTGTCCACTTAAATATATTCAGTTCCAAAATTATCAAAATTAATTATAAGATAATTATCTTAGTATAAATTAAATTAGGAAACGGGTTACGAATCCTAAGCCCCATTTTGACTTGATAAAACAAAATAATTTCATTAGTAATCTATAACAAACTCGGAAATCTATCCCCTATTCCTAGTAATCAGCTTGAATATAGTTACATACACACTGTGTGACTGACTTTTTCCTTTTACTTCTTCTCTGCAACGAATATATAAACACTATCAAAAGCATTTTTCATTTCCTCTCAAACCAAAGAACAAAAAATGGACGTCGAATCTTCATCACCATCGTCACATGCTCTTATTAAGAAGGAGAAAGGAGGATGGAGAGCTATCAAGTACATTATTGGTTCGTTTTTACTATCTTAATTGATGTTTTTTTGGGGTTTAATCTTATAATATAGTGTTTTATTCATTCGTTTTTGTGAAGCAAACGAGTCTTTTGAGAAGCTGGCCTCAATGAGCTTAATTGGGAATCTATCGGTGTATCTCATGACAAAATATAATCTTGGTGGTGTCTTCTTGGTGAACGTCATCAACATATGGTTTGGTTCTTGCAACATTCTTACACTCGCTGGTGCTTTTGTCTCTGATGCTTACCTTGGAAGATTTTGGACTCTTCTACTCGGTTCCATCGCCTCCTTTATAGTAATTTTCCTTTCCTTTGTCGTATTTTTCATATAGTAAATTCGGAAGCCGAAACCAAAAGTGTCTTTCATTGATAGGGAATGGGAATATTTGCTCTAACCGCTGCTCTCCCGAGTTTAAGACCTGATGCTTGCATTGATCCATCGAATTGTTCAAACCAGCCGGCGAAATGGCAGCTCGGGGTTCTATTCTCCGGTCTAGGTTTACTAGCCATTGGAGCAGGAGGAGTAAGACCATGCAATATCGCATTTGGAGCTGATCAATTCGATACAAGCACTAAAAAGGGCAAAGCTCACCTTGAAACATTCTTTAACTGGTGGTACTTCTCTTTCACCGTGGCTCTAGTTATTGCACTGACAGGTGTTGTCTATATACAGACTAACATCAGTTGGGTCATTGGTTTCGTGATCCCCACGGCTTGTCTTGCACTCTCCATCACAACCTTCGTCATTGGTCAGCATACTTACATATGTGCAAAAGCTGAGGGCAGTGTGTTCGCAGACATAGTTAAGGTTGTTACTGCGGCTTGCAAGAAACGTAAGGTGAAACCTGGATCAGATATAACGTTCTATATAGGCCCTTCTAATGATGGATCACCCACCACTTTGGTCCGAGACAAACACAGGTTTGTAATTACTTACATTAGAATGTTTATAGTTGATTTGGCCTTTGCATATATCATCTTATAAATGAAGTTAAAATAATACTTTTATCTTATGAACCTTAGAAAACAAGAATGATTTAAGCAAAAGCTTCCCTTCACTCCAACTCTCTCTTAGAGAATTAGGTTAATTGTTGGAGCTGGATTTCTTATTAATCAATAGAGACTCTTATATAGGTCTTCATACAACTTAGACATAACACTAATGCATAAAAGAAAACACTTACGTATAAAGGAAATAATGAAATCCCAAATCATAAAGTAAACCACCACAACTAATTAACTAAAACGTCCTAACCGGTGGCCTAATCTACCTAATTGTATCATTTTTAATATTTAAAATAGTTTGTTGATTTGCATCTTGTAAAATTGTTTTTTCCTAAATCAATCCACAATTTTTCAGACATGCAAAAAATAAATTCATTAATGTAAATTTTAATGTTAAAATATGGAGATTACAACATACACGCTAGACGCTACAACATACACGCTAGACGCAAACAGTTTATGTTTGATGTTTGCATGAAATATGAGTGTAATATAGTTTGTGTTCTTTTGATGTTTTGGTGTGACAGATTAAGGTTCTTTGACAAAGCATCTATCGTAACGAATCCGAACGAGTTAAACGAAGACGGTAACGCGAAGTACAAATGGAGATTATGTAGTGTGCAGCAGGTGAAAAACCTCAAGTGTGTGACAGCAATTTTACCAGTTTGGGTCACGGGAATCGCGTGTTTCATACTGACTGACCAACAAAACATTTACGGGATCCTTCAAGCAATGCAGATGGATAAAACGTTTGGACCACATAACTTCCAAGTCCCGGCAGGATGGATGAATCTCGTCTCCATGATCACTCTAGCGATTTGGATCTCACTTTACGAGTGTGTTATCATACCAATAGTGAAACAAATCACGGGTCGGAAAAAACGGTTAACGTTAAAACATAGAATCGAGATAGGTATTGCTTTTTTTTTAGGTTAAAAGATTTACAAGATCATAGTTTAGTTTCTTTGCTTTATATTTAGTTTTCTAACATTCTTTGTATTAGGTATAGTAATGGGAATCATTTGTATGATTGTCGCGGGTTTCCAAGAGAAGAAGCGAAGAGCATCCGCTCTAAAGAATGGCTCATTCGTGTCGCCGGTTTCTATTGTAATGCTCCTTCCTCAGTTCGCTCTTGCCGGTTTAACCGAAGCGTTTTCCGCGGTGGCTCTGATGGAGTTTCTGACGGTTAGGATGCCTGAGCATATGAGAGCGGTTGCTGGAGCGATCTTCTTCTTGAGCTCGTCGATTGCGAGTTACATATGCACACTTCTTATAAATGTGATTGATGCCGTGACGCGCAAGGAAGGGAAATCTTGGTTAGGAGACAAAGACTTGAACAAGAACAGGCTTGAGAATTACTTTTTCATAATAGCCGGCATTCAAGTCGCGAATCTTCTCTATTTTAGGTTATTTGCTTCAAGGTATGCCACTGAAAACAAAAAAGGACACTAAAGATGTTTAGATAAGACTTCAGAGAGGTTAGGTTTTCAGTTTCTTTTTTTTTCTTTAAACTACCTGAGACTTGTTTTCCATAAGAAAATTAGATTTTCAAAGGATGTTTTATGCAAATTTTTGTGTATTCATTTGATAGTTTTATAATACCATCAAAATTCTGATGTTAGTCGAAACGCTTAGTAACTGTTGGTTTGGTAAAATTATTAAACTAGCTCTAATATAACTGACTATAATAATTTGTATTTTATTAAGAAATTATTTTCACGGCGAACACCTATTTGAGTTTTTCTTCCATGAATTAGCAAAGTGGGTTAGGCCTTCCAGCATTTAGCCATTTGAGCAAAATTAGACGAATTTGCCCTTAAACGAGAACTGCTGAAACTGGTTACTTTTGGTTTCAGTTTTTTGTTTTCTCTCTCTTTAATGTCTTATAATATATTTTTGTTAAACAAAATTTTTTTATTGAAAAACAGAAGAAGAAAGAGAAAAAGAATCGAAGAAGAGGTGGTATTAAATCAAAAGAAAATTTCACGTTATAACACCCTTGTCACTTTTTCTTTCACAAATAGGCAAAGTGGGCTGGGTCAACCACGTTTTAGCCATTAGGCCCAAAATGGCCGAATTTGCCCTCCAACGAGAAACTGACGGAGGCGGTTTCGTTTCGTGGAACC
>Ga0041059_1002892_pt1 | contig 12325 bp, 11 predicted proteins | sample AraColnosormetaG_FD_56232 | JGI IMG/M metagenome (GOLD analysis project Ga0041059, IMG submission 56232) | Arabidopsis roots microbial communities from North Carolina, USA - Col MF nosort | ecosystem: Host-associated > Plants > Roots > Unclassified | place: USA: North Carolina | collected... | reverse complement strand
TTTTTTTTTTTTCTATTGCTCTCTAGTAGTTTAATCGATAATGCGATGAGGGTGAGTACAATCATTGTTAAAATTTAATATTTTAGCATAGTTATGAGTTATTTTGCGAAAATTTAAAATTTATATTCAATTATTTCAAAGTTATGAATTTATTTTGTGTTATTATTTAGAGTTATTATCACAGTACTTCCACAAACAACTATATGATGGTGGATATTGTGTGATCCTGGACATGATATTATGTTTAAGAAAATGGCCAAGACTACTAGCGTGAAGCCGGTTTTTCGATGAACACATCATCATGTAACTCTAAATAGTAACACAAATATTCATGCCGAGCAGTTAATAACAATTATGTAGTTTTAATTTCCTAATTAAAATCTTAATAAATATAATAATTATTAATTAAGACAAAAGATAACGAACGATAGTGATCTGTTCTATCTTCTTCCTCTACGTCTCTCTGCTCGAAGCTTGTGCCCTTTCATTATTATGTCAACAACCCTCCTCTATTGAAGATTTCTTCAATCATCTTCTCCACAACAAAAAAATAACCCTAATTTACACAGAAAATATGTGGGGAATTGGAGGAAATTACTACTGGCGAAAGAAAAACAACAACGGAGGAGAAAGCGAAGCGATCGTTGTGGTATTCGCTTGGATGTCTAGCGAAGAACGCAATCTAAAGAACCATGTCGATCTCTATTCTTCTCTTCTTTGGGATTCTCTCGTTTGCCATTCTCAATTTCTCAACATGTTTGTTTTCATCTCCTTCTCTCATCTCTCTGTTTTCTAATCTCTCTGTTTCATAAATTGAATTCTCTTTTGATTCATATAGGTTTCTTCCAGATAAAGCTGCAGATTTAGCTTCTAATGTTGTTTCTGAACTTGTCAAGGTAAAAAGGTTGAAACTTTATTGTTTTGTTGATACCTAATTGATCTCATAAGCTTATTATGTTAGTTCTGGTCTTCTTATAGGAGCTCAAAGCAAAGCCAGTTCCTTTAGTGTTTGCTTCTTTCTCTGGTGGTCCTAATGCTTGTATGTATAAAGTTCTTCAAGTAAGCTTTTGTTTTCACCATTTTTTCTGAATTTTGTTATCTCTTTCCACAAGTGTGTAACTAAGATCCTTCTTTATGTATATATATGTAGATACTTGAAGGAACATGCGAAACGGGACTAAATCCGGTATGCACTTGTTGTTTTCATTCTTGTTAATGATTAGACTTGTCTTTATCTTGATGATTCTTAGGTTAATGGGTTTTGGTTCATTTCTCTGTGTTCAGGATGATTGTAGATTGGTTAGAAACTGCATCTCAGGGTTTATTTATGACTCATGTCCTGTGGATTTCACTAGCGACTTGGGAGCTCGATTAGCGGTTCATCCAACTACGCTTAAAATGTCTAGTCCACCTAAACCGTTTGTATGGGCAGCGAATGGTATTGCTTCGAGTCTCGATTATGTTTTTCTCAACAGGTTTGAATCACAGCGAGCCGAGTACTGGCAGACTCTTTACTCTACTATAGTAAGAGCCTTGTTTTCATATTATGAAATGGTAGAAAGAGTCTCGACTTTGATTTCGTATCTCATTGCATTCATTTATGTTTTTGAATGCAGATCATGAGAGTACCTTATCTCATTCTATGCTCTGAAAACGATGACCTTGCTCCTTATCAAACTATACACAATTTCGCTACACGTCTCCAAGAACTAGGAGGAAATGTAAAACTTGTAAAATGGAATGATTCCCCTCATTGTGGTTAGTATATACTAACAGTTAGTGGTGTTTTTCTCTCCAAAATAAGTTCTTTGTGATCTTAACATTAATTCATACACAATGTTTTCAGGTCATTATCGTTATAACCAGGTCGACTATAAAGCTGCTGTATCTGAGTTCTTGTCAAAAGCAGCGTCGGTTTATTCGCAGAAGACGAGAAGTCTTGACAGAGAAGCTATGAAAGGAACATGTCATGATGAGATAACAGAGCCAATTCAGAGCTTGGGGCAATCAACCTCTGGTCTTAACCGAAGCTTCAACGGAACTCCACTTGTCACAACCGATCATTTCTTCGTACCTAGCACCGTAGGTTACTACGTGGGCAGAGACGGCGGATATGTGCAAGATGAACACAAACAAGATTTGATTTGTTTGTCCAATACTCAAACCAATGAATCGGTTAAGCCCAATGGAGTTCTAGGCCAAATCTTATTTGATGTTTATATTCCGAAGAATGTTGAGGATTGGGATATAAAGCTATCAGAAACCGGGCGGTCTAGGCGGAGACCGGGGAAGAGATTTATACGTAGATCGAGATTGTAACATCTGAGTTATATATTATATATACCATGAGTACCCATTTGTTTTCTTCAGATACTGTTGCAGAGGTATTCCATTTGGTTTTCCCTCGCAAAGATTAATAAATTAATAAAATAAGATCTTTTTTGCAGACAAGACAATGTGTTTTCTTGGCTGCTGTATAAATCAAGTTCTTGTTAATACCCGCGACTTGGACTGCATTTACCATTGAGATCAGAAAAGTCACAAACGTCACGGAACCGTAAAAATTTGAAAGAAACAAAAAAAATTAAAAAGCTTTTTAGTTGTCTTTGCAGTTTCTGGTATAACCAGAGGATGATGATAATCTTGACTGTGATTGGAAAAACTCGAATGGAGTTCCAGGGCCAAATGAGCGTCGTGTTGCGTTTGGAGAATCTGATAGCAATGGCTCATAGACCGGGCTTCTGTTCTTGGGCTGAGTGATGGATATTGGAGACAAGTCCTTTTCAATGGTCCTTGGTTGCGTTTCGATGTTTCCTAGTGTCAGTATTGGACCACCCATTCGTTCAGCTTGCTGGAGTATATTGATTTTGCTGGGTCTGTATGTGTAGCGGAAGTACTTCAATGCGAAAATAGGACCCATGCCTGCTCCAACTATGAGCTGCATAAGAGAAAGAAACAATTAATTGGTGTTTGTTTCTGGGGAGACTTATATATAGGGAGATGATAGGAGATGACTTTTTTATACTCACAAACATTGTTATCCAGTAAGAAGGTTGAGAACAGAGGCGGAACATGATGGTGTACATTCCCGATGACGGTATTGCGCTGAAGAGAAAGTTGATTGCATAGAAACCGACTAGATTTCCCCAAATGGAAAGGTGTTGCAACACCGTAAAGGAACTGTAACACACAGCAAGGGAATAAAGAAGAGAGAATAAGCACTAAGCATGAGTGTTTCTATCGTGAACATGCATATTTGAATGCGATGTATGAGACTAAATGAGCGTCGCCACAAGGACAAGGAGCTGTTACTTGGTTTCTTGAGCCACAACAAAAGCTTGAAGCCATATACATCCAGACAGAGCTACCATTCCAAGCTCCTCCATTTCACTTTTCTCGTAAGCATAGGCGTGTATGGTTATTACAAATACAATAATGGCCTGCAAATAGATTCCAGAATTCAGATTTATTACAAGGGAATATGAACAAAAAGGAAGAAAGAAGAAAAAAAAGTTACTACAAGCATTCTAACTAGGTGTGGAGTTTGCATAGTAAATTTTTGTGACTTTTGAAGTAGTGAAGAAACTGTACTCAATTGAGTAGATTTGAAATGACAGTACTCACGTGGAAAAGGGATCGGCCAAACCAACCCGCAAATGTGCTTGGATTCAGAAGCCTGAATCGTGAGAAAAATGAAATTAACAAATATGCATAAACGTATGAACAGTTGACTTCAGATATAGTGAAACCAGATTTAGACACTATTAATCAAGCATACCTTCCCGCTTGGCAGTAGAACAAAATTTGAGGGTGTTGCATCACTGATGCTTCACTAAGATCTTTATCAATTACACTAACAAGAACAGGAACACTGGTGTAGAAAACGTTATAAGCCATCAGGCTAACTGAATTGAAAAGACTGGTTCCAGAAACGCCTGAAATAAACGAGAAGCTACATAGATTCTGTTGTCAGTATTTCATGAACGACTTGAATGATATCTACTGAGAACATATCTGAGATAATAAACTTACAAAATCTGGATGAAGCATATCAACAACGATTTGTAGAAGGAATACTGGGACAAAAATGCTGTCCGGTTATATGAATACCTCCCATGAACAAGAATCAGTCTTTTTAGAAACCTGAATCCTGCAATCAAAGAGTAGTCCAGCAAGAACCAATCAGAAATTGTTTCCTTGGTATTAGCTTGAAGATACATATTATGTACATATATTCCTTACTTCCAATGCTATAGTCTGCAGCTCTTGCTGCCTGCAGCCCTTCTCTTCCGCTGATGCCGACCCCAATATCAGCTTGCTGTATCATTCTTACATCATTCCCACCGTCACCAATTGCAAGGGTTCGATAATCGCAGGATTTTAAGATTTCAACTAACTGTAAAGTCGAGCCAAAAGTTCAACCAAAACAGAAAATAAGATGAGCAGTGGAAGGCCACTTGGTACTAGGAAAATCGAATACTTATAGCACCTAAAGTTGGGTGGGGTACCTGGGCTTTTTGTGAAGGTGTGACGCGACAACATATGGCTGTCCTAGAAAGTATAGCTAATTCAACAAAATCCTTGCGATGGTGTTTCAGAGCAATTTCTAGAGCCCAGCCATCAATAACAAATGCCACGTCCTGTACGACCCACAAAATTATTCTTTGATACAGGTGAGAGGAAATTGTTCCAAGGATGTAACAGTTCAAGAAATTTAGCTGAGGTGAACCTTAGGTTCTGAAGCTGTAATCCGCATTGTAAGCAAAACCCTCTCCAAACTTCTAGAAACATCTTCTTCAGTTTTTCCATCAATCATCAGAAGTTGGCCTTTAGGCTCTGATATAAACATGATTATGGTAGGAAAGTATGATAAGTAGTAATAGGCAAAGCTTTCTAACACAAATAACAAAGAAGAGAAAATGATCCCAACTTACCTGGGGAGATAAAATTACATGAAAGAGCAATCTGTATAGCTGTATTCTGCTTATCTCCAGTCAGCATCCAAAAGTTTATCCCTGCTTTTCGAAGTGTCTCAATCGTCTCTGGTACACCATCCTAAATAAATAAGGCAAAAATCTATGTAAGACATTCCTCTCCTATTACGGTGCTACATTATATTACACTGTGAACCTCACTAGTCCTGGACATTTAAATTTTTACCTGCAAGCGGTCTTCTATTGCAGTGACCCCTAGAATATAAAGATCATGTTCTAACCTTTGACAGACCTCAGCAATTCTCCACTGTAACATGAGAAAAACATCAAGCAAGTGCATCGACTTAGCCAGTCAAGCTGTAGATTCAAACTAATCATACTTCATAATCGCTTATAGTGAACAACAGAAAGAGAGAATTGTTTCAATTACCTCCCTATCAACCAGAAGACTACTAGCCTCTTTAAACTTCACTGACCACTCTAGATACTCATTCTCTTCAAGTTCACGCCAAGCCAAACACAATGTTCGGAGCCCCAGCTGGGAATAGTGTTCTACGGCGTCACCAATAGTTCGGGTTTGTTGACCTAAAAGTTTAGTGGAGAGTTAACGGCCATCAGCTCTAAGCACATTCAGTTGAATACTACTTACTCGTCTCATATTAATAAGAGATACATCAACTTACCAGCACGTGCATAGGGAAGGATTGCTTCATCTGCACCTTTGGACAGAAGTATAATTTTCCCATTCTGACAATCTTTCACTACCACTGACATTCTTTTTCGATCTGAAGTGAATTCAAGAATCTCCAGTACCTCATAGCGAATTACTGAACCATTAAATCTGATTTCTGCATTTAATAAAGAGGAAGAAAAAAACAAATGATAACTACTTTTTAGGTACATATTCCATATAGAGCAAAAATGAAAATTAGATGCTATTACCTAGAAGATTGGCATTTTTGCCGACAAAGACCATATGCAACTTTGAAGCAGCGATTACAAGAGCGTCCTCATCCTGAGATTGCGCCTTGTAAACAATATCTCCAGCTTTGCTGTCAGATGGAAACCCAAAAAATATAACTAAATGAAAATTCCTAGACAAACAGAATAAATATGCAGAAGTTAAATTTTCCAAAAACAGATATTGTGAAGATTTCAAGAAGTTCAAATTTACCTCTGCACAGGTAGAACTGTGTTGCAGATGGCCATCACTGTAAGAAATCGGATAACATCTGTAGAGCCACTGGTGATGGCATTAAGAAGTTGTGCATCTGATTGGAAAAAATAAATCAAGATAAGTAAGAAAGAATACCTCTTTGATGCATAGTCACTAATGCACATGCTTCAAACAATGTATAAATTAAGATGATCGACACAAATTGGGAAAGCATAAAACTGAGTACATAATACACACAAAAAAAAAAGTCTGAAACCTTTTAAAGCATCTCCATTCTCATTCCCATAAAATATGCCTCCAATACAGCATCTTCTAAATATCATCTTGTTATCTGTCAGGGTTCCAGTTTTGTCGGTCAAAATGTACTCTACTTGCCCAAGGTCCTCGCTTATTGCTGTGCTGCCATGCACAAAAAGCCACATAATGCAACAAAAAATTATGAAACTAACGTGTTCAAAGCAGGTGAATCTGAGGTAGTCTGCCTCTGTCCTGAACTTACTTTGCTGCATAAGATGCTGTACCAGTCTCTTGATCTATCATCTCTACATCCCATTCTATAAATTTTGCATAAAGACCCTTAACGAGATCTAGAGACACCTGCCACATTACATCAACCAGATGCTTAGTAGAAACAGGCATGCTAATTTGCTCATAATTTTGTTATCTTCAGGAATCAAGATCGATGTTGTTCAATTAACGATGATCATTAAGCCCCAATTTTCAATCCAATATCTCTTTCACATGCCAAGAAGTCGGTTAATGCATTCTATGTCTCACTCCAGAGCTAGTAAGAGAGTTACCAGAATTTCCAGATAGTATAGAAAGGAAGTTTAAACTACCTTAATGGAGATGGGTATCATGATGGAACATAGGAGTTCAAACCGCAAAGGGATTACAAGCAGCTCATACCACGGGGCTTCCTCTGGGTACTGCACATACCATTGCTGAAACAACAACAGAGTTCGTATAGCTCAGAAATGCCCCAAGCATACAAAACCAAGGGTAAAATATTTATTATGGTCATGAGATTGTATGAGGATTAGGTAGGAATTCTAACCTTCCTTGCTTCTGTATCTTTCCAAACATTTCCAGCTATACCGAGGACCAGAACAACGACAATTTGGAAAACGAATATTGCTCCAGTCAGTTTATCAATCATTGCATCCATAGCAGTAAGCTTCGGCTCAGCAATACCCCTACTCATACCAAGCTTAGTTTGGTTGCCTATAGATAGTATGAAAAATTGTTGAAGCATTTATTAAGATCAACTACAATCGTACGACTGACCAGAGATAATAAGAACACAGAACACATGGTCCACAAGAAAAGAAAAAACATTTTATAAGGTAAATTTACCTGTATAGACAGATACTCCACAAGCCCACTCTGTATTTCTCAAGTAACAGGACTGAAGAAGAGTGTTTTTTATGGTTAAAGAACAGACATCATTGTCAATAAATGGCGGAAATAAGCGCATGTTTGCATCAAATCTTCGAATATCCTTATCTGGAACAGGACATTCAATCACACCCTGAAAACATAGACAGCTTAATATAAAATCTGATAAGAGGAAATAGTATGGAAAGCCAGGAACGATATGATTATTTACAAGAAGTCTTACTTTCATTTTGTGTAACAATTCTAAATCAATTCCCACACATGCTGAGGGTATCACTCTTGTTTTGAGATCAGTTTCACCATCTAAAGCAGCAGTCTGCATGTATGAGTTAACTTTTAGCACATTTGGAAGTACTCAAGTAAAGCTACCACCACCAACCTGGAAACTAAATTGTAACATAAATCATATACATGAAGTCTACCTACCTCTACATAGCAAACACCTTGTGGATCAGAGGTACCAAGCAAAACAAGATCACAAGGAACTTCATCATTCTCACGCAACCAGACAATATTCCCAACTTGTATGTCCTGTGCTTGAATCTACAAGCAACATACTACTACAATTAACACAAACTATCACCACCTAAAAATCAATCGCCATGAAAAAATCATGCAAAAGTGATTCATACATGCTTCTTGATCCCCTGTTTCACGATCCAAACTTCTTTCTCATTTGCTTTCTTATCTGATAGATATCTGTGGTAATCATCCCAAGCTTCTTTGGAAGCAGAGACTGCAAATATGAATATTAACGGACCCCATGTACTTGCAGGATTCACAGGGGTGATAAGTGACCATAGCTGAAGGCAAGCAATCAACAAAAAGTACTGGTTCATAAACCGGCTGAAACAAAAAGAAAAAGATAGAACATTTTGATCAGAAAAGACGTAACATAGATATAAGAACATTAGAACACTAAATGAAATGAATCATCGTTACCTGAATTGCTCCCACAAGTTCTTCGGAAGAAAATTCCATAACGTATACTTTCTGTTAGATATACGGTTATCACAACAAAGCTCTTTTGAAGCTTCATCATCGTTAATGTACACAAAACGCTTCATTTGTTTTTATTTTGCTTTGGAAGCAAAAACACTCTTCTAAACTTTCATCATCAAACTCATCTGATTGAAGTTTACCAACACAAACTGCAAAATATGAATTGATTAAGCATTACTTCACATCAAAGAGGACATTGAATCAAAAGCAATTGCAGAAGAACACCTAGCAGATAATCACTTTACGAGTAAGCTTAAGAACTCAGTAAAATATTGGGAAAGCAACGATAAACCCCATCGTTGAAGAAGCAAAACCACATCAGGAAGATCCAAATTCAAAATTCAAACAACAGAGATCTCTCAATATCGCAACTCAAATCTAATTACATTCGAACACATCGAGATCAGGAAGAAACTCAAAAACATCAATTAATTTATCATTTCTCCGAAAATCTCGCAAAATAGAATAAGCTTGAAGAAAGCAAAACTCCAAATTCATCTGAAGATCGAGCAATACGTTACCTAATTAATCACACGGAGCTCGAATTTTTCTCAGGAGTTTGAGAATTCTTTTGCTTTCGTGCCTTTTTGTTCTTGCTCTCTGTTCAATGTTTTCGTTTTCGTTAAGGAAGAAAGAGGAGGTAGTGATCTGCAGCGACGGTGCGTTTTGTTGACTTCCGTAGAAATCGGCTCCACCCAGAGATTTGTGTCTGCCGTTTTGGTTAATTAAATAGACACTGTTCGTTGTTTTCAGTTTCAGACAAATAAAACGGTGGTAAACATTTTACGACGAAAAGTTTGATCCTCTCGCAAATCTACGAATAGTCGAATATACCTCTTTGTGTGGACCATCATATTTCCAAAAAGTCTTAATATATACCAAACATTATACTCTTATGATAGCAATACAAAGAGACTAATAGAAAAGTTTATTTAAGAAGAAAAAAATTAACACGAAAGTGTTTGTATTATTGATCATATTCGAAGTTGTTAAAGTGAAAAAATGAATTACAGGCTACAGCGAAGACATGCGTTCGTTTTGGTAGGTATATGCTATGCGTAAAAAACGAACGAATTAGCTGTAACACAAAAAAGAACGAATTAGCTCTAACACAAAAGGACGTATATAATTGGGCCTATAGAGACAGCCCAAGCCCATGAGGACCAAGCAAGATCGAAGTCGCATAAAAATACACTAGCTATGATCTGATTCAGATCCGTGGCGTTTCTGTTAAAACTCTCAAGTCTTCACGAGATGTGTTCAAAATTCTTCGACCAAAACTATCCCAGTTTCTCAATTCTCCATAGCCATTTTCTTGATTCACAAGAAAAGTCTCCTCGAAGATTGCATTTGGTCTGTGTACAACCTCGATTCTCACCAAAAATCACCACAAGAACAATCTCCACTCCTAAAATGGTGGAATCTCATATTATCCCTCATTATAATTACCTTCCCTGTGACCTCTGATGCCAAACGCATAAACTTGTGACAATCTAGGCACATCCTCAAATTCTTCATTATTGTTATCGTAGAATCTCTGTTCGTAGTGAGTAAAGAGAACGCTAAAGCTAGCTTCTCGGTATGCTGTATCAGTATCAACCTCTTCGCATTGTCACTCACGTCGTATGGCACAGAGCTCAAATCCGGTTGATATCCTAATACCGTTAATCTTTCTACAAGCTCTTCTAACTTGTCTTGAATCTTATTTGACATTGGATGGTTCAGGTTTCCAGGGAAAAACTTATGCATCTGACCATTCTTATCTACAACCCAACTAACCGCGGGTGTCTTCTTCAAACCCTTTTCTTTAATCAGTTTCCGCACTCTTAAAACTCCGCCCCAGTCTCCAGCTGACGCGTAGACATTGGAGAGCAATATATAGTTTCCGATAATGTCCGGTTCCAATTCAAACAAATGTTCTGCAGCAATCTCTGCTATCTCTGGATTGTTGTGAATCCTGCAGGCACCGAGCAATGCACCCCATACACCTCCGTGTGGCTCAACAGACATAGTTTTAATCAGCTCAAGGGCTTCTTGTAACCGCCCTGTACGGCCAAGAAGATCGACCATACAAGTATAGTGATCCCGCGTTGGTTGAACACCAAATGTTTGATACATAGAATCAAATACTTGACGTCCTTGGTCAACAAGTCCCGAGTGGCTGCAAGCCATAAGCGCACCAACAAATGTAACCGTATTTGGTTTTATCTCTGTCTGTGTTACCATGTAATGAAAAAGATGTAAAGCCTCTTGAGCACGCCCGTGCGTAGCAAGACCTAGGATCATCGAACTATAAGTGAAAACGTTTTTGTTGTTCATCGACATAAACACATTAACTGCCTCTTCTACGTTTCCACATTTCGAGTACATATCTATCAAAGCAGACCCGATAACAACGTGATCACTAGGAGAATACCCAGATTTCTGAGCAATTTGAACAGCCCGATCAGCGTATTTACTTGCTCCAAGCTGCGCACAAGCCGATATATATCCGGCGACAGTAACCTCATCAGCTCGAATTCCCGATTTCTCCATCCTATCAAAATACTCTAAAGCTTCCTGAGGTTTAGCATTCTGCGCAAATCCCGTAACCATAGCAGTCCAAGCCACCATATCCTTCGTAGGCAAACTTTCAAACAGTTCCGCTGCACATTCCATATTTCCAACTCTCGCATACGCAGCAATAAGCTCAGTCCACGATATCACATCTCGTTCAGGCATTTCATCAAACACCTTACGCGCACAATCAATAGATTCACATTTCACATACATATCAATCATTGTATTCCCAACGTATACAAAACAAAACCCTCTAAGTCTAAACGTCTGTGCATGAAACTGACGACCCAAATTCAAATCTTTCATTGTTCCACAAGCTTTCAAAAGAGCAGAGAAAGTGAAAGAAACAGGCGTAATCTCTTCTTTCCTCATACATCCATACATAGCAATAGCTTCATCAAATTTACCTTCTATCGCATACCCACGAATCACTGCGGTCCATAGAAACGGGTTCCGGAATTGAACAGGCTCGATTACACGGCGAGCGTATGGATCCATTGGAACACCGAGCTTCGTTAACGTGCGAATTAGCTTCGTGAGAATGTAACAGCTTTGATCGAGACCTTTACGGAGAACATGGCCATGAATTTGCTTGATTTGATTGAGATTGATGCAATCATCGAGCTTTGAGATGAGTGAAGACACTAGAAGTTCTTTTTGATTACTGATCTCTGAGAAGGTACCGGAATTGTTACTTGTTCTTCCAAGCTGAAGTAATTGTTTTGAAAGCAAGCTAATGTTAATGGGGTTTACCGCCGTCGAGAACCGGTGAGAATGAGCCACCGTCATCGCCGGCAAATTCCCGGAGCTCGCGCCGTGCCCGCCTTTAATTACCCGTTTCTGATTTTCACATCCTAAATCCTAAAATGCACCTATGTATGATATTGACTTAATTACGAAAAATGTTTGTCACTGGATGTAACCTTCACTAGCCTTTTTGGTTAAGGCCCGGCCCATTAAAGTAAGGTGGGCAAGCTAAGTTTCATAAAGACTTTACTACCCTGAGCGGTGGATCACACACACACATGTTGAAGACACTAGAAGTCAATTTGAGACTTTGGGTTGTGCCAGTTAAAAGTCAAGTATGAAATGCTTTAAAATTGTTTTTAAATCTTGTAAAGCTTATTGTTAAATTTTTAATTCATTGTTTTTATTTTCTGTCCATGCATTGTTGAAGAAGACCAAAAAAAAGTTTGTTACAATATATGCATCTTTAGTTTGAATTAGAGTTAATCCAAAAAAAAAAAAAAAAAAA
>Ga0041059_1002891_pt1 | contig 12325 bp, 4 predicted proteins | sample AraColnosormetaG_FD_56232 | JGI IMG/M metagenome (GOLD analysis project Ga0041059, IMG submission 56232) | Arabidopsis roots microbial communities from North Carolina, USA - Col MF nosort | ecosystem: Host-associated > Plants > Roots > Unclassified | place: USA: North Carolina | collected 2013-09-02 | reverse complement strand
TCCACGTCATTCGTTCATTTGGCGGCATATCCACGTCAGCATCAATTACTTGATCTTCACTTTAGTCTTCTGAAACAGCTTCCAGCTTGTTCCAGCAATCAACACTCCTTCTGATTGTTCTGACAGAGGGTGCACTAACATTTTTATCTCCCAAAATTGTCTACTTCTTTGTAGGCTATTATTGATGGTAGAAATCAGATTTTGGTCAGCGTCTGGGCTTGCCATTGCCTCCTCTAGCTTTTGCCTATTCTCTTCAGTGGCTTTTTGACTATTTTGATGCTTAGTCCTAGTTCAGGTAATGATTTCTTGTATAAATCTACTGACATTTTCCTCAACATCCTCCATGGCGTCAAAGTTCCAAGCTGCTTAAATTAAAATAGAGACTTCCTCATTGTCTTTCAATCTTTTATCGTACTTAAAAACTCCTTTTTTCTTTTCCTCGAATACATTAAAGTGAGTAAGAAGTGGTTGACGGTCTGAGCTTTCAAACCTTAAATACTCCCAACGACTGGATGGGTAAGCCTTAGCCCTTGTTCCATTTGACATAGCCCTATATAGTGTGCAATGAACAATGAGCTCATGTCTCTTTCCTCTCCAAGAGAAGAAGTTGCTCAAGTGTCTGAGATCGTATAAGTCACATTCTGACATGAATGACCTAATGTTCACAAAAGTACCTTCATGTATGATTTGTCCTCCTTGTTTTTCTGATGCATCAATGATGTCATTAAAATCTCTTGTTAAGTGCCAAGGTTCTTCTCTATTCCCATGAATAATTAAGATCTCATGTTTTCAACAAGTATTACTAAAACTATTATTTTTATTCTTCAAACTCAAAAAGTAGAGCTATATAGTGACAAAAAAACTGTTGCACGTAAATTTATCGTCATAAAAATGACTTTTAACATAACACGTGAATTACACATTGTTTAATGATACGTTACTAAAAAAGATAACGTTATTTTTTGACCACCGATTTTTAAGTAATAAATACATGAATTGTTACAAGCAAAAAAATGTTGAGAGCTTATTCAATTTCATCATACTAGTGTGACATCATTGCTACATATATTGAATATATTGCACGTTTTTAGTTACACATATAAACACTCGTATGCATAACTACGTCAGGTATCCCGACAACAAAATTCACCTAATTTGTTTTAGTTAGCAAACCTGATCTAAAAACTCAACATTATGGGTCTTTCAACTTGAGTTAAGTACACAAACTCTCCCATACCAAGCTGTGAAGAGATCCAAAAAACAATATCCAATGTCTACATTTATTTTTATTTCTATTTTAAAGAAAATATAATCGATTTAGCTTCAATAACTCTAAAATAGAAAAAAAAAGAAATTACTATATATAGATTACTCTTAAATTTTCAATCAAAATCCAAAAAAAATATTTCTCAACATAACACATCTTACTACTTTAAAAACCTCACAAAATAGTTATTATATTATTCTTAGTCAAATTCATAACCTATATTCCCTATTTTCCGGTCAGTCATATGCTTTTGCTAATAAACTTAAATATAGATAGATCTGATAAATTCTTTTCGGAACCAATTATTTTCTTCCCTTAATTTATTAGTTGTTACCCTTTAAATGATCTTAATTCTAAAAAACAGACCAACAACTTTATTAGCTACCCTTAAATGATCTTTAGTTTTCAACAAACTCATCAACAATTTTATAAATTCTTAAACCCAACATCATCCACCCAAACACAATTATTAAAAAAACAATCTATATGTTTATAAACATATAATAAAATAAAATAAAAAGACACAAAAAGAACGTTGAAAAAAGAAAGAAAAAGACACAAAAGAACGTTTGAGGAAACCAATAAAAAGAAAAATGGGCCTGAGAGACTGAAGAACAACCCTTTTATCACGTATCGTGTCTCCAGCTGTATATATATTTCCCACACACACTCTTTTTCAAAACCCCACCGACGATGGCATTTCCGTTATTATTCTAACGGTCACACGTCCCTTACGTGTCCACCACTTTTTTTTATTATTATTTTAATCCCATCACTCTTTCTCTCTCTCTCCCTATCTTCTTCTTCTTCTTCTTCTTATTCCCCACACTCTCTTCTTCTCTACTTCACCATCATTCACACACACTCATGGCTTCTTCTTCTTCTTCTTCTTCCTCCATCACAATCATCACCACCTTCCTCTTCCTTCTCCTCCACACAACCGCCAAAAAAACCTACATCATCCGCGTCAATCACTCCGATAAACCGGAATCATTCCTCACTCACCACGATTGGTACACATCTCAACTCAATTCAGAATCATCTCTTCTCTACACTTACACAACCTCCTTCCATGGCTTCTCCGCTTACCTCGACTCCACCGAAGCCGATTCTCTCCTCTCCTCCTCAAACTCAATCCTCGATATCTTCGAAGATCCTCTCTACACACTTCACACTACGCGTACTCCTGAGTTTCTCGGTCTCAATTCCGAATTCGGTGTTCACGATCTCGGTTCTTCTTCTAACGGCGTTATCATCGGAGTTTTAGATACTGGCGTTTGGCCTGAATCTAGAAGCTTCGATGATACTGATATGCCTGAGATTCCTTCTAAATGGAAAGGAGAATGTGAATCTGGTTCCGATTTCGATTCCAAGTTGTGTAACAAGAAGCTTATCGGAGCTAGAAGCTTCTCCAAAGGATTTCAAATGGCTTCTGGTGGTGGTTTTTCGAGTAAGCGTGAATCTGTTTCTCCTCGTGATGTTGACGGACATGGAACACATACTTCAACTACCGCCGCGGGATCCGCCGTTAGAAACGCTAGCTTCCTCGGTTACGCCGCCGGTACGGCCAGAGGTATGGCCACTCGTGCTCGTGTTGCTACTTATAAAGTTTGTTGGAGTACTGGTTGTTTTGGATCTGATATACTAGCTGCTATGGATCGAGCTATACTTGATGGTGTTGATGTGCTTTCGTTATCTCTTGGTGGTGGTTCTGCTCCGTATTATCGCGATACGATTGCGATTGGAGCGTTTTCGGCTATGGAGAGAGGTGTTTTTGTGTCTTGTTCTGCTGGTAATAGTGGTCCTACTAGAGCTTCTGTTGCCAATGTTGCTCCTTGGGTTATGACTGTTGGTGCTGGTACTTTAGATAGAGATTTTCCGGCTTTTGCGAATCTCGGTAACGGGAAACGACTTACCGGTGTTTCGCTGTATAGCGGTGTAGGAATGGGGACGAAGCCGCTTGAATTGGTTTATAATAAAGGGAATAGTAGTTCGAGTAATCTTTGTTTACCTGGTTCGCTTGATTCGAGTATTGTTCGTGGGAAGATTGTTGTTTGTGATAGAGGTGTTAATGCTAGAGTTGAGAAAGGAGCTGTGGTTAGAGATGCTGGTGGTTTAGGGATGATAATGGCGAATACTGCTGCGAGTGGAGAGGAGCTTGTGGCGGATAGTCATTTGCTTCCCGCGATCGCTGTAGGGAAGAAGACTGGTGATTTACTTAGGGAGTATGTTAAGTCAGATTCTAAACCAACCGCTCTTCTTGTTTTTAAAGGAACGGTTCTTGACGTTAAGCCGTCTCCTGTGGTTGCTGCTTTTAGCTCGAGAGGTCCTAATACTGTTACTCCTGAAATCTTGAAGCCTGATGTTATTGGTCCTGGAGTTAATATTTTGGCTGGTTGGTCTGACGCTATTGGTCCTACTGGTCTTGACAAGGACTCTAGGAGGACTCAGTTCAACATCATGTCAGGTACTCAACTTTGAAACTTGATTTTGATTACATATTTTTGTTATTGATTAATCTATGATTGTAGAGAGGGGTTTGTTTTGTTTGACATGAAAAAGTGTCTGATTATTGTTAGGTACGTCAATGTCATGCCCACACATCAGTGGTTTAGCGGGTCTTTTGAAAGCAGCTCACCCTGAGTGGAGTCCGAGTGCTATCAAATCAGCTCTCATGACTACAGCTTACGTTCTTGACAACACCAACGCTCCTCTCCATGATGCTGCAGACAACAGCCTATCTAACCCATATGCTCACGGCTCGGGCCATGTAGATCCCCAAAAGGCTCTCTCACCAGGTCTTGTCTACGACATCTCAACCGAGGAATACATCAGGTTTTTGTGCTCTCTAGACTACACAGTCGATCACATTGTTGCGATTGTGAAGCGACCTAGCGTTAACTGCTCGAAGAAGTTCTCAGATCCTGGTCAGCTCAACTACCCAAGTTTCTCGGTTTTGTTTGGGGGTAAAAGAGTTGTGCGGTACACTCGGGAAGTAACAAATGTTGGTGCAGCAAGCTCGGTTTACAAAGTGACGGTTAATGGAGCTCCTAGTGTCGGAATCTCTGTTAAACCATCGAAACTTTCGTTTAAAAGCGTGGGAGAGAAGAAGAGGTACACAGTCACGTTTGTTAGCAAGAAAGGAGTGAGTATGACGAACAAGGCTGAGTTTGGTTCCATCACTTGGAGCAATCCGCAGCACGAAGTGAGAAGTCCCGTTGCATTCTCTTGGAACCGGTTTTGATAAAAAAACTAACATCCCTAGTGATGATGTTTTCTATTTAAGTTATCTTGATTGGGTTTAGGCTAAACCAAAGCCCATCATGAGCCATAAGTAGTGGGAAGTGTTCTTGTGTGGTTTGGTTTGAGTCATTGAGTGTGTAGGTGAAAGCATCCCAAAAAAAGTTAGGGATGATAAAAGAAAATGTTGTCAGGAAAAGAACGTTGATGTCGTCATATGTAGTGCTTCAAGTTTCTTCATTTTAACCATCATACTGATGTAATAGTATCTTTCAAATAAGCAACAAAAGTAATGTGACATAATGTCATCACTGACATCACTCAAGTGTCTAGACACAAATTGGAGGACATGCGTTCAATACAAAATCACGTGAAGCTGACGCAATTGGATATTAATTATTTCTAACTGGATTAACTGTTTTTTTTGGGGGGGGGTAAAAATTTGGATTAACTCTTACTTAGGATTTGAAGCTAAGTACGATGAGTAAGAAATTTTCTTTCCCGTAAAAGCGTCCCCAAGATTGGCAAAAGAATTATAAATAAATTTGTATTCGTCTATCATGATTTGCTAGGTCATGCGTACAGGAAACAATATGTTGTAAAAAAGATTCATATTTCGTGAGCTATACTTCACAAACCTATGAATTCCACAAGTGATGGCGGCAACAACAACACTAACGTTGGAGATATTCTGCTAGAGATTGATCTTTTACGTATAGTCTTCTTGCCTCTAGGCTTTGAATATATGAATCACTTTGTATCTTCGTTTTGCTTTCCTATCAGCTTTTTTCCATTCTATCTGTCTTCGATTCACCATCGCTTGAGGCAAATTCTCGTGGAATGGTAGTTGGACGAACATGGAAATCAGGGAGTCCGATCCATCACTATCTTCCATGTAGGGATGAGCATTTTAACCGAACCGAACCAACCAAACTCAAACCAGTCCAAACCAAACCCAAGCTTAGACTCAAACCTTTCGGTTATGTTTCTTCTCAACCCAAATGGTTCGGTTCGGTTTGGTTTAACCAATATGAATTATTAAACTTTTTGCTTAATTAATTAATTAATTAATTAATAATATTGTATATTACTAAATATGTAATTGTTTGCACTTTTAATTTCTTTTCATGGTTTATTTGAATTATTAAACTTTTTGCTTAAGTTAAGTATTATCAAGCTCAAAGTTCAAACGATAATGAACGAAATAATTTTGTTTTGTTACAATGATTAGTCTTTTAAAATCGAATTAAAATTAAACCAAACTAAAACCAAACCGAACCAAACATAGATTGACCCAAACCCAAACCAAACCATACTAACTTCGGTTGAGTTTGGTTAGAGTTTTACAAGACTAAATAAACCGAACAGAACCAAAATTAAACCAAAATGCCCACCCTTACTTCCATGTGTTTTGTGAAAATTTAGAGGATCCATTTCCACTTTATAACCACTTATATGTTCATTCAAAAAAAAATATTATGAATAAGATTACTAGAGTCTTAGTCAACTAACCATTAAAATATTCTTAACAAGATAAATATGCATTATTTTCAAATGAAATCAGTTGAAAAATGGAACTGTTGAGGTCATTGATTAACTATACTTTTTTATTTATTGACTATGTTTTGCATATATTTATTGATTATGTTTTGTTTTGGCCAGGTTATTGATTTTGATGGGTTAGTATTTATGTAATAAATAAATTAAATTATGTGGAAGAATAAAATATTGAAGTTTACATGAACAATCCGCCGAGCTTGGCGATGAATCAATCCATTTTTTGGCCAAATCGTAGCAAGAATTGAGTGTTGTTTCATGGGATATGGTCGAGTTAGAAGACCGTGAATTCCTCAAGTTCCAGAAGTACGCAATGGGGTTCATGTCTTTGGATCCATATATATGAGACAGGATTAGTCTCATACCTTTGTTTCTCACGATATCTTGAGAAAGGAAAACAAAGAACAACACTCATTCGTATGCGTCATGAGTCCCTCATACATAGTATTACGATTTTGTGGACTAAAATTTTTTAAACCATCTGTTTTTATTTTATTTTTAGCTTCTATAATCTGTAAATATGAGTGTTTTTGTTTTTGCTAGTTCAAATATAGATAAATTAAATCAAATACTTAAATATAAAACAAACCATGATTCTATTCTTCCATCCTCGTGCCTTTGGTCTTTGGTGTAGCCATGCTTGGTCATACTCATGTCCTATAGGAGCTATAAGAATAAAACATTTTGGTGGTTTCGTGAGGATAAATTTTGTAGCCTCATAAACTTAGGGGCCTTGTTTTGCAATAAAAATAATTAGGGCAGCTATTTTTATATAAGCTTAGATTTTGGAGGCTCTAACCCATGTTTCAATTTTCCCGGCCCATAGCTAGCGATGAATAAACCAATGTTAAGTTGTGGACAAGGTCTTCCATGTGTTTTCAGAAATGAATGTAAAGAACCCTGTTCAAAAAATCGGTAGGCGTTAGTCGGGATCGAACCGGGTCTACTGATTAATCCGTTAATCAAAAATTATATGGAAATTAATCGGGATAAGTTTTAGGGTTTTTATCTAATTATATGTATATATAAATATTATTTGGTGACATAGCATTTAAAGTTAGTATGGTGAAGTGGTTTCTGTAAACCTTTAATTGTTTATGTTAATGAGTTTGAGCCTCTAGAATGTAATATAACTTTTTCTATAACTTACTCTTTAATGGAGGGTAAAACAGACATTACATAATCATCTTCTTCACAAAGTTTGTCGACTTTGTAACCCTAATAATGACGACTGCTCGGTTTTTAGACATTTGACATCATTTTTAACTCGTTTTGGTCTTGTTTGTGCACAAATATGATAGATCTAACATGTATTTTATCCATAAACTACAAAAAAAATTCCTCTATGAATTAAGCGATTTGGACTCCATAAACTAAAAAAAATAAATCCTCTGATGAATTAAGCGATTTGGACAAATTCTGACGGTTACCGGCCACCGAGTGCTTAGGCGACCAGGGAGGCCACATTTTTTAACAAGGATAAGAAACAAATAAAATTTTTAAAACTGTGGAAGATCCAGCTTTCCTACTGATATAAACAGAGCCGACTCAACAAAACTTTAGTCCTAAGCTAAAAGAAAAAATAACCTTTTTCCCTAACCTTTTTGAAAATATTTTTTTTTGGACTCTATTTGGTTCAAAAAAAAAGAGAAAAAAACTTGAATAGATCTTGTGCTATGGCACTCCTACCACATGCCTAAGCCGGGGCTGAATATAAACAATGGTAAAAAGTTTAGGCCCTGAATGTTTTCTAGTTTATTATTGGTTTTTAGTTTCTGGTTTTTGGATTTTGGTTTTTGGTTTTTGATTTTTGTAGTTTATGATTTTTTGATGTAGATTTTGTTTTTGCAAAATCTTGAATGATAATTTATTTAGTTTTTAGTTTTTCTACATAACTATTATTTTAAAACTTTTTAAGTTATCAAATTTAATTTTTAGTTTTTATTTTGTGTTTTAAAATTACAAAATAATGATAATAAAAATTAAAAATGCAGAAAAACAAAAGCATAGGTATATTTTATTATATAAAGTTTCTATTCCCTATAAAATTTTAATGTATCATTTTGCTAAATCTAATTTTATTTTAAAAAAATTAAAAGTCCTAATCTAGTTGCATATAAACATAGGTTTGGTAAATAAAACCAATGTATACATTTAATATTTAATGAATGGTAAATGGTGAAAATAGCATATTTAAAATAATAATTAAAATTTGAAAAAAAATGTGACGTAAATTGTTAGAAAAAACCTAATTTGGGTTTTTAGATTCTGTGAACAAATATGCAAAATATCTTAAAATCTTGTTTTCCTAATTGTTAAGAAATCTACTTTTTGTAGAATCATGATTGGGTAATATTTGGTTTTTGCAAAATCAAAATCCAAAAACTATGCCAAAAACTGCAGCCATTCAAGGCTTTATTGCTAGAACAATCATGATGGTCACTTTCACCAATCACCACTTTATGTCCTTTATTGTTGTGGCATTCTTCGTCTTAAGTAACACCATTATAGTATTATTTAAAAAACATTTATAGCTTTGCATCAATTATCTTAAGTAACATCACTATAGTATTATTATAAAGATTTATAAAAATCTTAACAAGACAAATTTGAGTCATATCCAAGAAATGAGTTGAAAAATAGAATTATTCAGGTCATTAATGGATTGATAAGTCTTTTTTGTTCTTCCATTAGTTGCACATATTTTGCTCATTCTTTCGTTTATATTTTGATTTTGCCAACAATTTTTGTATACTAAATGATAAAGTTGGAGGAAATGTTTTTACTACATAGCTTAATTGGATAATTTAGAAAATATGTTATATAAATAATATTGATTTTATATGATCAATATCATTAGACGCTCTAATTGATAATAAGAGTATCAAAAAGTTTATTATTGCTTTGGAATTTTCTTAACTTTGAATGTAGTGATCTGGAGAAAAAAAGGCGAGCAAATGGGAATTGGTACTTTGGTAATTTGGTAGTTCTCCTAGAGCAATGAAAAGAGCTTTTGGACTTTCAAACAATATTTCTGTTTTGATGATATTTGTCATGATTTTATTTTGTGAATAAAAGTGTAGAAAATCATACACAATAACATAATAATTTAATTCAGTAACAATTAAAGACTTTTTTTAGTTGAATAACAAAATTTTCAATGACTTTATTAAAGTATGAATCCAATAACTTCAGATTTATGAAAATTTTAGAAGCTTTTTTATAAATAAAAAATAATAGCACTAGACATTAACAATGTTTAATAAATTTTGATTGAATAACAACAAATTTCTCATAACATTTAAAGTCATTAAAACACTATTTAAATCACAAACCAATAATATCCCCTAAATTTAATTATTAAGTTTAACTTTAGTGAAAAATTCCAAATATTTTTTATTTATTTATTTAAACATTTAATATCCAAACTTTTTTGGTTAGAAAAATAATACACATAATAATAAATATGTGCAATTTAATATTCAAAAAATTAAATATTGTTATTTACGCATTGATTACTTCATACAACACCAAAAATTCTAATTTTACCATCATCTCTAAATAGTCTTTTTAAAAATAACTGATGAATTTTACCCTCATCTCTAATTGTACCGTGATGAATTTTTGGTATCTACTATTGTTGAGAAACAACTGACTAACATCTCAGCAACGTATAACTTCATGTGGTATGAATGCAAAAGAAAATATTTATTTTGTGAACCGTGATTTATTAGCAAAACTGTAAGGTTAGAGTTTGAAGAGTTACCAAAAAAAAGATAGCGCTACTCTCTCTTTCTCTCTGGCACCATTATCGAGGCTCCTCCGCTGATTAATTTTTCCGACGCCGGTGAAGCTTTTGCTTGCCGGCGTCGGGATTCCAGCTTCCTTTCACCGCTGCTTCACATCTTTTCTTTCTTTGTTTGTTCTCCTTTGAAATCATTCTCCATCATTTTTTCTCTGTTTAACCTCTATCAAACCTCTTTAAACGTTTTGTACCACCTCACTTCGCTTCTCAGCCGATCTTCATCATCAAGTGAAGAAGAAAAGATGAGTTATCTGGCAAATCCTTATCTCCATTTCTTCCTCGTAGCCCTCGCTTCAGATCTGAACCCTTGGAGCTTTGTCTCAGTTTCGGATCACGGCCAGCGACTGTTCCCGCCGATCTTCCAATCACCGGAGATGTTGCAGTCACCGCAATTGTCTTCGCAAGCTTCAGATTGCCGCCTCTCCCCTTTCCTGTCTTGGCATTCCAAAGAGAAACTAGGGTTTTTCCCAGTGGACCTACTTTCTTCTTTTGGCCCAACCCTATTTAGAAGGCCCAAGCCCATCAATTGGATTAACTATCTTAAGACAAAAAAATTCAGGTCTGTTTCCTTTATTTCTATGTTAAATCCAAGACATAACTTGTGTCGATCTTCTCTAATCCGTGGTTATGGACTCCATGTGAGAGAGTTATCACCATTGTTGTCTTGACTTTGCATATATTGTGGGATATTCCTGGTTTTAGTTGTATTTAGGGGCTTATGGTATGTTTACAAAGGCTTGAAGAACCTTGATCGAAATATCTCGAACCGATTGTGCCGAAGTGTTTTTTGTGGCTTTCGACCACTTGTGCTTATCGACCATTATGCTCCAATTAGCTCATCGAGCGTCGCTCTCAAGCAGCGTACCTTCACCATCATCTCCATCATCAAGTTCCTAAACGTTAAAGTTCTTATTGCATTTTATTGGAGATGTCTAAACCTTTCGCTTTGGGTTTCAAAGCTATCATCAATCGACTATAGCACCATAGTCTCCCGAATCCTTGTTATTGTGCTACCTTGGTTAGTGCAGCTCTCTATGTTGAGAAACTTATCATTGATTCCTTCGTTAACGTCTCAGGGTCCTATGACCATGACTAATCTGGCGTCCTTCGAATCCTTCGAGGATGCTTTCTCGATTCACCGTGATCTCACTTGTTTCAATGCGCTTCCAAGCTATGGTTTCAAAGCTCTCATGGATTTAAAATCGATGTATCGTATCTTTCATTTTATGACATTGGGGAATGTTAGTGTCTTAAACTTTGGTTTTCTTGAACCTCTCTTTTTGTATTTGCTTTTGTGATGGAATGAATACAAATTGTTTGACAAAAAAAAAATGAGTTTTAAGAGTTAGGGTGATTTGCAACAATAACAAAAAAAAACATAAAATTAAATATATAGCACCTTTTATGTATTAATTAGGTAAGTAACACTTTGACACATGAGCAAAGTCTAAACGATCCTTGCTTTACCGTTTCCAACTGAAAAGAGAGAGGCAAGTGGACATCAGACGAAAAGAGATATGGTCGAGATCATCGGAGAAGATGGAAGGAAGAGATGGTGAGAGAGAAGAAAATAGAAATCTAACCGAGAAGAAAAGATAGCCAAATCCAAAGAGAAGGTAAACAAGAAAGAGAAACGGTGACAAATTTTTGGTGGCTGGCTTGGATATGCAACATACACAAGAGATGGTCAAACAAAGGACATAATTTTCCGGCAACGATTTTTCAGCGACGATTTTCGGGCGATTATTTTCCGACAGTAGTAGCTCCGACGATGGTGTTCCGGCGACAGTGGTTCCACCGGTAGTGGTGGTAATGGAGGAAGGTGGTTGATTAGTGGAGTAGTGGTGGTGGAGGAAGGTGATGATGGTGGTTTGAAGAGGGAAGGACAAAATTGTCCTAAATACACAAAATACACAGAATATTGATGATATTTTTATTAGGTGTTAGAAATTTAATTTAGATTTTTTGTTTGGTTATTCATGCAAATTTCCATAAGAGTTACCCATTAAAATTTTGTTATTTTTGCATATACTAAGAAAATGTTTATGGATCCGTTGTTGTCAATATATCTACATATACATTTTTGCAGCCATTTTGTGAAATAAATCGTGGAGTTGGGACTTATTTATAATGGCTGCCACTCACATTTATTATTTAGTTTTACAAAATTTAAAAAGATATTAACCAAACGATATCTTGCCTAATTTGTTTCTAAAAATCTCTACACAATCTTTTCATATATCTTCAAAAACAAAATTCCGTGAATCTTACTCCACAAATATGCATAAATTCGATTTATAGCAAATATTTATATTAACATTTTGTATAGCAAAAAAATACTAATTTATAATAATAAAAATATTCACATAAAAAATCATATACACATACAGAAAAAGAATTATATATATCATCATTTAAGCCGTTGCTTTATTTAAATAAAAAAAAATACAAAAAAT
>Ga0041059_1002890_pt1 | contig 12327 bp, 4 predicted proteins | sample AraColnosormetaG_FD_56232 | JGI IMG/M metagenome (GOLD analysis project Ga0041059, IMG submission 56232) | Arabidopsis roots microbial communities from North Carolina, USA - Col MF nosort | ecosystem: Host-associated > Plants > Roots > Unclassified | place: USA: North Carolina | collected 2013-09-02 | reverse complement strand
TTTTTTTTTCCTTTTTTTTTTCTTCTTTTTTTCCTTCTTTTTTCTTCTTTTTTCTTCTTTTTTTTTCTTTTTTTTCTTTTTTTTCTTCTTTTTTTCCTTTTTTTCCAGAATGATCTATAACTCTTATGTACGAGATTATATGCATCTATACGATTCCTTTTAACATAAGATTCCTAACCGCTAATCTTTCAATATACACATGGACATGTTGGGATCAAATTCGTACCATTTCGGCTAGAGATTCAGTGAGTGCATTTTTTTCAATTTCATCATGCACATCAACTCCGGGCCATCCAACCCATTTGGTATCAAATTGAGATGTTATACCTTCAAAACCATAACAGTAAAACATTATAGTCTTTACTAAAATCATTGTTATTATTATTGTTGTCTCATGACTCACCTAGAAGACCACTGACTAAACCACCAGGACTCATTTCCAGAGACCAAGAATTTTCCCCGGTCCTCTTTGCAGAAACCGGAAGCCTGTTAGCCACCACAAGCAATCTTGGCCTTTCACCACGTGCATCATCATAATCCATCATCTTCTTTCAAATTAATTAACGATCTGCACAATATTTTCAAAGTAAGTCAGGCTATGTATGGACGCAATGAAGATATAAATAAAGCATTTTGCTCTATATATGATGTCGAGAAACAAAGAAGGTCACAACTTTTTCTGTAGTTGATAAACTTATGTTGTTTTTCTTCCTTTTTTTCTATGAAAAATACAAAACAAGCAGTGTGGAAAACGGATGCAAAGTAAAAAAGTATAAACGGTTACTTGAATTCTGACAAGAAGCGATTAATTAACTAGCATTTTTATTTTAAAACAACTATAACGCTGATGAACTTTTGTTGAAACAAAGATAAAAACCTATAAACTCTTTTTTTTATTTGATGAAAAGGTGATCTGGTAAGATTAATTGAATAAATGTATGAAAATGAGAATATAAAAGTATGTCATTAAATTTAATGATCACTTCTTTGTTTGATGAAAGTTGATATGGTCGGATTTAAAAAATTGGTTTACAAAGATTGCAATGTATGTAGTTTGTTTACCAAAAAATTATCAACAATGAGATTGAGAGTGTTAGAATATTGTTCTTGTCTTCCTCAAAATTTATAGGAAGTCTAAGATTCAACTTTGGGGGGTTGAATATTCTTTAGTTAAGAGTTTCTAATCTATTCTTGCACACATGTCATTGGAAGATATTAATTTACCTTTCAATCTTTTTTTATCTTGTTCATCTTTTTCTAATATGTACACGTATATTTTTGGTTTTTAATTACTAGTATCTTAGACATAATGTTGGGATAAAATTTCCAACTGTGCAAAAGGATAATGTCATCTATAATTTTCTAATAACAAAATTTTACATATTCGAAAAACTTATTTGAATTTCTATTGATTGTTACATTCTGAATTCACATATTATTTATTTGGTAATATTTAATAGAGAAATTCTGAAGTTTTATTCAAAACAACCACTGGCTTATTGACAGCTTTGTTTTTTAAGTCATATAGTTTTTAATTCATATATTCAAATTGTAATTCATATATATTATTATTTTCCCTATAACTGGAGCTTCTTTAAGATTCATTCTTAATTTTAACAATCTGGCACCAATCTATAAAAACATATGTCAGTTTATCTATTGGCTCATCAATATGTGTTATCTTTCAATATGATCTTAATTAATAAGTAATTTGCTTTTGATCGTTTGGCAATAAATCACTAATATTGTAAACACATGTCAGTTTATCTATAAAGTTTTCTCATACTGATCATATTTCCAACAATGACTCTTATTCACTAATACATGTAGAATCTCTAAACTATTTGTCAATTTAATTATATAGTTCATAATACTTTATATCTTTCTGCCAAGTTTGTTTTGGGCCTAACACCAAAAAGTTTCACGTTTTGGCCCAATAAAAACAACTCACGTTGTGACCCAATAAAAACAATTCACGTTGTGGCCCAATAAAAATATTCACGTTCTTTAAAGAAAAACATAAATTGGAATTGTTGTTCTTACTAAAACCTTTGTGACAACAATTGAGGTTTTCCGGAGGAACAGCCATTGACTCTCTCGATAACTGTATCCGTGTTCTTGTTAGAAGATGGAATTGGACCCAGATGATGTTTTCAGAGATGAAGACGAAGACCCAGAAAACGATTTCTTTCAGGTTTTTGACCTTAATTTCTTCTTGGACTTTTAAGTCAAAGCCAAAAAAAAATGAAACCCTGATTTATATTGGTTAGTGATGAATCTGTTGGTGTTGCAGGAAAAAGAGGCTTCCAAAGAATTTGTAGTCTATCTAATTGATGCTTCTCCCAAAATGTTCTGCTCTACTTGCCCCTCTGTGAGTGTATACATGCAAATAATCAAATCAAGTTTTATTTTTGATTCTTTAGAATCCTTACCAAAATGTTTTAAATGTTTCCCAAAATGTTTGAATTTGTATCATACTGTTGTTTGACAGGAGGAAGAGGACAAACAAGAAAGTCATTTTCACATTGCTGTTAGTTGCATTGCTCAGTCACTCAAGGCTCATATTATCAATCGGTCAAATGATGAAATAGCTATATGTTTCTTTAACACTGTAAGTTTCTGGATGAAACGTGTTGTATTGTTTTCTTTCTTTTTTGGGGTCTTTACTTCTTTGTTTGCTAATAATTTTGTTGTCACTGGCAGCGTGAAAAGAAGAATCTTCAGGATCTAAATGGTGTTTATGTCTTTAATGTTCCAGAGAGGGATAGTATTGACCGTCCAACAGCGAGGCTGATTAAAGAATTCGATCTCATAGAAGGTAGATGTGCTTGACTAACGTTGTATCTAACTTTTTTGTTATGCTCGAGTACATAATTCTTTGTTAACTTAAAGAGTTTCGAATCCCTTTCTTAGTAATCACTTAGTAAGAAAAGACATTACATGTTATTATAAAATCTAGATTGGTTTAGCAAGAGTTTAGCGCCTGAGATCTCAATGGTAGTTTCTCAGGCTGAATCAAAGATTAAAGAGTGGAGTAGTGTGCTGAAAGAGAGTTATTTACTTTGTTGTTTCGGGTGCAGAATCATTTGATAAGGAAATTGGCAGTCAAACTGGTATTGTCTCAGATTCTCGGGAGAATTCCCTTTATAGTGCTCTCTGGGTTGCACAAGCACTACTGCGCAAAGGGTATAACAATCTTATTTCAGTTATGAATTTGGTGCTAAGTTTGTGATATGTGTTATAATTTGGTCTGTCATCTGATCCCTGTGTTGGTAATATTCTGTAACAAAAACATATTTAGATCTTTAAAGACAGCAGATAAACGCATGTTTCTATTCACTAATGAAGATGATCCTTTTGGGAGTATGAGGATCTCTGTTAAAGAGGATATGACGAGGACGACGTTGCAGAGAGCTAAGGTAGTTTAGCTTCAACCCTTACTTAGATATGATTTACAATGAAATCTATCTAAATAAGCTTATTGGTAATCAAATTATAGAATAACTAATGGTTTACTTTTTATTGCGTTTTGGTGATTCCTTAAGGATGCACAAGACCTTGGCATCTCAATCGAGCTTCTACCACTCAGTCAACCTGATAAGCAATTCAATATAACTCTCTTCTACAAGGTTAATCTCTTAACAATCTACTTCTTGTGTTGACCTTACAAACCTGGGGCTTTATAGGCAATTTCTCTTAATTTTCTATTTCCATGATTTTTTGTCAACATATTTCCAGGATCTAATTGGATTAAACAGTGATGAACTTACGGAGTTCATGCCATCAGTTGGACAGAAGTATGTTCTTTCATTCTTTATTGCCTGTTGGAATCCCTTATATGTCTTTGTCATTCCGTTGCTAATAGTATCATAGTACTACACTCAGACAAAGCCGTGATGGTTTTTTGAGAAGTTTCCAGACTTCAAAATACCACTTTGTAAATGTTATCTTTAATTTGAATAGGGATTTATAGGAATTCACATTTAGTTCTACTTTTTACTGAAATGTAACTATTTCAGATTAGAGGACATGAAGGACCAACTGAAGAAGCGTGTACTTGCCAAGAGAATAGCAAAAAGAATTACGTTTGTGATCTGTGATGGCTTGTCTATTGAACTGAATGGTTATGCTTTACTCCGTCCGGCTATTCCTGGCAGCATAACCTGGCTTGACTCTACAACTAATCTTCCTGTGAAGGTAATTTTACAGGAAAGCTCCTTTAGTTGAATTGAAATTTTGTGCCTTTACTCGTCTTTTGTTCTTTTGACTTCCATTACAAGTGTGGACCTTTGTTTTCAGATCAAATCTGTCCTTTTTTATATATTATGAATCAAGAATATTCCTTGACATCTATGTTTTGGTGTTATATAAGATCTATGTTTCCTAGATGTATGAGGTTTTAAGCACCTTGTGTGGGCTTGTCTGCAGGTGGAAAGATCATATATCTGTACGGACACTGGAGCTATAATGCAAGATCCTATACAACGGATTCAGCCTTACAAAAAGTAAGCCTCGGAATAACACCCTGATTTATTTCTGGTTTCCTCTAAGCATAGAAGCAATGGTTGTTTTCTGTTAGTTATTTTATGTCTAGACGTTTTATATCCTTACAAAAATAAATTCAATAGGAAGAAACTACAGCCTCAGAAATGTGAATCTCTTCTTGGCTGTCATGAAGTTTAAAATTCATTCTACTCGATAACGGAAATGTTTTTGAGCCCTTACTCTTTCTTGTCCAGTAGAATTGACTTTAATTTTTTGTTCTCCTTTCTAGTCAGAATATCATGTTTACTGTGGAAGAGCTATCCCAAGTAAAAAGAATCTCAACTGGACACTTAAGACTGCTGGGGTTCAAGCCACTTAGTTGCCTCAAAGATTATCACAATTTGAAGCCTTCTACATTTCTCTATCCAAGTGATAAGGTTACCCGTTTCTCATTTAAGTGATGGCTGCTGCTAATTTTGTTGTAGTTTGTTTATAATTTTTGGAACTTAGAAAAGCAAAGACTTTCACTTTGGTGCTAAATAGTTTACTCAAATTTGGACGTTCTCTTAGTTATAGAGCTTCATGACCTTATATAGCTTTGTTTATAATCTTTGTTGTTTCGTACCATCATTATTTCAGTTCTTCTATGCACTTTCCAAAATGGTGTCCTATCAGTAGGGAGCTTCAGATATCTACCATACTTTATAATTTTAAGCTTCAGAGTTATATATCTTAACATTTTGCTGAGAAGTTTTGAAGCAAGTGACTTGAATACATGTTTTTTCCTCATTGATCTTGTAAAGCAGTTGTGTCATGGAATCTCTTACTTTTGACAGCTAATTGATGCAGGAAGTTATAGGGAGCACTCGTGCATTCATTGCCTTGCATAGATCCATGATACAGCTTGAACGGTAAGCATATTTGATACATAATTTCTGGATTTTAGACAGACTATTACACTGTAGCACTTGCTGTGATATACTAACCATATAATTACTGCATTTCCTCTTGTGGTGTAGTTTTGCTGTTGCATTTTATGGCGGTACTACACCTCCGAGATTGGTTGCTCTTGTTGCTCAGGTGAGAGAACTCTATAAAGACCTTTCTTCCACATAAGTATATTCCATCTTGATTTTAAACTTTATTTCCTTTTTGTTTTGTGCGTTGTTAAACAAGTTACTCAAATGTCTTTTTCTTAAACCCAAACAGGATGAAATCGAGAGTGATGGTGGTCAAGTGGAGCCACCAGGGATAAACATGATATATCTTCCATATGCTAATGATATTAGAGATATCGACGAGGCAAGAAAGAATTGCTTTTGAAAAGCTACTTGGTTCCAACGTTATTAATGTTTGTTAAATTTTGACTAGTTGGTGGAATTTTGGCAGTTGCATTCAAAACCAGGTGTAGCTGCTCCTCGCGCATCAGATGATCAGCTTAAAAAAGCATCAGCTCTAATGCGACGTCTAGAGTTAAAAGACTTTTCGGTTTGCCAATTTGCTAATCCCGGTAAGTTCAACTCTCTATTAGTTGTACTGAGCTCCTGATCCGTAAACTGTTCATATATAGAATCTGAAGTCGCTCTTTGTTGCAGCTTTGCAGAGACACTATGCTATCTTACAAGCCATTGCACTGGATGAAAACGAGCTTCGTGAAACCAGAGATGAAACACTTCCTGACGAAGAAGGAATGAACAGGTTTTCAACAAACTTTCATATTCTCCTTTTTAACATTCCATCTTATAAAGCAAAAGAAAAAGAAAAAATGTTGGGAACTTATCGAGTGAGCTCTATTTCTCGTTCTTGCAGACCTGCAGTTGTAAAAGCAATAGAACAATTTAAGCAGTCGATTTATGGCGATGACCCTGATGAAGAAAGTGACTCAGGGGCAAAGGAGAAATCAAAAAAGCGAAAAGCCGGTGACGCAGATGATGGAAAATATGACTATATAGAGCTTGCAAAAACCGGAAAGGTGAAAGCAAAATTCTAAGCATTAATTTAGATTTCTGCTTAATGATTTCATCTTTTTGTTTCATTGCTTTTTAGATCTCTACGTTTAAATAAGCTATCTTCATGTTCTGTTTTCTTTGTTTAGCTGAAGGACTTGACTGTGGTCGAACTGAAGACATATCTGACTGCCAACAATCTCCTCGTCAGCGGGAAGAAAGAAGTTCTGATCAATCGGATTCTGACTCACATTGGTAAATAACTTTAACCGTGAGTTATATAACTCCTGCTAGAGAAGCTACGTTTTAGTTTTATTGAAAAGCTTGTCTGTTTTTGATGGGAACTGGACCCATTTATCTTCCGGGTCATTGTTCATCGTTTTGCCTCAGCTACAAAGGGTTTTAGATTTAACTGTAATGGTCTCTTTTGGGTAATCACTAATTTGTGATCTTGGCTCTAACTTTATGGTGGAGTTTATATTTGACGAATTCCATAAGGTTCTTTATAATTCTCCATAGGTTATAAAAAAAAGTCTTATGAATCTTGAACAACAAGATAGAAACAAGAGATAACAATTTGTGGTATGAGCGTAGTTTTATTGATCATAGGTTCTTTTTTTATGGAAAAATTATAAAGGAACTTTTGGACCTTTGTAATCCATTTCACTTCTCACATATGTTCTCATATACACAAGATAACATATCCAAACAATAACTAAATTAAACACAACATGATTCCTTAGAATGCATACACAAGCGAGCTTTTCTCGTTCTTCGTAGTCTTTTGTTGAATTTCTCTATTTGGTTGGGATCAAATTTGAAGGATCCCTGAGAACGTATTTAGGCAATTCATACTTGGAACCTGCAAAAGTTAAACATCTCAACTACTTTGCACAAAATCAACCAAAACCAAACCTTGTGGAAGAATAAGACTAATACCTTTCTCGTCGTAACAAATGGTGAGGTCAGTGTTCTGAACAATCACACCGGCACTCTCAAGTATCGTTTGCGCAAGCGATAAATCATCCTCTTCTGCTGCAGCTCGTAACGCATCCCATATCTCTGTTTACATATGTATATACATTGAAATACAAACACTTTTGACTCTTGACATAATTATTTATATGTGATGATCACCTTTCTTGCCTCCATAGTGAGGAGCTGTGTCCCAGAACTCCTCTCGCATCTGTGTGAGCTCATCTCTTGATATCGGTTGAGGATGTTTCCATGTTTTTGGTCTTCGAATCTTCTCCTTTTTCCCTACAAACACACAATCAAATCACAGTCCACAGAGATACTCTCAGCAGTAAGAATAATCATGAAGAAGAAAACATTAGATCAGATGTGTGTGGGTCATTTCTTGACTCTCATTTGATGAGAGAGAGAGTACCCTCTGCTATGGTTCTCGAGCTAGAACAACCCATTATTTGTCTTCCTTAGTAGACGATAACAACAAACGAACATTACAAAATTTACAAAGCAGAGTAAACAGAGCAGATAGAGAGATAGAGAGAGATTAAGTTTACAAGATTTGTAAATACCTATTAACTAGAAAGAGAGATATTTTTTGTATGATGGTGAGAGACAAAGGTTTGCGTTATCTCGTGAATCACAAGGTTGCTCTTTTTTTTCTTCTTTTTTGCTCTCCATAATGTTTGGTCTGTTCAAAGTGAGATACTCGTGAGCCACAAAGATGTGGTAGTTTGGAATTTCATCATCTAACTATTTATGGTTAAAGATAAAAACATACGTAACGATACAATTATTTTTATAGATTTATTCATACTAAATATATCTAACATATGTAACAGCCGATATCTCAAATCCAAATCGTGGAGTGTTTGCTAGAAAAGCTTCTTATATATGAATCCGAAATAGTTATTTTTCATTATATACCACAAATCATATATACGAAAAGAGGCTAACTCTCTCCAACAACTTGACACATCAGCACATAAGAGCTTGCCACCTAAACTTCATAAAATAAGTAATACATAATTAGTAATTAATTCAACATAAAGAATATAATTAATCAGAACTTGAACCATCACTTTTTCTACATTTTTTAATTCAATATATCCTCTTTAATTTCGAGATCCACTTAAGTGGCTAAAAATCCAAACATGCTACATATATTACTTGCCTAAAAATTAGACGATTATTATGAAAGAAACTAAATGAATATGCAGATTAAATATATCTAAGCTTTTCGAGATTTATGCTAAGAAAACAAATAATTTGAAAGATGTTTGAGGAGCCATCCTTATAACTAAAACGTAAGATATAAGATTATAACAAGAACTTAACTAAACTTTTCAAGAACATCAAGTTGAATAAGCTTAGATTGAATATGCAGAGACATGGTTAATAAAGACATGGTATATTTATAGTGTAAGAAATAAATTTTCTAAAATTTCACCGTCTCACAATTTACATTTATAACCAAAAACAAAGATATATAAATTAAAAAAAAACTGAGAATTTAAAACAACAATAAAAAAGAACTCAAGCACATTCGTTTTTCAAATGAACTAATATAGTTGGACTTTTTAAAAACAATTACAAATCATATTTATGTTTCAAAACCGATGCATTCAACTTTACTTTATATGAACAAACATTATATAAAACAATTTGTAAATAATAATACATACACCCGCACTACGTGCGGGTACTCATCTAATTGTTTTAATTGGAAACTCACGCTGTTTCAAGAGCGACTACTTGCAACAAGCCAGTTTTGTATTTTTGGGCTTTTAGCTTGAAAATTTTGGGCTTATAAGCCTGTAAGGCCCGTAACTATCCGCTTCTATCAACCGTGCCGTTTCATACGGAGTGCAAAATCATAAGTTTTAGTTTTACTTTATTTTGTGGTAATGTCAAATAAAGATGGCCAATGTCTTAGTTAACACTTAACAACTCTACCAGGTAAAGTGAAGTGAACTTCGATACATCATTGTCAAAGAATATGAAGCGAAAATAATGGATTTTGTTCTATAACAACGACGCACCAATGGTATAAAAAATTGGTACAATTCATTTGCTGATAATGAAATTAACGTGGTTCACAAGTTTCAAACGAATCTATAATAGTGCAAATTTACCAAGATTTATGTAGACTAATGTATGATAATGACCCATTGAACGATTTAAACTTTAGCTTTGGGTTTTGGAAGCAAAACATTTTATAAATGACTTTTTCAACAGTTTTCATGATTTTGAGATTGTAACCACATTCATCTGACAGCAGAATTCATGCTTTGATATAACATTAGCGTGTCATGTAATATTTATCTAAACCTACTAGTTTTGGGTTATATAACTCGACAATATGATTTTAAAATTTTCTTGAGTTAAATTCAAAGTAAGGATTTCCATTTTCAACACTTTTATGTGACATGACGTTACATATGGAAAGTCATAGGAATATCCCAATTTTTTTTTTAATTATTATTAGAAGTAAAATTTTAATAGAAATATTTGTGTCTAGGATTTTCACTACAGTCTATTAGATAATATTCATATCTTTGATTATATCAATCATTAGTCTATTTATCTATAGTCATATATTCACATTTACTTTGATTGTAATACCCTAGATATCTCTCTTTGTATATAAGCTCATCTCTGTATTATAATAAAATCATCACTTCTATAATCATGGAATCAGAGCAATAAAGCTCCTAGACCTAAATTTTTCTTCTTACTCGTCTTTTCTCTCGCAGCCGTCCAATGGCAAACACAAACACCATTCGTGATAATGATCATTATGAATATATTCTAATACAGTCTATATATATTATATTGTATACATTTAACTATATATAAACAAAAACAAAAAAAAACTACTTGAAGTTAGTAATTATTATCACTTGACAAACAAAAAAACACTACTTAAAGATATACACATGCATTGAATGTGTATAACAAGCGGCTCCATCTTACTACTAGTTGGTTAGTTAAACTTATTAAGAAAATACAAAAAAGGAAAGTGAGGAAAGAGCTTCTTGGCAAAAAGTAAGTCCTTAAATAGTATAATCCCTGAGATGAGCAATAATGGTGTTCCTTATATTATTGCATGTCTATTTTCTCTTTTCTTTTTTCTTCTTCTTCTTCTTCTCTTTAGTCGAAACCCTGAATCTATTCAATTTCACTAAACAAAAATGTCAACTGGAGAGAGGAAGACGTCTCTTACGTAAACAGACATAATTATTGTCAAATCATCAACTTTTTCTACGAAGATGTCAAAACGAAGCTTTTGAATTATTGTTTACTTTCTAAGTTACAGGCTTTATATGTAGCTTTCTTCATGAAGAATATGATTTACGTACGCAACCTTTTTACATTGTATCGATTATGGTGGGCACCAATCGTACGTTCATGTTTATATTTGTGTAAAAATCGTATGATGTAATTTGTCCCTTTGAGTCTATAGTATTCTTTGGACACCGTGTGAACTACAATTGGGCAACTATTAATAGCCTTATATTATTTATACCCACAAATGAATTTTTTTACCAAATTAAGAATGTAGTTCTTCTAAATACACACTATCGAAAATAAAACGAGGATTTAATCAAATTTTCTGATACTTTGAGAATATAATTTTTTTAATTATAAAAGAAAGTGTACACATGAACTCAATCTCTTTAATGCAAGAAAAAAAATTGATATGACAAAAATAGTTTTGATAACTTCGGTTTTTCTAAGCGATAATTGACAAATAAGTCATAAGAATATCATTTAAACTAAGTTTTCTCTAAATACATAATATTTTCAAACGGACAAAAGCTGTATGTCGTTACATATAGAGATCTGCAATATTCGACAACATATATAATTGAATAAATGATAAATCAAAGTGTAGAATAGTGGTTTTTTATTACTCAATAACGGATCGGATCACACACAAACATATCTATATCAATTATATATGAAGACACACATACACAAACATTCTTGAGAAGACTTACGAACGGTATATGATATCATTGTGAATAGAATTCGACAACATGTCAACATATATGAAGTGAAAAGACGACAATCAATTAATGTGCCTAATGACCCACGCCGGGGCTAGGGACTGATTCTAGTCGACGGTATATCTCCGGCGAGTTTTCTGGTACCATACGCTGGTCGGTATCATCCGGAGGAGAAGTGTGACCCTTGTCGCTTGGACCCGAAGGTGGTACATTGCCCTTGGGTAGGGCACTAAGAAACAAACCCTTGCTTGTGCCGTAAGGGACTAGAACTTTTCTAGCTTGAGAAGATTGCAAGACAAAACCAACAATCAAAATGAGTAAGCAAATCATCGAAATGGAGATCCTTGGACGAGCCATTACCTGATTGATTTTGTTGTATAATTTTAGATATTAATTAATTAGTTATGAAGCAAGAAATTTTTAGTTTATTTTTTGGGATTTGGTTGTGTTTCTGTGAGTGAATACTTTGATAGAGTGGATATATATAGAGAGAACAGGAGATGGATGAGGTCAATGGAAATTTATTTGGGTTAGGTACAAATGAACTAAATTGGTGAGTTCGTATATATAAAGTGTTTATGTTTGTAATTGATGGATCAATGCATATATGTAGGTGTTTTTTTCTTTCTTTTTTGACAAAGTGTATGTTATAATTCCAAGCAGCAGACAAAAACACTTTCACGTTACATGCTTTTCATTGCTTATCTGAATATGATAATTTAACAATAATATCAAAATAGCAGAATTGAGTTTTATACAACATAAATGTCATATAAAATATATATGTATATCTTCTTTTTGGTTTTTGTTTTGTCTTTACTTTGATCACCACTATAAAACGGTATATAAAATAATTAGTTGTTTGTATTCAGTTAAATATTTTGTTTGTTAGGTGGTAAAAAAAAAAAAAAAAT
>Ga0041059_1002889_pt1 | contig 12328 bp, 17 predicted proteins | sample AraColnosormetaG_FD_56232 | JGI IMG/M metagenome (GOLD analysis project Ga0041059, IMG submission 56232) | Arabidopsis roots microbial communities from North Carolina, USA - Col MF nosort | ecosystem: Host-associated > Plants > Roots > Unclassified | place: USA: North Carolina | collected... | reverse complement strand
CTCCTTTTTCGTTCTTTACTCTGTCTACGCTAGTTGTTTCTACGTGGGAGCTAGACTGGTTAAAGCCGGAAGGACAAACTTCAACGATGTTTTTCAGGTTTTTTCTTCTTCTTGGGAATCTTTGTAATGAAATCTTGGGACGAAGAAAACTAATGATCTTTTGCAGGTTTTCTTGGCGTTAACCATGACAGCGATTGGGATATCTCAAGCTAGCTCTTTTGCTCCTGATTCGAGTAAAGCAAAGGGTGCTGCTGCTTCCATTTTCGGGATTATTGATGGGAAATCGATGATAGATTCGAGAGATGAATCGGGACTCGTGTTAGAGAATGTTAAAGGAGATATCGAGCTTTGTCACATAAGCTTCACCTACCAAACTAGACCTGACGTTCAAATCTTTCGTGACCTATGTTTCGCCATTCGTGCTGGACAGGTAACATGTCCAAAAGACTACTATCATTTGTTTTTTTGGTTATCTTGATATTTCCCTTACATATTGACACAAATAAAGTGAGGAGACATGAAACTTACCAATTCTGATTTTGATATACATGTTTAGTCCTTTAATTCTCTTGCTTATTTCAGACGGTTGCTTTGGTCGGAGAGAGTGGATCAGGTAAATCTACAGTGATTTCTCTGTTACAAAGGTTTTATGATCCGGATTCGGGTCATATAACTCTAGACAGAGTTGAGCTCAAGAAGCTGCAACTAAAATGGGTGAGACAACAAATGGGGCTTGTAGGGCAAGAGCCTGTACTGTTCAACGACACAATAAGATCCAACATTGCCTACGGAAAAGGCGGTGATGAAGCATCCGAGGCTGAGATCATAGCTGCCGCAGAGCTTGCTAATGCCCACGGGTTCATATCTAGTATACAACAGGTAAACTACAAGTACAACAAGACTTTTATTCACTTTTGAAAAACAGAGAGATTACTTACTATGCAAGCAAAAAAACTCTTTCTTATTTCAATTTAGGGTTATGATACGGTGGTGGGAGAAAGAGGGATACAATTGTCAGGAGGACAGAAGCAACGCGTGGCAATTGCACGCGCCATCGTGAAAGAACCGAAGATTCTGTTACTCGACGAAGCAACGAGCGCGTTGGACGCAGAATCGGAGCGGGTGGTTCAAGACGCGCTTGACCGAGTGATGGTGAACCGGACCACAGTAGTAGTGGCTCACAGGCTTTCCACGATCAAGAATGCTGACGTCATAGCCGTGGTCAAGAACGGTGTGATCGTAGAGAAAGGGACGCACGAAACGTTGATCAATATCGAAGGTGGTGTTTATGCTTCGCTTGTTCAACTTCACATTAGTGCTTCTAGTTGACAAACAATTGTTTTCCTAAGTCCTCTCAAAATATATTTTGAGCTTAAGGTATTTTTTTATACTAACATTGTTTCTAATTATGTAAAAGCTTTGACAAAAAAGGAAGTTACCAAAAGAAAATTGGTCTTTAACCACAAGGTTTATTGTTAACGACGTCGTTTCTCCCGAATTTAACCGTTACGTTACTTATTTCGGCTTTGGAGAGAATCTGAAATGCGACGTCGGTTAATACCACGTCATGCAGTGTGCTGGCAGTTGATTTTATAACCAATGAGATATTACGATCATGCCAGCAAGGCACGCGTGGTTAGTGAAATGACCAATAGTTGTAGCTTAAGTGTAAATATTAACGAAAATGCCACGCATCGAGTTAAAAGAAAATGAAAAAATGAAAATAGAATCGAGAGGAGTAGTACTGGGTGAGAGGGATCGTAAGCTACGATTCAATGCGAGTCAAAAATTCGTCTACGAATTTGCTTCTTCTTCTTCTTCCTAATTTCTCGAATCGTCTCTCCGATTAAGGTATCACAATTTTTATTCCTGCTTCTTCTTCTTCTTCAGATTTCTGTTTTCATACCCTAACTTCTCTGCTTGATTTTAAGATTTTGCCTTTTGTTTTTATGTCTACTTTGGGTAGATTTTAGTTGATATACACTTCTGCGGATTTTGATTTGTCGGTGATTGAAACGAAAACGAATTGGTGATTTTGGGTTTAGTATCGTTTAGAAGTATAACTTCGGAATTGTCCTGTTTTTTTTTTCTATGAACTTTGTTTTTTGATATTTTGAGCTGAATTTTAGGGGATACTAAGGACTAAGGATTGTTTGTTGAAATTCTCTGCAGATTCTTGATCTGGACACAGTTCAAGGCTGTTTCAGCTTGTGAATTGTGATCTTACTTTGTTTGGATTAAGTAGAAACTTCGGAATCCGATGGCTAACTTACCGAAATCGTCGGTTAATTACCCGGGAACTCTCACTCCTCTAGAGCCAAATAGGCCATCACCACAGCCAGATAGAACCCCGGTCCCTCATTCTCCTCCAGTAGTAGCTTCACCTATACCTCCTAGGTTTCCTCAACCAAGTTTTAGACCAGATCAGATGTCTTCACCGTCGATGAAATCCCCAAGTTTGTTGTCACCTGCGAATGGTATCAGAACCGGAAGTCCCATTCCTCGCTTGAGTACTCCGCCTGGTCCTCCTGTCTTTAATACTCCGGTTAAACCAGCTGCTGTGCCTTTCCGTACCTCTCCAGCTACTCCTCAGCCTATGGCATACTCTTCAGCTAATTCTTCTCTGCCCGTATCTACACCTTCCTTTTACTCAAACGGGTCATCTGTTGGATCTCAGCGTGATCTTCCAGATGTTGTTAGAATGGAAGAACCAATAGCTGCAGACTCACCTTATGTTTTGTTTTCAGCAAATAAGGTATTTTACTTAACTTTCAATTCACATTTGGTGTGCGTCAGTGTTAGCTAATTGTGTAATTTATTTATCTGCAACCATCACTGGCCGTTTCATGTAGGTTTTAAAGCAGAAGAAGCTAGCAAATGTTGCTAGCTTGGGGTTTGGAGCAATAGTTTCTGCTGGGAGGGAGATTAGTCCTGGTCCTCAGATTATCCAACGTGATCCACATCGCTGTTTGAACTGTGGAGCATATTCAAATCCCTATAGCTCCATATTAATTGGCTCAGGCCAATGGCAGTGTGTCATCTGCGAGAACATGAATGGAAGTAAAGGTGAATATGTGGCTTCGAGCAAGAATGAGTTGCAAAACTTTCCAGAGCTTTCATTGCCTCTGGTTGATTATGTACAGACTGGAAACAAGAGACCTGGGTTTGTTCCTGCCTCTGATTCGCGGACATCTGCACCTGTCGTCCTTGTTATTGATGAGTGTTTAGATGAACCACATCTTCAGCACTTGCAGAGCTCTTTGCATGCATTTGTAGACTCGCTTCCACAAACTACCAGGCTTGGGATTATACTGTATGGTCGTACTGTTTCAATATATGATTTCTCTGAAGATTCCGTTGCTTCTGCGGATGTTATTTCTGGTGCAAAATCACCATCTGCAGAGTCGATGAAAGCGCTGATTTATGGGACCGGTGTATACTTGTCACCAATGCATGCATCACTAAAGGTAGCGCATGAGATATTCTCGTCCTTAAGACCATACACATTGAATGTACCTGAAGCCTCTAGAGATAGGTGCCTTGGAACTGCCGTTGAGGCTGCTCTGGCTATAATCCAAGGACCATCAGCCGAAATGTCTCGGGGAGTGGTCAGAAGAGCAGGAGGTAACAGTAGAATCATAGTTTGCGCTGGTGGTCCCATTACATATGGTCCTGGATCGGTACCTCATTCAATGAGTCATCCAAATTATCCATATATGGAAAAGACAGCCATAAAATGGATGGAAAATTTGGGGCGTGAAGCTCACAGGCACAATACGGTCGTCGACATATTGTGCGCTGGAACTTGCCCTCTCAGAGTTCCTATCCTGCAGCCACTTGCAAAAGCTTCAGGTGGTGTTTTGGTTCTTCACGATGATTTTGGTGAAGCCTTTGGTGTGGACTTGCAGAGGGCAGCCACTAGGGCAGCAGGTTCACATGGTCTGCTTGAAGTACGATGTTCAGATGATATTCTTATAACTCAGGTGATTGGACCTGGCGAAGAAGCACATTCAGAAACTCACGAGACGTTTAAGAGTGATGCGGCTCTCTCTATTCAGATGCTGAGTGTTGAAGAAACACAAAGCTTCTCTCTCTCAATGGAGAATAAGAGGGACATCAAAAGCGATCATGTATTTTTCCAGTTTGCTTTCCATTATTCGGATGTTTATCAAGCAGATGTGTCTCGGGTAATTACGTTCAAATTGCCAACTGTTGATAGCATCTCAGCATATCTTCAGAGTGTTGAGGACGAAGCTTCTGCGGTCCTCATCTCCAAGAGAACTCTTTTATTAGCGAAAAATCAGAAGGACGCAGTCGATATGCGTGCTACAGTAGACGAAAGAATCAAAGACATTGCTTTGAAATTCGGATCACAAGTGCCAAAATCAAAGCTTTATAGCTTCCCTAAGGAACTATCATCCCTCCCAGAACTCCTCTTCCATCTTAGAAGGGGTCCTTTACTGGGAAACATCATTGGTCATGAAGATGAAAGATCGGTGCTACGAAATTTGTTTCTAAACGCATCTTTCGATCTGTCTCTTCGTATGGTAGCACCCCGTTGCTTGATGCACCAAGAAGGTGGTACATTCGAGGAACTACCAGCGTATGATCTCTCTATGCAATCAGATAAGGCTGTTATTCTTGACCATGGCACAGATGTATTTATTTGGTTGGTAAGTTACTCTTGTCTTCATTCTGTGTCTTAATTATTTTCGGATCACTTCAGTTTAATCATTCATTTTGGTTGATTTAGGGAGCCGAACTGTCAGCTGACGAGGTGAAGAGTGCTGCAGTCTTAGCAGCTTGCAGAACGTTAGCTGAAGAGCTAACTGAATTCCGGTTTCCAGCTCCACGTATTCTCGCATTCAAGGTCCTTAACATTTCAGAACCTTATACAATTTTTCTCAAAAGAATCACACACTTTCTAACCTTTCTTTTTTTATGGATTCAATATCTATCTGCTAATCCATTGAAACATAATTCAAAATCTTGTATATATTGAAACATAACAGGAAGGAAGTTCCCAAGCTAGATATTTTGTTTGCCGGCTTATACCAGCACATAAAGACCCTCCTTATGAGCAGGTAAAAACATACTAAACCATGTCAGAAAGAAAAGACAAAACTATCATTGCGGATCTTAATCCATTTATTTTTATTTTTTTTCTTCTGAACCCAATTTTTTTGTGCAGGAAGCAAGATTTCCACAGATAAGAACATTGACGACAGAGCAAAGAATGAAACTAAAGAGTAGTTTTATAGAGTTTGATGAAGCCAGTTTCTGCGAATGGATGAGGAGTTTGAAAGTAGTGCCTCCTGAGCCCAGGTAGTCATACATTTTATTCTTGCTTCATCGTTTTTTTTCCGCCTTTTACTGTCAGAACATTTTTTTTGTTCTCTGTGAGTCTTTTGTTTTTAGGATTCTCTTTATATGATCTCCAGTTCTCTCAAGTGAATTATATACTCTGTCCGTTACAAGCAAAATAATGTGTAGAGATGATGACCGTGATTTTTCTTTTTACCATTTTACAGTCGATGTAATGCCGTGTCTATTTTTACCATCCATGCTTAGCCTTTTTGGTTTGAATCCAAGTTATTTGATGGTACAAATCAATCGGTCACCTAAATTTTTAAAATCTGCATTATCATAGGCACATACATGCCGAATATATAAAATAATTCGTGAAATAAGTTAAAGCTAGAAAATATGTAAGAAACTCAATGACGTGGCAAAAAAGAAGAGTATCCACCAGAAGTTGAGTCTAGGGGTATAAACGTAATTAACATCACCTTATCCCCAACGTCTCAATTCTCTCTCTCGTGCTCTTCACTCGACGACACACGAAAACCGGAAATAAAAGTTTTCGGGTTTTCTTCAGCCGGACTGTTTTTCGCTCCCGCCGGAAATTCTCCCGGCTCGCCGTCGACGATGATGGTGTCTCCACTCTGCGACTCTCAGTTACTTTACCACCGCCCCTCGATCTCACCTACCGCTTCTCAGTTCGTGATCGCGGATGGAATCATCCTCCGGCAAAATCGTCTTCTGAGCTCTTCGTCGTTTTGGGGCACCAAATTCGGAAACACCGTCAAGTTGGGAGTATCTGGATGTAGTAGCTGCTCTCGGAAGAGAAGCACGAGTGTGAATGCTTCACTAGGTGGTCTTCTTAGCGGAATTTTCAAGGGTTCTGATAACGGAGAGTCGACTAGGCAACAGTACGCATCCATCGTCGCATCCGTTAATCGCTTGGAGACTGAGATTTCGGCTCTTTCGGATTCTGAGTTGCGAGAGAGGACTGATGCGTTGAAGCAACGTGCTCAGAAAGGAGAATCCATGGATTCACTTTTACCTGTAATTTTCCAAATCCTTCAGTTTTTGGTTTTGACACCAATGTTTTTGATTCAATTGTGGAAATTTCAAATTGTAGGAAGCATTTGCTGTTGTGAGAGAAGCTTCCAAGAGAGTTCTTGGACTCAGACCTTTCGATGTGCAATTAATTGGTAACACAGTCTCTGTGGAATGTTATTCTAATGGTCTCACTGTTATGAAAGACTTTTTTGAGTGGAGTCTCTCTATATGGTTTTAATTGCAGGTGGTATGGTTCTTCATAAAGGAGAAATAGCTGAAATGAGAACTGGTGAAGGGAAAACGCTTGTTGCTATTTTACCAGCTTATTTGAATGCATTAAGTGGGAAAGGTGTTCATGTGGTTACAGTTAATGATTATCTTGCTCGAAGAGATTGTGAATGGGTTGGTCAAGTTCCTCGGTTCCTTGGATTGAAGGTTGGTCTAATCCAACGTATGTCTCTTTTCTCTGAACTTCTTTGTCAATGTAATCAGCATCTTCTTTGCTCGTTGTGTGTTATAGATGCTTTACGCATGTGGTTACTTTGACAGAGAATATGACACCTGAACAAAGAAAGGAAAATTATTTATGCGATATCACATATGTCACCAACAGTGAGCTTGGATTTGATTATCTGAGAGACAATCTAGCCACGGAAAGTAATTCTTGCTTTATTTTCTCCTTTCATTATTGATTGTATGAGTTTATTTTGGATGTTTTTTCTGAGTTAGTTTCTGATTGTACAGAGTGTTGAGGAGCTCGTCTTGAGGGATTTCAATTATTGTGTGATTGATGAAGTTGATTCCATACTTATTGATGAAGCAAGGACTCCTCTCATTATCTCTGGGCCTGCAGAGAAACCTAGTGACCAATATTACAAAGCTGCAAAGATTGCTTCAGCCTTTGAGCGGGATATACATTACACTGTAAGAATCCTCAGTTATTTCTTTTGTTGTGTGAAATTTTATAGTGGAGTTGGCAATCCATCTTCCAAATTCTAACTGGTCACTAAGGTTTTTTGGTGTGGCAGGTTGATGAAAAGCAGAAGACTGTTTTACTGACGGAACAGGGTTATGAGGATGCAGAAGAAATCCTGGACGTGAAAGATTTGTATGATCCCCGTGAACAGTGGGCATCATATGTTCTTAATGCCATTAAGGCAAAAGAACTTTTTCTCAGAGATGTGAACTATATCATCCGAGCAAAGGAGGTTCTTATCGTGGATGAGTTTACTGGTCGTGTAATGCAGGTACTTGTGTATATTCATCTTAATAAGAAATATCACTATTTATCATTTTAGTGATCTCAGTGGCTACTGCTGATAAATATTCTTAGGCCACAAGAACAACATAGATTAAAAAAAAACAGTACGTAGGAACCCACTGAATAAGTTATTTCTTTCAGGGAAGACGTTGGAGTGATGGACTACATCAAGCTGTTGAAGCAAAAGAAGGCTTGCCTATTCAGAATGAATCTATTACTCTGGCGTCAATTAGTTATCAAAACTTCTTTCTGCAGGTTGGAAATGCATACTTTCCACTTTTTGATTATTGTTTGCATTGTAATGTATAATATCTTTTATGTTGTAGTTTCCGAAACTTTGCGGGATGACGGGTACAGCATCGACCGAGAGTGCAGAATTTGAAAGCATATACAAGCTTAAAGTTACAATTGTACCCACAAATAAGCCCATGATAAGAAAGGTTTGTCTCCTATCTTATGCTCTGAACTTGTACCTCAAAATTCAGACTGTTGGTCTTCACAATTGTTCTCCATCGGAAGATCTAAAATTCGTGTATGTTGGCCTTCTAGTGAGATCTGTTAAAGTGGAAAAATGTTAAACATCCATGTTAGTTCTGGAAGGACATTGTATGCTGTACTAGTTTCCGATTTTGATATTTTCTTTTCAAAAAAAAAACGTCTCTCTTTCCCTGTCTTATACCTTTTTAAATCACTTTCAGGATGAGTCAGATGTGGTTTTCAAGGCAGTCAATGGCAAATGGCGGGCAGTAGTAGTGGAGATCTCTAGAATGCACAAGACAGGTAGGGCTGTGCTAGTTGGCACAACCAGTGTCGAGCAGAGTGATGAACTATCGCAACTGTTGAGGGAAGCTGGAATAACTCATGAGGTAAGGCTTTCATGTCATTTTGATTAATAAATCTTGGACGCGTAATCTATGCAAAAATGAATCCAAGATACATATGCTCCATTAGTATTAGTTCAAACTTTTTTTTTTTGACATCTAAACAAATGGTGTATGTAAAGACAAACCAATAAAAAAATCAAATCAATTATATTCCTTGTACAAGAATACTGACAGATGATGTTATATATATGTTGTACAAAAAGGTCCTCAATGCCAAGCCAGAAAATGTGGAGAGGGAAGCTGAAATTGTAGCACAAAGTGGCCGTTTAGGGGCAGTAACAATTGCCACAAATATGGCAGGGCGTGGGACAGACATAATTCTTGGTGGAAACGCAGAGTTCATGGCACGTTTGAAGCTTCGTGAGATACTTATGCCCAGGTATCATGCATGAAGCATTCAAAGTTATGAATAATACTTTATTATCGCTAATAAACATTTTGTCCACATAAGAAAGATCCTTTATCCACCATTGATAAAATTGCTACAGGTTATGTACTTTGTGTAACAAAGAACCTTGGAGTTCATGATTTATTTTTAGCTGAAGTTTTGTTACGTTTTAAATGTTACCACAGAGTGGTAAAGCCTACTGATGGTGTTTTTGTATCTGTGAAGAAGGCCCCTCCCAAGAGAACATGGAAGGTTTGGCCTTTCTAGAGTCTCTGGTTTTGGTAAACATGAGATTCTAATGGTTACACTGAGCTAAGTAGAATTTTTTTAACGATTCAGGTGAATGAGAAGTTATTTCCATGCAAACTGTCAAATGAGAAAGCAAAGCTAGCTGAAGAAGCTGTACAATCAGCTGTAGAGGCTTGGGGCCAGAAATCGTTAACTGAGCTTGAAGCAGAGGAACGTTTATCTTATTCTTGTGAAAAGGTGAGCAACTGAGAAATCCTGGAAGTATATGTTCATATGTTAAATTTTAGTTTGAGTCATTTCTTTCCTCCTTTTCTCAGGGTCCTGTCCAAGATGAAGTTATAGGTAAACTGAGGACTGCATTTCTGGCGATAGCGAAAGAATATAAGGGCTACACTGATGAAGAAAGGAAGAAGGTTAGTTCTGTTACAGCAGAGCAGTATGTGAATCTCTGTCAAGTGTCTGTTGTTGATCGTTTATTCTCCTGAACTGCTGCAGGTGGTGGAAGCTGGTGGACTTCACGTGGTGGGGACAGAGCGGCATGAATCACGTCGAATAGACAATCAGGTTTCCTTAATAGATTTGTTTCAAGGAGATTTATGGTTGATTCAGGTTCCTTTCTCAGTGAAATAAATCTTCTTCACTATGTTTTGTTCCCCTCATACAGTTGCGTGGGCGAAGTGGCCGGCAAGGGGATCCTGGAAGTTCCCGATTCTTCCTTAGTCTTGAAGATAACATATTCCGCATTTTTGGTGGAGATCGGATTCAGGTGACATTTGTATCTACAATTTATTGATTCTTCTGGAAAATAATCGTCTAAACATAGTTGCCGTATAACTCTTAGGGTATGATGAGGGCATTCAGGGTGGAAGATTTACCGATCGAATCCAAGATGCTTACTAAAGCTCTAGATGAAGCTCAGAGAAAAGTTGAGAATTACTTCTTTGACATCAGAAAGCAATTATTCGAATTTGACGAGGTTCTCAATAGCCAAAGAGATCGTGTTTATACAGAGAGAAGGCGTGCTCTTGTGTCGGACAGCCTTGAGCCTCTGATTATCGAGTATGCTGAATTGACAATGGATGACATTCTAGAGGTAAGCCGTTTGATATTGATGCCCAGCTAAAGAAGGTCGTTATTCCCCCCGAGTCTTTGTATACCAACAGTTGAAACTCGTTTTACCATTACTAGGCAAATATTGGCCCAGATACTCCAAAGGAAAGCTGGGATTTTGAAAAGCTCATTGCGAAAGTTCAGCAGTAAGAATTATACTTCTTTAGGAAAACATTTCACATACATAAGCACTATACATTTGTTTAAGCTCTCATAAAAATTCAACCTCTTAGGTACTGTTACCTGTTGAACGATCTCACTCCCGATTTGCTGAAAAGCGAAGGATCAAGTTATGAAGGGTTGCAAGATTATCTCCGTGCCCGTGGCCGCGATGCATACTTACAGAAAAGAGTAAGTTATAGATGGATTCTTAGCCTTTTCACATTGGTATAAGATACCAGGAGCTGTGTGGTTAATAAAGCTTGTTTATGATTCATAGGAAATCGTGGAGAAACAATCACCAGGGCTAATGAAAGATGCCGAACGATTCTTAATCTTGAGCAATATTGATAGGTTATGGAAAGAACACCTTCAAGCACTCAAGTTCGTGCAACAAGCTGTGGGGCTCAGAGGATATGCGCAACGCGATCCACTCATCGAGTATAAGCTCGAAGGATACAATCTATTTCTGGAAATGATGGCTCAAATACGAAGAAATGTGATATACTCCATATATCAGGTTCTTCATTAAATCAAAACCTCTGCTTCACTTCACACAATAATTTACTCATTCAAGTTTTGATTCTTTTTTTTTTGTGGCAGTTTCAACCAGTGCGGGTAAAGAAGGACGAAGAGAAGAAGTCTCAGAACGGGAAACCGAGCAAACAAGTAGATAATGCTAGTGAGAAGCCTAAACAAGTTGGTGTCACAGATGAGCCATCCTCAATTGCAAGCGCCTAAGAGCGGTAAACGGTAAAATCTTTTTGGGTACAAGAGCGGGAATTCGTTTTTGGGAAAAAAGCTCGGTGAATACATTCGAGAAAGCTGGAATCACTAAATTTGTTGTCAATCTCATTTATCTGTATATACTACTACTAGTACATTGAGAAAGGATCACATCAAAACCAGATCAAAGAAAACTTCCTTCTCTTACAGGATCAAGAATCTCTCGGAAGAATCTGTTTAAGTAGTAGGTTGAGATCATTTCCTCTAGCCTTGATACCGATGGCTAGAGCCGTCTTGAGCTTAACCAACTCACCTAATCTGAGAGAGGCTCGTTTGTTGTCCCTTACATAGAGAACCGGAACGTTTCTCGAAGCAGCTAAGTTGGGTATATGCTTGGTCAGCATCCTCGGTTTACAATCTGCTACTAAAATCACTACCTGTGATGAATTGAAAACAGTCTCTTTCTAAATCAATACCATTTTTCTAATGAGAGTTATTAGGGTTGTAGTGTCGTACCTGAAGTTGTTTAGGGTTTTGTTGTTGGTCACTAGTATTGTTGGGATTCATCCTCTCAAGAACTCGAGTGACTTCGTTGATCCCAATCGCTATTTGCTTCTGAAATACATCACAACGGTGGTGTTTGAGAATCGAATCTTGAAGAAACAAAAAAAAACCATAGCAAGAGTAGTAAGTAGTAACCTTGAGCCATATCTTCTCAGGTAATGAGTTCACATTCGAAAGCTTGGACGTCTCAATTCCTCTAATTCACCAAAAAGAGAGAACTTTTGTAACAAAAACCGATATTTGTGATGGTTTTTTTTTAAGGGTTTGGAGAGAGTTTACCTCTGAATCAAGTCGAGTAGATGAGTAAGACGTTCGCCTTCATAGTAACTACAAGACGAACCGGAGAAATCGAAATCCTTAGAAACTCTTTGGAAACAGACTTAGAGAGAAAGAGAGAGTATTGAATTGGTTTCTATAGGAAGAATTAGGTAAGCTTACTCAGATTCTTTGACGGGATTCGAATCAGCTTCTATCTTCTTCTGAGGGTTTATGGGTGTGACGCCTCTCATCGGTGATCGGTGTTCTAGTGATGGACACCAACTGTTCGACAAAACTACCCAGTTCGAAGTTTTTTTTTTTTTTTTCCACATTGACAAGGGTCTATCTCGTAATTAGCCAAAAGGCCCAAAACGAATGTAAATT
>Ga0041059_1002888_pt1 | contig 12329 bp, 8 predicted proteins | sample AraColnosormetaG_FD_56232 | JGI IMG/M metagenome (GOLD analysis project Ga0041059, IMG submission 56232) | Arabidopsis roots microbial communities from North Carolina, USA - Col MF nosort | ecosystem: Host-associated > Plants > Roots > Unclassified | place: USA: North Carolina | collected 2013-09-02 | reverse complement strand
GACCCAGAATATTACAACACAGGGTTGTTAAACGAAAAGAGCGATGTTTATAGTTTTGGGGTCGTCCTAATGGAACTGCTCTCAGGTCAAAAGGCATTGTGTTTCGAAAGACCACATTGCCCAAAAAATCTTGTGAGTTGTTTTGCTTCTGCCACAAAGAATAATAGGTTCCATGAAATTATTGATGGGCAAGTGATGAATGAGGATAACCAGAGAGAGATCCAGGAAGCTGCAAGAATTGCTGCAGAGTGTACAAGGCTAATGGGAGAGGAAAGGCCAAGGATGAAAGAAGTAGCTGCAGAGTTAGAGGCCTTGAGAGTTAAAACAACTAAATATAAGTGGTCGGATCAGTATCGTGAGACAGGGGAGATTGAACACTTGCTCGGCGTTCAAATCTTGTCAGCACAAGGCGAAACCAGTAGCAGCATTGGCTATGACAGCATCAGAAATGTAACAACATTGGACATTGAAGCTGGCCGTTGATATTAATGCTCTGACAAAATCACATGTATATCTTTTGTTTGTAAAAAAAGAAAGTCATTTCCTTGTTGCTTCATCAATAATGCTTTGACAGATTTGTTTGTACATCATCAATAATCATGTTCATATTTTCCTTTACTTGGTATACTAACCAGTAACCGATCTGGTTATTGGCAAATTTAAAACTCTTGTGTTAAATTTTAGTTCATAAAAATCTAATTCCATATGAGATTGATAATATACAGATATAGCTTCAAACACATCTCAATAAGAAACACTAGAATCCCAAAAAAAAACATAGGCAAAGAAGAGAAAAGTTATGATCATAAACCTGCTTCCTAAATTCTTCATCTACTGTACCACTTCATCATCGATTCTGCATCTTTGACCATAGCGAAAGCTTCGTGAAGTGACGGAGGAGGTTTCTGGAACATGATTTTTGTCGTCACAGCCTCGAAGCCTTGGTTCAACTTCAACCCCATCAAAAACTCGTAACGCTGCTCCTTCTCTCTCGCCTCTTCAGCTCGTTTAGTACACTCGCAATTGCAACCACCGCATTTACACTCCGGTATAGGAGCATACTCCGACAACTCCATCCAAACTTTACTCAATTTCCCAAAATACTCCTCAACAGAGTCACCACCTTGCCTGAGCGTCGCGAGTCTCCGACGAAGCTGATAAATCTTCAAATCAACACAAGGAACGAATACACGTCTGAGATCTTCCCACATTTTATGAGCAGTCTCCGCGTACATAACAGATTCTAGAAGCTTATCGGTCATCGAATTCATCAGCCAATACATAACCATTGCGTTGCATTGTTCCCATGGCTGATAGAGCGGAGAGAAAGGGTCTGGCTTCGGGAGAGTACCGTCGATAAACCCGAATTTTTTCGTGACTCGGAGGAAAGAGCGAAATCGAATTTTCCAGGCGACGTAGTTGTCTTCGTCTTTGCTGAGTTTTTGGATAGAGAAATCGGAGGGATGATGAATATCGGGAGGGAGATAATACGGTGAATCGGGGTCTGATGTTGGAGATACGCTCTTGATAGTTTCCGCCATTGTCGTCGCTGCTCTGAGAGTCTCTCTCTGCTTCCAAATCCTAGGGCTTGCTTTGTATCCCTTTCGATTTTGACTTTTTTAGTCTCAAATAAAGAAATAATTTTCCAAAATAAGAAAAGTCGCAATTTTTTGTAAACAGTTGGGCTTAATGGGCCTTGTATTTCCCCTCCCTAGCCCAAAGTTTCAGGGATTACCTTACCCATTAAAGGACCCCGCGCATCATTGGGATATGATCTTGTTGGTCATTAATCAAAGCGTTGAACCTGGTGTCTTCACATGACCTGTATCTTGGTTTTGGAGGACAAGAAACATCAAAAACACGTAATCAGTTTACCAAAGCTCCTTATTACCGTGTAACCAAGGGACTTTGCATCTATGGTTCCATCTATTATGGTGCTTGGGCCCCTAGACTAAGAATGGATCCGGTGAATGGTGATTGTGTGTTTTCATGTTAGATATGAGAGGCTAAGTTTTATCAAAGTGCCTAGGGATGTTTTGGTTCGGGAGTGTGAATCAATATTGATAGAATACAAAGGGAAGTTAGCTTCCATTGCTAGAAACCCTTTAAGCTTCTCTAGTTTTGATTTGTGGATACTAGAGAATGTCAAGAAACATGTTGGTCCAAGCAAACATTTGAGCTTCCTTTCCCTTTGGTCAATATGACTTCTCCTGGCACCAACAAGGCTGGTGAAATCATTTTTGCCCCAAAATCTCTCCCACCCATTCTTCAACCCTTCTTCATTTTCTAGTACAATGTAGGAAAAAAGACATCAGAAGAGTTAGGCTCCATGGAATTGCAGACGAGAAAGAGTTTTGTCGCCGATGTGGACTCAATGACTCATACACGATATCTGCGTCTCTATCTCACCCGAACATGTTGAAACTATTGCCTCTTTGTAATGTGTTTTTCTTTAAGGACCTTAATGTAGGAGAAAGTGGGGACAAGTCAACGGAACCAAGTCAAGAGAACATCTCAAGAATGGAGTGTGTTTTCTTATATTTAAGAAGCAGATGCTTTGGAGAGATGAGAGAAACCAATTTAGAGAGAAAAAGAGAAGGAGAATATGAAGTTTGCGATTGAGGGTACAGGAAAGGCCAAGGATGAACGAAGTAGCTGCAGAGTTAGAGACCTTGAAAGTCAAAACAATTAAAACATAATCAGTATCCTGAGACAAGGGAGATTGAACACTTGCTCGGTGTTCGAATATTATCAACACAGGGAGATACCAGTAGCCGTAGTTATGACAGCATCAAGAATATTGGACATCGGAGCTCTGACAAATTCACACATGTCTTTTGTTTGTAAAACATGAATCCTACTTCTTTGTAATTGCCTCATCAAATTATGTATTGAGAGAATATTTTGTGCATCATCTATAGTTGTTATACTAACCAGTAGTCAAATAACCAAATTTAGAGCTCTTATGCAAAATTTCAGTTGACGAATCTAATTCCATATGACATTGATAATGTACCAATATGGATTCAAAAAACACGAAAACACTTCAAAAAGAAACACTATAAAAGCATAAAAAGTTAAAATCACGGACCTGCAAATTCCTAAATTCTTCCTCCCATTTTCCACTTCATCATCGCTTCTGAATACACAACCATCTCATAAGCTTGGTAAACAGACGGAGGAATCTTCTTGTGCATGACTTTCATTTTCACATAGTCAAACTCTTTGTTCAAACCCATCAGAAACGCGTAACGCTGCTCTTTCTCTCTCGCCTCTGTAGCTCGTTTCTCACTCTCGCAATCGCAACCACCGCACTTACACTCCTGCACAGGATCATACGCCTTCAACTCCAGCCAAGCCTTACTCAATTTCCCAAAATACTCCGCCACAGAGTCACCACCTTGCCTCAGCGTCGCGAGTCTCTGACGAAGCTCGTAGATCTTAAAATCAATACATGGAACGAATATACGTCTGAGATCTTCCCATGCTTTATGCACAGTCTCTGCTTGCAACACATGGTTTTGAAGCGTATCGGTCACGGTATTACTCAGCCAATGCAAAACAATCGCGTTGCATTGTTTCCATGGCTCATAGTATGGAGAGGAAGGGTCTGGTTTTGGGAGAGTACCGTCGATGAACCCGGTTTTGTTCGTGAATTGAAGGAGATCGAAAAATCGCAGTTTCCAAATGGCGTAGTTGTCTTTAGCTTCGCTGAGTTTATCGATTGCGGTATTGGTGTGCATGTTGAATTGGTGAAGATAATCTGGATTGAAATAATAGGGTGATTTGATATCGAGTGTGGGAGATAATAAGCTGATGATAGTTTCCGCCATCGTCGTCACTGCTCTGACTAACTCTGAGCTCTGCTTCTCTAATTCTAGGGCTTTGCTTCGTATTTATCCACTTCGATTTTTCACTTTTTTAAGTCTATAATAATTTTAAATCAGATGGGCTTCAATGGGCCTTAGATTTTCCATTCAAAACCCAAATATTGAGCGTCAAGATTTTTACATTACAAGCATGACGTCACACAAATGATTCGTGTATGTTTATTTTTTGTGTGTCTCTTTGCTTACTTTAAATAAATGGCTCATTGCTTAAAATATTAGAATCTAAAGAAAGCATAAAAAGAAAATTTATGATCATCAACATGCGCCTAAAGTCTTAGCGAGGTCAACTTCATCTGCCATTCTGCTTCTTCAACCATATTATAGGCTTCGTGAATAGATGAAGGAGGTTTCTTGAGCTTGATTTTTGATTTCTTAATGAGATCTTTGTTCAAACCCATCAGAAAAGCGTAACTCTCCTCCTTATCTCTCGCCTCTTTTGCTCGTTTAGTGATCTCGCACACTCTTTAACAGGAGCATACTCCGACAACTCCAGAAAAGCATTGCTCACTTTTTCGAAATACTTCTTTACCGAGTCACCATCTTGACTCAGCTCCATGATTTTCCGACGAGTCTGGTAGATCTTCAAATCAACGCTTGGGACGAATATACGTCGGATACTTTCCCATATTTTTTGAGCCGTTTCCTCAAACGTTACACGTTTACCAAGTTCTTCGGTCATCGAATTCCGCAACCAGCACGTAACCAATGAGTTGCATTGTTCCCATCGATTATAAAGCGGCGAGGAAGCGTCTGGCTTCTCAAGTTTACCGTCGACGAACGCGAATTTGTTCGTGATTCGAAGTAGATGTTTGAAAGAAAGTTTCCAGATAGCGAAGTTGTCTTCGGCTTGGCTGAGTATAATAGTGGAGCGTTGTTGGTACAGATGTTTATCTTTCTCGAGATAATAGGGTGAATCGTAATCGAGTGCGTCTGATAGGCTCGTACTTTCCGCCATTGTCGGCTTGTCGCTGCTCTCAAGTTTTGTTTCTAGGGTTTACCTTATAAGAGAGTAAATTTATAGATAAATTAGTAATATACTATTTACTTTTTACCTGAGGAAAAAAGGTCACAAGTCACAACGTTGTCGGTTAGTAAAAGGCTCAAACAAAGTTGAGTTTTAATGGGCCTTTGAGTTTCCACTTTTGAGCCCAACCTTTCAAGGACCATGAGATCATTCATCGTCGATTGTTAGTAGTTTTTTAGGCAGTCACACACACCTCTTATTTTTCACCTGAAGTAGAAGCTATGCTATATTCTAATAGTAATAGAAGCCATCTCTAATCCCTACCATATGATTTTTGTCTGTAAAAAATAGCAAAGTGATATTAATATTGATACCGTATATATTAATCTATTTTTAACTTTTTATGATTAGTAACCATCAAAATAATATATATTTTACTGTCGGGATAAGAGGTATATTAAAATGGCACACTAAAAATAAGACTAAAAAATAAAATAAACCAAACTAAAAATAAGACTTAAAATGGCACATATCAATATCATCACAATGACTATATTAAAAAAAAGAAGAGTAATTTTAATTTCTATTATTGACTTAATTAATTAAGACTTGAAACTATAGATACATGAACAAAAAGGAAAGAGATGCGAAAACAGTGAAAAGAAAGTAAGACGAAGCTGACAAAAATTAGGTTATCAAGTGGTCGAGAGTTGAGACTCTAGTAGAGAGAATGAAAAATTATGTCACCTTATTAGAAAATTTCCAAGAAAAATAAAACAAATAGAAGAAACAAACGGAAGAAAATAACACATTACAGAAGCAAAAGAAGAAAAGTAAAATGGAAAAGTCGAGTTGACTTTTTTTTTTAATTTAAAAATTGGAATTTTATACTATTTTGAATTTGTGACAGAAGTTACAAAGAAAACTAGATGCTAAATTGAGTTGACTTGATAGTGATATGCATTAATATAACTCTCATGAAAGGATAATTTCGTTAAGGTAAGGGTCCATTTCTGTTACTAGTCTAACAACTTAACCTTTCTGATTAGACTAAGAGTATGTGGGATTTAGTTTTGTCTGTAATACTTTTCTTCTAACTTTTTTCCTAAATTATTTTCCTGGACCAATAATCTGACGTTTTTCTAAATATATTCCATTTGGTTAAAAATTAAACTACGCGTTTTGAAAAAAAAGGACTAATTTTGTTATTTGGTACCCCAGGCCAATCTTTATTTTTTCAAAGGTTAAATTATAGACTAATGTTCCAGTTCAAGTTTGTACTAAATTCTTAGACGGGTTAGTGTTGACATGTTCCTCTTCACCGCTGAGATTCACTAAAGTTCCATACACTATCAATACTCTCTAGCTAATATGTACGAGAAACACTGTTTGTTTCATGTAAACTTCAAATAGTGTTTGTCGAAAATATATAGTGGCTGATTTCTTAAAACTGGACCCAGAAGAAGAATTAGTATTGGAGTGCATGCTGCATGTATTTTTTTTATTTAAATGGGGCATTCAGAGAATTATTATTGTTAACTTCTTTTTATTAAGAACTCTCCTTTATTAATTGGGACAAAGCAAACTTGCACATGAAAAAAATCAGAAAGAAACAAGACGTAATTAAAATTTTACAAACATAGATATATGACTATTGATTGCATGCATGAACCATTGATTGATCAACACACACAAGTTTCAAATTTATTACAATAAAACGCAAACAATACTTTGAAAATGATGAGAAAGCTTTCTCTGCTTGGATTCTCTCTTTCATCTTTTGTTTCTCTTATTACAATCACCAGTACTGGTTTCGTCTTGTCTTTGTCTTCTTGTGTACATCGTGTTCTCCTGCAAGTATATTAAATATACATTATAATTATTGACATGCATGCATCAACATAGGCTTTTAATTATTGAGTTAACAAGGTGTGTAGATGTAAGTATTGAGAGAGTAATTACCGTGATAGAGATATCTAATAGTGGTATGGAGGAGGAGGAGATTTGTAGAGGTAAGGATGGTGTGGTGGAGAGTAGTGGTGTACTGGAGGAGGAGGAGGTGATTTGTACACGTACTTTTCCTTTGGTGGTGGTGGAGAGTGGTAAACCGGAGGAGGAGAGTAGTGCTTAACCGGAGGAGGAGGGGACTTGTATACGTAATGTTTCTTTGGTGGTGGTGGGGAATGGTAGACTGGAGGGGGAGAGTAGTGCTTAACCGGAGGAGGAGGGGACTTGTATACGTAATGTTTCTTTGGTGGTGGTGGGGAATGGTAAACTGGAGGGGGAGAGTAGTGCTTCACCGGTGGTGGTGGAGATTTGTACACGTAGTGTTTCTTTGGTGGGGGTGGGGAATGGTAAACCGGAGGAGGAGAGTAGTGCTTAACTGGAGGAGGAGGAGATTTGTACACGTAGTGTTTCTTTGGTGGTGGTGGGGAATGGTAAACCGGAGGAGGAGAGTAGTGCTTAACCGGAGGAGGAGGAGATTTGTACACGTAGTGTTTCTTTGGGGGTGGTGGGGAATGGTAAACCGGAGGAGGTGAGTAGTGCTTCACCGGTGGTGGTGGAGATTTGTAGACGTAATGCTTTTTAGGTGGGGGTGGGGAATGGTAAACCGGAGGGGGAGAGTAGTGCTTAACCGGAGGAGGAGGAGACTTGTAAACGTAATGTTTTTTTGGTGGTGGTGGTGAGTGGTAAACCGGAGGGGGAGAGTAGTGCTTAACCGGAGGAGGAGGAGACTTGTATACGTAATGTTTCTTTGGTGGTGGTGGTGAGTGGTAAACCGGTGGGGGAGAGTAGTGCTTGACTGGAGGAGGGGGAGATTTGTACACGTAGTGCTTCTTGGGTGGTGGTGGAGAGTGGTAAACCGGAGGAGGAGAGTAGTGCTTAACCGGAGGAGGGGGAGATTTGTAAACGTAGTGCTTCTTTGGTGGTGGTGGGGAGTGATAAACCGGTGGGGGAGAGTAGTGCTTGACCGGAGGAGGAGGAGATTTGTACACGTAGTGTTTCTTTGGTGGGGGTGGGGAATGGTAAACCGGAGGAGGTGAGTAGTGCTTAACCGGTGGAGGTGGAGATTTGTATTCGTAGTGCTTCTTAGGTGGTGGTGGGGAGTGGTATACCGGTGGAGGAGAGTAGTGTTTAACCGGAGGAGTGTAATGTTTAACCGGTGGTGGAGGAGAAGAATAGAAATAGTTAGCGGTTGATTGAGATACAAAGGTGAGAGAGATTGTTAAGACAAGCAAAGTTGCCACTAAAGAGGCCATTGGAGACCCCATTGGTTGTTTTGTTTTTGGTTTGTGATTTAGTGCCTTCCCTTCACACCCTTTAAATAGCTTTTTCAGTTTCACTATTTTCACACTCGTTGTAAAATGGTAACTTACGTCATGTAAAAAGTACATGCAATTATGTACACCAAACATATATAAATATTAGTATATAGAAAGAAGTGATGTTTGTTGGTCTCTCCGACTCTCATTATTAAACTTTTTTCTTCAGCCATCGATGATTGACATGTTCTCCATGTTCGAACAACGTATCGAATCTCGTGATTTTTCAAAATATAACGTTAGATCTAACGTATGTTTTCTAAATCTCGCGATTTTTGTTATGTCCCTTTTGATAATACTCACTTTTTTTTGTGTGTGAAAATTCACTTTAGAACAATAATACAATGTCCCAAAAGCTAAGAAAGTAGTAATTGTAATTGTAGAACGTTGTAAGAGAAAATATGTTGATGGCCTCTTGAGTTTTTCTTTTTCCGGTAAAGAAGATATATATGGCCTCTAAGTTAAAAGGGGAAACATGAGAAAATCATTTCTGACTACGTTAAATGTAAAACATGACTCTAAACACACAAGATTAATACTTTACTTTTTCTTTCAAATTTAGAAATAACAAAACCATATCAGAAATTATGTACACAGCCGTATATAGGTTTGTGGTTATAGATTAGATGTTTGTCGATATTTGATCCATTAATATGTGTAAGTCGAACTATAACCAGCGAATGTAATGTCATAACATGGTCCAAATTATTAATTTGGAATTTATTTATCTTATATTTTACTTAACAAAGTTACTAAATTTTAGTCCGCTTTTATCTTTCTATTTTTGGTTACATGCATCTTTTCATTTTGTGTTAAAGTACATACATCCTTTTTTCTCCGATGATACTTTCTTCTTGGCTCCTTATACAAGTCCTTATGAATAATGGGAAACGAATAACATTGCCTTTGACACTTTTAGAAAAAGCATTTGCAATATTCATTTTGAGAACCAAATAAAAGTTATGTTCAAATTCTTTCTTTCTTTCTTTTTTCCAGTTTTGTAATCTTAAGTTTGAGCATGATCTGCCTAATGCATAAGTGATTCTCGGCAATGTAATGGACCAACCACAGATATTTTCATAGATAGAGATGTGAATATATATAGATCAATAATCAGAAACAGCTAAATATAGCTAAACAACTTATTTTCGATATCTCACCTACTTCCTACGTACTGGTCAAAGATGCTTACCACATCCATTCTTTTACTCGTTCATTACAAATGTAATCAAATCCAATATTCATTACAGAACTTATCAATTCAATGTAAAATATTCATCTTTAATCTAAATGCTCTATCCCAACATTATTGCAGTTAATGCATATTAGATACAGCAAATTTATTATCGAGCATAAAACTCTATAATATAGTTTTGAGTTATTACCTAGAAGATTCAGTTCCGGATAATATTGTTTTTCATCTAGTGAACCTAGATCGACTAATAATAAACCTATATAAACCCCAATTAAGTAACATGTTCATCGAAACTTTGCATTTACTTCATTTTTTTTATAGTCGATTATATTTTTCTTCTTCAACAAAAGACACTTATATATGTAATTTTTAATTTTCTAGTCAATACATTTTCTCCAAATAAAATAGGGTTTTGTTTACGGAGAATACTTTTTAAAAAAGAAAGAGTATATGAACGCGTTGACTTACGGCGGCCGAGTTAGAAGTGGAAGGAACAAAAGAGAGAAGGTGGTCCGTCATACATCCGAATACCGCTCCTAAAGGTGACACTGCCAACGTGACAGTGATTGTTCGATCTTCGATTTGGTGTTTTGCCTCACATTTTCTTTGTTTAACCTTAGAACACGTTTCTTGTCCTCTCTATTATTCTTTTTTAATTACATACGCTGTCAATTATCAAGAGATAAGAAAACGTTAATATGATTTAACTAATTAACAAGGTAGATGAATTATCACGACCGGACTTTTCTGACTGAATATAAGGATGATAAATGTTCATTATTTGTTTTTTGTTTTCTTTTTCGGTGCACTGGATTCTTCATTTCAATTATAGACTATTGTACATCTTCATCTTCTATCAAAATAAACAAATAAATCAATAAAAGAAGCTTGGTCAAGAGTCAAGATAGATTTTCGATAATTGAATTTTATTCATTTTCATCGAACTGGATAAGTAACCAGCTGGATTAAGACTTAGACAAATTAACAACTTCGCATAATTTTTTAACACATTCTTGAAAGCTGACTTTGTTGGTGAGACGTCAACAAATTGCAAGAATAATCACCGTCATACCGATTTGGTCATTTGTAATAAAGTAACACGACAATAGTTACCTTTGATGATAATAATTACAGAATTATAGATATTTAGATTCCTTTAGTAAAATATAGCTCATATCTGATCCACTTCGAAAGATGATAGCCTTAAAGTAAATATTGGTATACATTTGAGTTTGACTAGATAACAATTCCATAAGACCAATAAAGATTTTACGATATTGAATAGATTTTTATGCGCTTATTATTTTAAATATATTAGAAATATACATAATTGGTGTTTGCTTTCATTTAGAATGTTAAATTACATGCATGGTTTTAACTTTTATCTTCACGAATATACGGATTAATTACGGTATAGATTAGAACCTCGTGATAATCAAAAAGGAAAAATATATAGAGGGGGTATTATTTGACCACTCTTTGACGTGTTAGATACTTTCTAAGAATATATTTTTAAAAAAATTATTTTTCTTAGATCTATCGTTATATATTAATCTCATAGTAACAATTCTTCTGCTATATGATTTTTCAAACAGAAAAAAAATATGTCTAAAAAAAGTTATCCTTTGTAGTTTGAATACTAGCATTTCTTAAACACAAATTAACTTTTCGAGCAGAATTCCAAATAGAACGTTAGTCAAATTCTAAACTAGTTTTCGAGATCTACAAAACTTTCATCTTTTTTGTGTGGTCAATGATTTTTTACATAGAATGATAAAAAAGAGTATATGAATTCATGAAATGATCATCACTAACTTACCATACCTTTGTTTTTTTTGATAAATTGATATATTCAGTCTAATAGACTCGATTGACGACAAAAGAAAGACTTGTATATAATAAATATGCGATATTAGATTGTAACTGCATGATAGATCAATGAGTCATAAGCAACATGGCCTCCTTGTTCGATACATTTTTCTAAACATATTCGATCCCTAAGCTACTAGCTACGTGTAATTTTGCTATATAAAAATATTCAGCATAAAATTAAAAAAATAGCTCATCACTTCAGATGATATGAAAAAGAAAGACTACACGTCGATAATCAATCTAGACAATAATAAAGATATTTGTGACTATTTCCTGGAAACACGTACATAAACGTTATTTGTCGTAAGATACAGTTTTGTCGGGTCGCCGAATGTGTCCCAATATGCAGTCTATAATCAATATGTGTCTATTACAGACGATTAGTTCGACTGTAATTTCATATGGATTTACAACTTTTTTTAAGAATATGATTGGTAGCGGAAAAAAATATATATGATTGGTAAAAAAATAAAGTTTATAAAATTTTAATTAACAGAATTCCAATATATATTGAAGTGTTAAGATTTTTGCTAAATAAATAATTAGCATCTATACTAATAAGATAAGAAGAATAATAATGAGGTTTATATATTTACTTTTTAGGAATTTTGAAAATTTTCAATAATTTATCTTAAAACTTTGTAGATGGAGTTTGAGTTATATACTGTATATTTGAATTACTGGGAGTCTGGGACAGAGCTACAGAATTATAATATATATTTTGCTTTAACAGAAATTTTTGAAATTACGGACCTATCATATGTTACCAATAATCGTTAGATTCGAACTTCCATGTGGGAATTAAATTGAGACTACCAAACTTGTTTGAACAAAAAGATTTCTTTTAAGAACTAATCTAGAATCCTAGATTTTAAATTAGCCTTTTGTGGACGTTTTCGCTATAAAAAATAATATGATCAAAATAATTCGCAACTAAAAATAATTCACGACTTATAAGAAGAATCCCATTCAAAAACACTAATCATCTCCTAATTTTAATTTGTTGAACTCTTTTATTCTTTTTACAACAAAAACATAAGAAGGAAATCTACTGCTAAAAGCCTAAAACCAAAAAAAAAAAAAAA
>Ga0041059_1002887_pt1 | contig 12339 bp, 11 predicted proteins | sample AraColnosormetaG_FD_56232 | JGI IMG/M metagenome (GOLD analysis project Ga0041059, IMG submission 56232) | Arabidopsis roots microbial communities from North Carolina, USA - Col MF nosort | ecosystem: Host-associated > Plants > Roots > Unclassified | place: USA: North Carolina | collected... | reverse complement strand
GATCTATATAACAAACAAAAAAAAAAAAAAACTAATCTATTATTCTAGCTTTTATACCTGATTCGATCAATTTCCGAGGTTTTTTTTGCTAAATTTCGTGTACATGAAGAAGGTGCTTCAAAGAGGTTTTAAGCCTGCAAAATGGTAATAAATTCAATTCTGGGGTTTTTCTTTTTTCCTATCTTCTGTATGTCTTGAAGTTATGTCAAAATCTCCAGATTCTATTTATGTTCGAACCTTTTTTTTTGGGTAAGAGAATTATTATACTGTTTCATCCGTTGGTTTAGTTTCTTGAGGTTTTATTGAATTTATATAATGCAGCAAAACAGCTTTGCAAATGGCGAATTCACGCCTGAAGATACTCAAGAACAAGAAGGAGATTCAGATTAAACAGCTGAGGAGAGAATTAGCTCAATTGCTCGAATCTGGACAAACCCCTACTGCTAGGATTCGGGTAACCAATACTCTGTTTCTGTGACAGATTTTTTTTTTTTTTTTNCAAATTTTGGGAATGTGGAATCTTAGTTTCAGAGAATCTGAGTTTCACTTGTTTTTTTTTGCTAAAATTGGGAATGTTGTTATGTTTTTATCTCAGGTGGAACATGTTGTTAGGGAAGAGAAGACAGTGGCGGCTTATGAGCTCATTGGAATATACTGTGAACTTCTTGTTGTTCGTTTAGGTGTTATTGAATCACAGAAGTAAGAAAGATTTGCCCTTTATACAATGTTGACACTCCTTATTGCTGTTGTTCTTGTTGTTATGTTCTAATGTATAATGGATTGAATGTTGTGATGTTATTGCAGAAATTGCCCCATTGATCTGAAAGAAGCTGTCACAAGTGTCTTGTTTGCTTCCCAGAGGTTATCAGATGTTCCAGAGCTCTCAGAGATCTTTAAGCAATTCACAACCAAGTATGGCAAGGATTTTTCTACCTCTGCTGTTGAGTTGCGTCCGGATTCTGGTGTTAGTCGCCTGGTAAGTGGCTGTGTTTCTTAGTCTTTGATGGTGATTTTATATTAAGAACCCTTGTTGATTATGATTGTTGTTTTCTAGTTGGTCGAAAAATTGTCTGCCAAAGCCCCTGATGGTCCAACAAAGGTCAAAATTTTGATGGCAATCGCTGAGGAGCATAATGTCGTCTGGGAGGCACAATCTTTCGTCGAATCAGATCCAAAAGATACCGAGTTGTTGGTAAGTTATCACGTTTCAGAGTAAAGGCATCAGTTGTTTTATCTACTCGCTAATGTTAACCATAAGTTTTACTTTGCTTCTGTTTTAGAATGGAGCAAACTCGTTTCAGCCAGCGAGTAGTATGAACATGGATTCATCTATAAACTCGAACAAGGAACAGCCTCCAAACATCCATGCTCCAGCTACTGTCAATGCTCATCATGGATCAAGTGAAAGACATCATTCCCCAGAGAACTCTTATGCAAATGGTGGAAGATCTTCAAGCCGTAGTAATAATGTTACTTCTGGGAAGGCTGATGACTACTATCATTCGAAAGCGAGACCTTCTCGTAAGCGGTTTTCTTCTGCTATTTCTGTATTTTTTTTATATTATGAGTCATTTAACGGAGTTTTTATGTTTGACAGGATCTAGGCCTGATGAAGGAGAATGTAGAAATCCAAATCATGGCTATGAGAATTCATCTTCAAGAAATAAGCAGAAATGGGAACCAGAATTTGTTGATTCCACAGACGCTGCACGTGCTGCTGCTGAAGCTGCTGAAAGAGCAAGTTTCGCTGCTAGAGCAGCTGCCGAACTTTCGAACAAAGAAAGGATGACGAGGCAGGATTCCACACAGTCGCATATATCCTCTGCATCTGTAAATCTCAGAAACGAGCCTTCACATCGACGTGACAGATCGAATGCACAAAGAGAAAGTTTTTCTGAAGATCATGTTTCGCCTCGACGAAATGTTAGGATGCAGTATGAAGATATGGACAGAACCAGGCAAGACAGATATGATAGGGCAGAACAGATTCCTCCTGTAGATCAGCCATCAGGAAGACATTCCGTGGATAACTCGAGAAATAACGGTTCCTTTGGTAGAGAGAAGCAGCCAAGCCAGGATGAGACGGATATAAATGTTGGTTACTCAGAAGATGTTCACCTCAGGAAGCAGTCAAGTCGGGTTTCATCACATTCACATTCAAGCAATTATTCTGATGAGAATGACCTTGGCTCAGATTTTATGAAGTCACCAAGCATCGTGGAGGAAAACATATTTGCCACTGAATATGATCACCAATCTCAGAGCAGCTTTAAAGATATAGATTCCCATGATCATGGACATGATGATGATGCTGCAGCTACTGATAATTATGATGACTATAGTTCATTTTTTTATCAACCTAAATTTCATGCGGAAGATAATCATTATCAAGATGAAATTGATCATGGTGTAGGATTCTCATTGCTTGGCAGCAAAACATCTGCTTCAGCTGCTTCGTGGAGCTTCAAAGGAGATCATAGTAAGTCCCATGGAAAACACAGCAGCTCGAGCTCACAAGTTTTCCAAGAGAACCCAAGTTCCCGATTATTTGATGATGTCTCTACAAGTCCTCCGGCTTCTTACCATGAGCCTGACCCACATGCCAAGTTTGACAATTATGGTCCAAACTCAGAAAGCGATGGTGATCAGCCTATAGACAAAGTTTCTGGAGATGTACATGAGAGGGGGAATCTGACATCTGATCGATCTCACAAATTTAAAGTCTCTGATTCTGCTGGACACGAAGTTTTCCCTTTAGACACAGAAGAACACACAGATAATTCAAGGACACGGGAAGAATCAGATTCAGACTCAGAGCCTCAGCTTGGTCTGAGGCTTGGAGCTTTGGCCGGTGGATTTAGGAACAAAAAGACACTCCCACCCTACAGAATGAGTTCGGCATCGTCCAAGGCTGAAAAGGAATATATCCAAATCGATGATTTTGGTCAGTCTAGCAGAAAAGATCTTTACAGTAAGAAAGCAAGCAACACCGAGACAAGACCAAGTTTTATGCCTCCTCATCCATCTTCTAGTGATGAAGACGACTCAGACATGCAACATCCAGGAAGAACAGAAACAAAATCAGATTCCTTATATAGTCATTCCCGTGTCAACCATGATGACTCGGAGGAAGAAAAACTCCCAACACGGTCTTCTTCAAGAATTCAAGAGAGGAGTCATAAGCCATCAACAGGAATAAGGGTTCAGAAGAGAACGAACTTCAAGATGCCAGTTTCAGCATCGTCTGAAGATGAGGAAGAAGTCGAAAGAGAGGCTGCACGCATCAATGCCAAGCCAAATAAAACAACCGGGTATGGGTTCTCTCTAAGGACAAAGGGCCAATCGAAAGCTAATGAGAAACATTCATTACCAGTGACAACGAAGAAAACCGACAAAGAGTCTCATGATCAGCCATCTCCAAGGACAGTAACTTCCAGCCATGTTCCACAAACTGTAAAATCACCCGATCCAGACACCCCATCCAGGGAGAGGGAGAGAGCTAGTCATGTTCACCCCAACCTCCCAGAATATGACGATATCTTTGCAAGGCTCGGAGCGCTTCGTGCTCCCAGTCGACGCTGAATCTGCTCATCTTGTCCTTCTGTTCATATATATATTCTTTCACACGGAAAACAGTTCCCCTCATTCTTTACTCTGACTGAATTTGATATTCTTACACGTTATACAGATTGAAGTAGTGGTGTGATTCTGCTTGGTCTTGATTGGTTTTCCTTGTCTTTTTTTTTTTTGTGTGGATAAACAGAATAGAAAATAACTATTTGCGAAGAGAAAGATTTTATAATACCATTCGAAATGTTGTCATAATAGAAATAAATTTTGTTCTCTAATTCTCCATCTTGCTGAAACTGCAGTGCAAGAAAACAAACAAACAAACAAACAATGTCGAAAAAGCCAGACAAATGACATGTTATGGCAGGGTTTGACATATCAAAGTCCCTCCATCAGAGTTTCTTTCCGTATTGCAGTTCAATGAAAGAAACCAAGAACCTGACCACCCACATTCCGTTTAATAGCTTCTTCATGATCCAAAATGCCATCGGGAGTTGTAATCACTATATAACCCCACTGCATATAACAAATTAAAGAAGGTTTAAGTTACGATTAGTTGCATATTCAGAACTAGTGTAGAACCGAACCTGGCGCGTTGGAAGTGTGCGTTCTGTGTATTGCCCGATCTCATTTGCCTTAACGTCCTGCCTATAAGTGAGAGCTTTGCAATCATTAACCCTTCCTTGTAGATCAACAGTTATTCTTCCAACTCTGTGTGGATCATGGACTTGGAAGTTCTTGATGTACCCTATACATAATACATCAACATACATTTTGTAAAGTAATAGACAAAAAACTAGCTGATTCTGCGGTTTGAGCATAGAAATGGTATCTTTATACTTCAGTCACAAACTATCAACTTTGAAAAGAACTACTTCAAATTCCTAACTAAAAACATACAAAACACAGACGAAGATCGAAACAAACTTAAGTTAGACCATAAACTAAACAGGAGCAGATATGACTTTCTCCAACCATAGATCAAGATGTAACTTATCCATAAGAATCAAAAAACAGAAACTTTTCAATCTTCTGCAACTTCATAGTTAACCAAGAACAAAGCTTAATCATTGGGACCATGTTGTAACCAATCTCTTACATCGAGTGATCACACATGGAAATTCTTGAGCTATACGTGTTAGGATCAGCTCAAGGACCAACAAAACAATAGAGACTATGGATCATTAATCATACTTCACTACAAGCAAAAGTGACTAAAACCAATGTCGACGAAACTGATAAATCTAAACAAGTAGATGAAAAATTAGGGAAATGAATTAAGACCCAATTAGACCAGAAGAAAGAAGAAGTGAAAAATCTCACCTTTCTCTTTCATGATTTTGAGAAACGAAGACATTACGGTAGAGACAGGTTTCAACTCCACCGAAGCTTTCCCTCGCTTCTCAGCATTCACGATCGTTCTCAATGCATCGTTCAATATTCTCCTCCCCATTGATCGAAAATTCCGATTTCTAATACAAATTCTATAATCGAATGACAACGAATCAAAAAGAATCGATAACCCCTAAAGTTCAACAGAGCAGCAGGAAATGGGTTTATTCCAACGTTTCTCAGAATTGTGGGTATTTCGACATTTCGAAAAACATTAGGGGTATTTTAGACTTTTCACGTTCACTTACATGAGCTAGGGTTTTATTTTTTTCAGAGGTCATATATAAATAGCTCCATTCGTCTTCTAACAAAGCTCCGGCGCCACCATTAAAATCTCTCGATCTCTATCTGCGAAATTTCACGGTGAGCTTAGTATTACTCTCAATTGTTCTCAGTTCAGTATGTCTTGATTTTCGTAGCTTAGATGATCTGATTTTGTGTAGATATTTTGATTCAGCGAGCTCTATAGTAGTAGCCTTTAGGAATCGATCTGTTAATGTATGTGTTGTTGATTGGTAGTATCATTTTTGGTGTGGTGAAGGTAGGTATTTGAAATGGCGACAGTTCCAGGACAATTGATCTGGGAGATCGTGAAGAACAACAACTGTTTCTTGGTGAAGCAGTTCGGTAGAGGAAACTCTAAGGTTCAATTCAGCAAGGAGACTAACAACCTCACCAACGTTCACTCTTACAAGCACTCTGGTAAATTTGTACTCTTGTTTACGAGATTCTTTGTTTCTGAACGAAATGATATCTTGGCCATTTGAGAACAAATGATTACTTTACATCTCTGGTTGGTTGATTTAGTAGAATAGATTGGGAACTAAAGTTGTTAAGAAATGTTGATGTGTTAAGTGCTTTTGGTTCTATGAAAGATTGTGGATTCTCGACTATTAGATGATTGTGGTTGAAACTTGGCTGTTTGAGATCGTCTTTATGCACTATTTTATTGATTCTCGAGTATAAGCTTATTTTCTTATCTGTTGCAAGTTGACCGTGAAATGTAGTTTCTTTACATTTGACCATTTGAATCTGTATTACAATTGTGTATGTATCTTCTAATTTAAAGACAAAAATGGTAGTCTGAGTTGAGCAGACACTTCATACTATGTATTAGGTTTTGTTATTGTCTTGAATTAGGCTAAAGTTTGAATCTTTTGATGTGGTTTCAGGTCTTGCAAACAAAAAGACTGTGACCATCCAGGCCGCTGACAAGGACCAAGCTGTTGTGCTCGCCACCACCAAGACCAAGAAGCAGAACAAGCCTAAGCTCTCTGTCAACAAGTCTATCCTCAAGAAGGAATTCCCCAGGATGTCAAAGGCTGTTGCTAACCAGGTATTACTCAATTTTTATTACTTTAGTGTTTTTTATATGTCTATGGTGTGCTTATAGGTCTCTATATCTAGTTTTGTGTGTTATTTTCACGGCTATGATCTACAATTGGTTTTTATGTTCTTCCCTCTACCTGTGAGAGGAGAGTTAATATGTTATGGTAAAACGATATGATGCATAGCTGTGCAAAGATTAAAATTTAACTTCATATAAGGCTCCTTTTTGTGGCATATTGATGAAATATTAATTTTACACTTGGCTATTTTCATTGATCTGCTTAATGTTGCTGTTTATTGGTTTCATACGTGAATACAATCTAAACCAAATGATTGTGTAAATGTTTAGGTGGTGGACAACTACTACAGGCCGGACTTGAAGAAAGCTGCACTTGCTAGACTCAGCGCCATCAGCAAAGGTCTCAGGGTTGCCAAGTCCGGTGCCAAGCAAAGAAACAGACAAGCTTAAGCTTCTTCTTTCACAATCTGTTTTTTTTGAAGTAAAAGATTTTGTTGAACAGGTTTTATTTAAGTTGTTGCTTTGAAGTTGAACCATAATGCTATTCTCCTTTTTCATTATCCTTATTATAAAGGAGTTAGAAGTTTATCTTGTTATGCTTGATGTTTCTGGTGTGCTTGTGTTACATTTTGTTAGATCCTTTTATCGAATCAAGAACTTTCTTAAAATCTCTATTCTAGATTTTATTAGCAAATCAAATGTAATCAACAACCAAGTCCTTATATATTATGACTTTTGAAAGCCTAAATTGACTCAAAATAGCAAACATAAATGTTTAGATTTGTTGCATCAAATGTGATGTTCTTGTGGACTATAATGTTGACATTTTCATTAGATCCCATCAAAAACCAACTTGAGAATTCCATCTTAGCATGCTCTATACTTATCCAAAAGCCCATCAGGCCCATAGACGGCCCAACTTATAGCATACGGAAAGGTTTATATTAGGGTTTCTTAGACATGAATTAATTCTGTTCTCTTGCTGTGGCCGTCTCCAACACCATTTCGAAGACCAGGGAGATCGAAGCAAAATGGAGAAAGGAAAGGGAAGAAAGGAAGAGGTCGTGACCAGGGAGTACACTATCAATCTCCACAGGCGCCTCCATAGCTGGTAAAACCTAAAGCTTCAATACTTTTGACCTTATTTGCAATATCTCGTTTCCGTTTTGCTTAAGTTCGTTCTGGGCATAGAGTCTAATGATTAGACTAAAATTGCAACTTGTATTGATTCGAATTAGGTTTCTTGATGAATGAAAAGAGTTAGAATATTTGAATCTTTGTTGAAAATTTTGATTCTGTAGATGAGTAATGATCATAAAGATCTCCTAGTTGTTGTTGATCACCTTGGCTCCTTGCATCTTTGTCTAAATTTTAGTTTAAAATGGAGAAATTAGACTCCTTTTATTGTATAGAAAGGTTGGCTTGTTGCTTAGGTACATTTTAGATTAGAGCTTTTTTCGTTGTCAAGATTGATCATGTGGTTTAAGAAATACTGAGTTTGATGGTTTCTAAATTGAACAGCACCTTCAAGAAGAAGGCACCCAATGCCATTAAAGAGATCAGGAAGTTTGCATTGAAAGCAATGGGAACAAAGGACGTTAGAGTGGATGTTAAACTCAACAAGCAGATATGGAGCAAAGGTATCCGAGGTCCCCCGAGGAGAATTAGAGTCCGTGTTGCCCGTAAGAGAAACGATGATGAAGATGCCAAGGAAGAGTTCTTCTCCCTCGTCACCGTCGCTGAGATTCCGGCTGAAGGATTATCTGGTTTGGGTACTAAGGTCATTGAAGAAGAGGAGTGAAAATTGGTGAATGTACACTCACACAACCTTATCTTTAGATGAAAAGACGAAACGAAAAGACTTTGCTTGTTTTGATCACTTACCTATTTTGGTCATTTATCATTTCTTATGTTTTAAGTTCTATAGACAACAGATTTGGTACTACTCATACGAGTTTGATCTTTTTGTGACGCACTTTACTTCGCAATCATCTTTCTGATTCTGTACCAGACCGGTTTATTGTCTGGGTTGAAGTGTAACGAATTGGTTTGATACTCCACATTGTTAGGTTGGTGGAGTTTATCATAACTACTAAAAGGGTAGATAATCCAAAAGTCCATATAAAATCAAAGAGTATTACAAATGTTAAGGAAAAAATATTTACTTATGTTCTAAATAAAATTAATCCGCAACTTTTTACTGAAGTTTCAATGTGTTGAAAAACTTGAAACCAAAACCAAAACCAATTTCATAAATAAAGTTATTCGAAAACTAATTTTTATTTTATTGAAAGCGATGACAAAAAAAGAAATTAAGGCCCATTTAAAACTCAATACGCCCCATTTGAAACCCAATACGGCCCATTAAAGAGGACCCTAATATAAACGACTGTAAATTTCCGAAACCCTAGTAAGCAAGCAAGCTATCGAGCATCGTCGTCTCCAACAGCCAAGAGAAGCAGAAGCTTGAAGAATCTCTGTAATCTAAAAAATGGGTAATTCTCCTATACTTTTTTTGTCTCCTTATGCTTCTACCTATTGCTGATTCTTCTTCAACAATGTTGTTCATGTTTTGTTTCTCTTTGAATGATTGTAATCAATCTCGCAGGAAAGGTCCACGGTTCATTGGCTCGTGCCGGTAAGGTGAGAGGTCAGACACCTAAAGTGGCTAAGCAGGACAAGAAGAAGAAGCCTCGTGGTCGTGCTCATAAGCGTCTGCAACACAACCGCCGTTTCGTCACCGCCGGTATTTAGCTTTTACTTTGAAATTCTCGGTGTATGATTCTTATATCGATTAATCCATCTCTTAATTTGATAATTCTAAGTCTGAGATCGCTCTCCTTAGTTGAATTAGGGTTTTATTGATCGTAGGACTTGTGATTAGACATCACTGAATCAGTATTTGGATCATTTTGCTTTTTTTTTTGTGAATCGCTTTTGACATCATTGATGCATAATCTTAGTGTGCCTTGATCATAACAAACATTCGTGTTACTAAGTCTAGTTCATATCAATTTTCTTAGAAATGCTTTAAATCTAATCTTTAGATTAGATGCAGTGATTGCTTTTGATCATCAATTCTCTGTTCATAGCTCTTTATCAAATCCTAATCAAACAATCTACGTTTTGTATTATTTCTGTGTTCAAACAATCTTGTTTAAGACAAATGAATAACGATTGGATTCTCATTTGGTTTTGTATATGTTTTCTTCAGTTGTTGGTTTTGGCAAGAAGAGAGGACCAAACTCATCAGAGAAGTAGATAGAAGAAGGTTTTACCCTTTTCAGATTTTATGGGATGTTTTTGATATTGTGTCATTAGTTGGTCCAAACTCATCGATATCAAAGTGGTTTAACCTTGGTTATCTACAAATCAGTGGATGTTGTGTCAATTTTCTTGTCAATTTGATTTTTGTTTCTCCTCAGATTAGACTTAAGTTCTTGAATTATTGAACCTCTCTTTTGCAGTTATGTATTCGTGTGTACCCTTTAAATTCCACTATTGTAAAACCTCTGCTCCGCATACTTTATTTACCACGTTTGATCAGTTCGTTTTCATGGGGACTCAGAGAATCCAACCACTCTTTGAACTCATCAATTGCCAACTTAAGAACTTGTTCCCAACTTTCCGTTGATTGTCTGTTTTTTTTTCTTTTTTGTTAATACACCTCCCAATTCCACGAGACTTCGAGAAAACACCTCATTGCTGTCACTTTTTCAACCGGTGCAAAGATTTCTTTGTAATCATCATTCGCGATCTGTTTGATGCGATAAACCCACTTACATCCAAGAGCTTTCTTGCCTTTCGCTAGTGTTTCAACGGTCTATGAATTGTTGTTTTCATGTGCAACAACTTCATCTTTCATTGCACATTCCCAGTCATAGTCCTTCATAATTTTATTACTGTTTTGGTTCAATGTTTGTTGTGACCGCGTAAAAATATGCTTGGTGAGGAGAGATCATCGGAGGAAATGTTGCGATGGTGCTCTATTCTGTAGAGGTTGCACTTCAATGGCTGTTTCAAACTTCGCCACGTTGAAGCAGAGAATTCGAAGTGAAATTCTTACCATACAATATCTCTCTCCTAAACGAATTCCCAACTTACATCGTTTATGTAATATCTACCTAGCTTACACCATTCTCAAATAGGTTTGTTATGTCACACGTGTACACGAAGATGTTCGCCAAGCCGAAAATACTCATAGCACTTGCTACTAATACTTGGCAAACTCTTCCTTGTTTGCCAAACCAAAAATATTTTGAACCCCAAATCATAAACAGCAGATCATTTCAAGAAAAAGTAATAATATGAAGAAACAAAAATCAAAACTCAATACATATGGAGAAAAAAGATGATCAAATGTCATTACAAGAACACACAAACTCAAACTCGGTAACGAAGGAGACCAATCAATCACAATTGGTTCTAAAGTAACAAATGATTTGTGTTTGAAAGCATTACAATCAATCACAATAAAAAGTGCATTGACACTCTTTAGTTAAGAAGAACCTGAAATGAAACCTTGGTTTTAGAGTTCAGACTCGATAAGGTAATCCCCGAGCCTTTCGACAACCAAGTTGCATTGACCTCCAGTCATTGGTTCATCGTAGAAGCCAAAGACCAAAGCTTGGTTTGTCTTCTTGATAGTGACACCTCCAGGTCCCTGAAGATTCACAGATTGTTACATGAATTCCGATTCTATTCTCTATCAAAATCTACATGCAGCTTTCTGATGTATGAAGTAAAGAAAGTTACCTTCTTCCCTCGGATCACAGCTCCTTGTTCACCTTGGATAACCATGTATTTTTCGCCACCGAGAAATAGTCCGGTTGGGGCAAGAAACCCGGGCTCCTCAAAGTCCTTCTTGATTCCATCGATTTCTTGAGGCTTCAACTAAACACACATTATCAATAACACATCATCAGATTTTGGCAAAATCAAATCAACATTTTAGGCTATTGATCAAAACATTTCCTCAAGCATATAAGAAAAATGGAAACAGAGATTATCCAAGATGCAATTGTTAAGCAGTAATTCTGACTAAGACCATAGAATCTACATGCCTACAAGAAGAAGAAGACCTTGCATCGATGGTTGCACACGCATGCGTACAATTTCACAAGCATATGGATCTTCTTCTATGGAAGCTACGATCTAATAACTTCTGATACCGAAGAAATCTCACAATAGACTAATGGTCTAGAGCCCTACGTTTGAATTCAATTTCGCATACGGATCGATAGATTTAGAAATGCAAATCGAAAATATTCATCAGATTCCGGAGATTGAAAAATTCAAAATCAGATCCGAGATTCGTCAGATCCGATCACGGAGGATTCCGACAATTCAAGCGACGGATCGTAGTAAGGCGAAAAGAGAGGATGAAGAAGTAAAAAAACCTGAGGAAATTTGGCGCTCTGAGCCCAGACACTGCCGTCTTGGCCGAGAATTGCGGCGGCGGTGAGATGGTTGCCTTCGACATCACACATAAGGTGATCATCGACGTATGATTGCCAAGACATCTTCTTCTTCTTCCTCTTCGGCGAGTACTGAATTCTCCGACGAGTTTGTTTCTTCTCAATTCTCTCTTTGTGAGCTTTATGATCGTGTAGACAAGGAAATGTTGTGCTTTATAAATTAATAAAAAAAACTTTCGTCAACTGCTTAATTTCAATTAATTATTAGCCCTTAAAATAAGCAAAATAAATAATAATGCTTTACCAAAGTAACAATAAATAACATAATAATATTTTTCCATTATAATTTTAGTTTTAGTAATGGTATGTAAATGGTTTATTATAGAGATTTATTATATGTAGATAAATAAAAGCAAATTGGATCATACAAAGTGTAAAAATGCAAAATGGAGGAAAAAAATATCATTTACCACTTTTTAATCAAAAATAAAAAATCATGCACCATTTATAACATACTTTACTTAGCTATACTTTAACAACAAAACATTGTAAGCTATATTAAGAAGATTTTTTTTTTTTTAATCCTTCTTTATCATAATACTTTCTTTAATT
>Ga0041059_1002886_pt1 | contig 12350 bp, 13 predicted proteins | sample AraColnosormetaG_FD_56232 | JGI IMG/M metagenome (GOLD analysis project Ga0041059, IMG submission 56232) | Arabidopsis roots microbial communities from North Carolina, USA - Col MF nosort | ecosystem: Host-associated > Plants > Roots > Unclassified | place: USA: North Carolina | collected... | reverse complement strand
TTTTTTTTTTTTTTTTTTTTTTTTCCAGGAAATATTGGTTGATAGAGCTGTTCATGCTGCCATTGGCCGGCATCTACCTTTAGAATCAAATATATCCAAATATAATTTGGTCAAAGAAGACTTTACTCGAGCTATGCATGATTTTGTGCCTGTTGCCATGCGTGACATCACAAAATCTGCCTCTGAAGGTGGTCGTTTGGGGTGGGAAGATGTGGGAGGTGTGACTGATATTAAAAATGCTATCAAAGAGGTATATGACTATGCTTACTGCCATATCTGATTTTGTTGCCCTCATTAAAATCTAAATTAGTGTGGGGTAGGAAATCTTGCCAATAAATGTTATCCTTTTATAATTGCAACCAGGAAGCATCTGTTTCCTGCCTCTTTGTCTGTTGGCTTTTACTTACTGAAGTTAGGTCGTGTTCAGTGGGAAACAATATTTCTGTAAGACCTGAGTTGATATAAGTTGAAATATCTTGGAATGAATCTCACGGAAATAATTCCACTGGGCTATATAAGAGCTACTAGTTATGCTAACAACTACAGTTTGAACCAGTTCTTATTTAGAGATATAATTCTAGATATGCAACTTTATTGCTCTTTGCCATGTCCAGATGATTGAGCTGCCATCAAAATTTCCAAAAATCTTTGCAAAATCTCCTCTGCGTTTGAGATCGAATGTTCTCTTGTATGGCCCACCCGGTTGTGGGAAGACTCACATTGTTGGTGCAGCTGCTGCAGCGTGTTCCCTACGGTTTATATCGGTGAAGGGGCCTGAGCTGTTAAACAAATACATTGGTGCATCTGAACAAGCGGTAAGAATGACAACCTTTCTTTGTTTTCCATCTTCAAGAACCTTTGAGATGGTTATCAACCTATTCAGTTCTTTAGTGACGCATGCTATTATCTATACTGTTGAATTTATTTTGATTTTTCTGGGTTTCTTGCCTAGTCTTTACCTTGTATTAAACAATAGAATGATAAAGAAACCTCTGAAAATGTTTCTAGAGAAAAGTTTTCAGACAGCTTTGTTCCTTTTTAATTGTTATTCCTGCTAGTCTCTTTACATAAAAATCTGAAAATGTTATCCTAATGGTTCCGCATATACAATAATGGAAAACACACTTCTCTCAGGTCCGTGATATATTTTCGAAAGCAGCAGCTGCAGCTCCATGCATACTCTTTTTCGATGAATTCGATTCAATTGCTCCCAAAAGAGGACATGATAATACTGGTGTAACTGATCGAGTTGTTAATCAAGTAAGTTACTTCAAAGTCTGAGCAAATTCTATCCAAGTCAAAGTTCAAACATCTCATGTCATATTTTTCTTTTGCGTAGTTTTTGACAGAACTGGATGGAGTTGAAGTTCTAACAGGGGTCTTTGTATTTGCTGCAACCAGGTATTCACACCCGAATAAGTCTATCTTGCATATCATATTTTGTGTTCGATGTATCATATAATCAACTGCAAACGGTGGATTCTTCTGAGTTGATAGTTAATAATAAATCTTAAATATGATAATCTTGAAGCCTGTGCTCAGTCCTCAATTTATGTTTTTCATTACATACAAAAGAGGGATAATGACTTTATAATGGATACATGACTCAATTAACAGTAGACCAGATTTACTTGATCCTGCCCTCCTAAGGCCTGGCCGGCTTGATCGTCTTCTTTTGTGCGACTTTCCTTCCCCACCAGAACGATTAGAGATTCTTACAGTTCTTTCTAGAAAGGTTAGTACTCTCAGTTACATCATTTCTGCTAATCATTTTTGTCCTCAAGTCTCATGTAAAGTATGTATGCTACATATCTGAACGACCATTAACTAGAATCTTCTATGGCTAAGCGATTTCCATTGGATTCTGACATTCAATTGATGGTCTCCCTAGACAATATGTAGATAAGATTTATCTATATATATTACAAGTAGTTAAGATGACAAAAAATCTTTCTGCATTTTTACAGCTTCTGATGGCTGATGATATTGACCTAGAGCCTATAGCTTTGATGACTGAAGGCTTCAGTGGAGCTGATCTTCAAGCTCTTCTCTCAGATGCGCAACTTGCAGCTGTACACGAGTATCTGAACAGAGAAGATAAACCCGAGACCGGAACTACACCAATAATAACTGATCCTCTTCTGAAGTCGATTGCTTCTAAAACTAAACCATCGGTTTCCGAAACCGAGAAACAAAAGCTCTATGACATATATAGCCAGTTTCTGGATTCAAGAAAATCGGTATCTCTCTCATCTCCACTCTAATTCCTCTTCCCTTTTATACAAACCCAGTTGTTGATTACTAACAACATCAAAATCTTATTTTGCTTGTAGTCAAGAGAAGCAAAGGGCAAAAGAGCAACCTTAGCATAATCAAAGGTATTACAAAGACACAAAAAGGAATGGTTACATTGTAGAAATCACATCATGTTGTAAAATTTGCTTTATGATAGATATGCCCAGTTGTTAGCATTAGAGTAAAAGTGGTTGAAGTTTGGAATAAAGATAGTTAGATACTAGAGAGACACATGGTAAGTTCTACAAGATTCAAACGACTATAGACATCTCTACAGTAATAAGATTAATACATTTCTTTTGGCAATTTTAGAATTTTAAAAGCTGTAATATTTTTGGTCAAAACAAGATAAAAATGGTATTCAAGTTCCGTAATTTTGTGTATGAAATGAAATAAAAACGCATAGAAAAGAGTCAACTATTATCGTGCAACAAAATTTATCAGTCCAAAGCAAAAAAGGAAAAGAAACGACAACGTATTCGTAACTCACAGGTAAAGGTTGTTGCCTCCTATCTTTGACAATGCCAGTGAATAATGTTGTTAATTGTTATGGCCATAACTTGAAATGAGTCAACAAAATTATCCACAGAGGACGAATAGAGTCAGTTAAGAAACTGTCATGAGTACAGTTAATAATATCTCATCACATTCAACAGAGACAGCCAAAAAAAAAAAAACGATTGGTTTATAAATTGGGCGGGGGAGAGAGGTTGCTGTGACGTCTCTCTCTACCCATCTCCTTAACCGAAACGGCATGCATTTCTTCCTTCTTTAACTTCCTTTCTCCATTCCTTCACGACAACAATGAAATAAACTCATCACAAATTATGTCATTTTGATGTTTGACCAAACAAACTTAGTTCTATAAACAAAATAATTTATTATCTTTTTTGTGTGACAAAAACCCAAACCCAAAAACGGTTAAGAACAAAGGGATAAAAGAGTCCTTTTCCTCTTTCCTCTCCATATTCTTCTCCTGATTTTCCTCTTTTCATTTTCTTCTCTTTTCTGGTAATATGAACAAGTTCTGAGCTGTGACCATTAGACCAACAACAGTCTTTATATCTTCTTTTAGTTCTTTCTCTCTCTTTTTATTTCCTTCTTCTGTTTTAAGTTCTATTTCTTCAGAAAAAAATCCGGCATTCTCATTCGATTTTACCTCCACTTGTTGCCTCGGCTTGCTCTTCAGGTATGCCTTTTGACCTTTTTATCATTCTCTCTGACTCCTGTAGGGTTATCAAATCGTAAATTGAATGCTACATAGAAACTTTTATTAACAGTTCTCTCATCATATGAACTAGTAACCACCATAAAGATGATGATTATGACGATGAAGATAGATTTAGGACATGAAAAGCCCTCTTCATTGTCATTCCTACAATTAGTAAGAGCACCAAACTTTGATATAGATATTTGAGTATACAACAAGTCAAAGCAAATTTAGGAGAAGCCAATTTTTTATTATTTTTCCCCACATAAGAATCTAGTGCTCTTGTAAAAGTGGTGAGGTTTGAGTACACGACTACCTCATCTTTTGTATCTGTAGCTATTTATGTTTTGAGTTGCTTGTTTTTGAAAAATTATGACGAAGGAAATCTTTAACAAATACCTAATTTTGGATTACAAGAAGACTTCTGAGTATTTCTAACCTTCCATCAATCTAATCTCTGAACTCACATGAAGTTGACATTCCTCGGTTCTCTTGATAGGACCTTTCATGTTTGAATATTTTTTCATCTTCTCATCAACTGCATAAACGGTAGTTTTGTTGCAGGTCAGAGACCAAAATAGGTGTAAATCAAAGGTTGTTTTGTCAGAGAAACACTTACATATGAATAGCAAAGGGAGTCAAAACGTTGCAACAACCTGCAAGCCTGTCACTACATTTGTCCAAACTGACACCAACACTTTCAGAGAAATTGTGCAGCGCTTGACAGGTCCAACAGAGAACAACGCTGCAGCAGCAACACCAGAAGCAACAGTGATAAAAACCGCCATACAAAAGAGGCCAACTTCAAAGCTCCATGAGAGAAGGCAATGTATGAGGCCAAAGCTTGAAATTGTCAAACCTCCTCTGAGCTTTAAGCCCACTGGTACGACACCATCATCTAAATCTGGTAATACCAACCTTTTAACAAGTCCAGTGGGCACCCCTTCTTCATTGTTCTCTAACTTGTCCTTGATAGAAGGGGAACCAGATAGTTGTACAACAAACATCGAAGAAGAGGAGAAAGCCATTAAAGAAAGACGCTTTTACTTGCATCCATCGCCAAGGTCTAAACCGGGGTATACAGAACCAGAATTGCTTACTTTGTTTCCTTTAACATCTCCCAATTCGAGTGGCAAACCATAAACCCGACAGATTAATCATAAGTTTGTTCTCTGCCTACTATCCCAAAGATTATGTACATGTAGAGTTTCACAACAATATCATTGGAAGAGGAAGATTGTTCTCTTACATTGTTCACTCAAGATTTGTCTGTGTCATATGTGCAATTGCTTTGTGTAGACCATCATGATCTAGCTTCGCAGCGTTTTAACAATTTTCATCGATTAAAACACCACAGGCTCTTTCATCTGAAGATATAAAGCATTTACTAAGTCAAAAATACTGTCTCTACGAGGGTGAGAACAATCTCCAGACACAAAGACATTCCTTTGCCCATCCACTTCTAGCCAGCTACATCCCGCTGGCTTTTTCATTTCCTTTTTCTTCATTAGGTTTCTCAACTCCATCACGCCTTCCCATTTAGCATCTGCAGCATACATATTCGATATTAGAACGTGGTTTCCGGTGTCGTCAGATTCAGCTTGCAAGAGATGATTTGCAACTGAGTGCCCCAGATCCATCCTATTATAGGTTGTACACGCCCTTAACAGTGTTCCCCATATATTTGCATTAGGTTCAACTGGCATCTGTGTGACAAAAGAATATGCATCATCAAGTCGACCCCCTCGAGCAATTAGATCTACAGCACAAGCATATTGTTCCATTGTAGGTTTCATACCGTGAACTGTCCTTATTGAGTCATATATTTGCAATCCATCCTGTATTAACCCTGCATGACAGCATGCAGTCAACATAGTAGTTATGAAAACATGATCGGGCTTTATGTTTGATTCAGTCATATGAGAGTAGATCATAAGTGCTTCCTTGCCCCTACCATGTACAGCATACCCAGCTACCATAGCAGTGAACATAACCAGATCTCTACGAGCATCTGACTGGAAGACAGAATATGCATGCTTCAAGCTGCCACATTTAGCATATACATCTAGTAGAGTCCCCTTCAGGCGGATATCACCAAGTCCGCCTCTAATAATATATCCATGACATTGTCTTACTAGATGCAGAGAGGCTAGCTGCGCACAAACAGGAAGGAGATTCATGATAGTCACAGTGTTAGGCCTCATTCCTCGAGCTTGAATCTCACGGAAAACACCAATGGCTTCATTAGGGCAACAACTTTCAGCATAGATACGAACCATCAAACTCCAAGTGGTGAGATCAGTAGTAGACATCTCAGTGAAGAGCATCTGAGCATCATCATGACTTCCACTATTAACATATCCTGATAACAATGAGTTATAGGAAACCAAAGTTCTCCTCTCTGATAAACCCAGAAAAATCTTATGAGCGTATTCAACATTACCACATTTGGCATATGCATCAAGCAATGCATTGCCAAGCTTGGGTTCCTCTTCATCGTGTAAAAGACCAGCCTTAACTGAGTACCCATGAACTTCTTTTACTTTACCAATTCCCTGTACATTTATGCAAAACTTTAGTAGGCTTAAAATAGTAACAGAGTCAAGAGTGATTGCTTCATTAAGTAAGTGGTGCAAGAGATTCAAAAATTGAAACTGCTTTGGACTGTCTGCAAAGGCATCAAGTATAGCATTCCAAGATATTATATCCTTCGTGGACATCAGTGAAAAGGCCCAATATGCTGCACTTGTGTCACCAAATCTTGCATAGAAACTAATGAGAGCATTCCCAACTGATGTATCCTCCAAAAGGTAAGAATGGCGCAATATATAACTGTGGATCTCTTTCCCAGAGGCCAAGTCAGTTAATTGCGCACAGACAGGAAGGATACTGATAATAGTTACCGAATCAGGAGAAACATCCCCCTTATGCACCAAGTTGTGAAATAACTGAAATGCTTTAAACCACTCACAATTTGATGCATAACCAGCTATGACAACATTCCATGAAACTAGATCTTTAGAACCCATCCTGGTAAACAATGAGGCTGCTTCTTCTATCCTTCCGACTCTCAAATAGAAACTAACAAGTGAATTACATACAAAAACATGGGTTTGCAGCCAAGACCTCTGCACAACATAACTGTGAATCTGTCTACCACTTCGACATGCAATGTTCTTGTCCATAGAAGCGCAAACAGGCAAAACATTTGCAATTGTTGCATAATTTGGCTCTGTAGGTTCCTTCAGCATTAGACAAAACGATCTAAATGCATCAGCCATCATATTATTCTCAGAAAACCCAGCAATAATCGCATTCCAAGAGACAACATCTTTATCAGCTATACCATCAAATGCAGTATAAGCATCGGGAAAAATAAAACCAAATTTGGCATACATGGAAACCAAAGCATTCCCCACAAGTGTATCTTTCTCCAAACCGGCTTTAATAATATAAGAATGCATACTCTTCCCATTGTATGAATCCCCAAGGCGAACACACAAAGGAAGAACAATCGCAAAGGTAACAGAGCTCGGCTTAGGTTCATCTGCAAAGTGCATTGCTTTGAAAAACCTCATCGTTTCACGACCGCAAGAAACAGAAAGTCCAGTCAGAACAATATTCCAAACAACAGGATCAAGACTGTCCATTTGCCTAAACATCTTCTGGCAATCATCCATTCTCCTGCATTTCGCATACATGTTAAGAACTGACTTCGAAACCTCAGAGCAGGCTATATGACCAAGCTTGAACACGCAACCGTGCAGAGCCCTCCCTGATGTGAGATCAGACACTGAAGCACAAGCTTTGACAACATCCAGAAAAACCCTGTGATCAGTTCCAAAACCAGACAAAAGTCTGAAATTCTGAACAAATTGCCGTAAAGGGCCCATCTTTCCCCTGAATATCCCAACAACGGCCCTTTATTAGCAAAAAATCTACGTTACATTGGGTCAGACATTTTCACAAACACCTGATATGCAAGAACAGTTTCTCTAGATATAAGCGTTGTCGAGATGTAACAGACATAGAGAAACTGAAAAAGCAATATCTTTATCAAGCTCCTCAATTTATCAAGCAATGAAGGTGTCTCTCAGTCTCCATCTCCTCCACATACAAGCGACAGTTTTTGTCTTGAGTGAATTGAAAATTATGAATATATATGGACTATTCCGATTTAATTAAAACTGAAGGGCTAAAAAAGAATATATTAATTTACTTAGGTCCTTACATGAAAATTTACTATTTCTATTCTTATTCGAATAATTAGAAGAAAAAAAACAAATTCCATAAATATATATATCTTTCGTCGACTCTGCTTTTACACATCTCTCACACGGTAAAGTTACAATAATCTCAGCTTGAATCACACTGACGAAGGCATCTTCCTGCGATTATGGCGTCGCCGGCAGGTGAAACAGCAGCGGTTGTTGAGGGCGGAGATGGGCAGCAGCAACGACAAGCTGGTGGGTTTGGGCAGACAATTACCGGAATCATAAGAATCGCCGTCTTCTGTTACTTTGCTTCTAAGTTCTTTTCTCCCAAACAAAAACCTGCGGATCCTTCCAAGCCTACTCATCTCATGTCCAATCTATTTCAGAGGGGCGAGCCCATAGTAATCTTCTGGTTAATTGTGTTGATTACTTGCTTATTCGTTAATATATGCAATTTCATTCGTTTCTCTCTTCTTCCAAAACAAAAAAAAAAACGTTTCTTTTTGGTTCGAAACTTCGAATCAGAGTTTTTCAACTTCTGGGTGGTTTAGGGTTTTTCCGTTTTGTGTTTTTGTTTGTCAGGATATGTGGTTTTATCTTTCGGAGCATGAGAAATTCAATGACTTCGGCAATGAAGGTGCGCTTATTTGGCATGAGACAAACATACCTTATGCTGTGTGGAAACCAGAGAGCACTAGGACCTTGTCAATGACGTACTATCCTTCCGAGGTAATAGAAGTTTGGTTTTTTTTCATATGCTTCCTTCGAGATTAATATATTTGCTGCATTGAATTAAAGATGTTTGTTGTTCCAGGCACTGAAGAATAATGGAAGTCTGTATGCTCATGTCTTCTTTGCTCTATCTGGTTATCCTATAGATCTTAGTGATCCTGAATACCAGCCTCTCAACTGCTTTGGCAGGACTCACCGTAAGACTTCCCTTTCCTTAGACAAACAACCTTTTTGATAGTTGTTGGTAGTGAAATTCTTGTATCCGCTAAAATTGTATGACTCTTTTCACTATTTCAGCTGTTGCAACTTACTTACCAAAGCGAAAAGCAGATAAGAAGAAGAGTCTGTTGGGAAATCCCAAAGACTCTGATGAATCCCATGTGGAAGTTGAGGTATGTCTCTACAGAAATTTTTGTATGTTGTTATGTTAATGTTTGGCCTGTGATGGAGCCAGTGTGATGGCAATCATTCTTATGAACTAACACAAAGCAAACTTCGCAGGAGGTTGATGGTAAGGACTCGGATCTCAAGGATGAGGGCCCTGTGGAATGGGTATCCTACTGGAAACCAAATGTCACAATTAACCTAGTCGATGACTTTACTCGGTAAGTTAGTTAGTACTGATAATTGGTAGATGAATAATGGATTTATGGCATGCTTGGTTTTCTTGGGTTCACTCTTAACAATGAACTTCATAAGACGTTTGCTGATTGTTTCGATTTCCATACAGCTATCCACAGCATGGTGTACCACCAAACATTTATCCTTGTATCCTTTTATTTTATGATGTTCCTATTATTATTTGAGTTTTTGACAACTCTCTATGCACATCTTTTTCTAACAATCGAAGGCAGTAGCATGTGTATCATCTGGAATGCCATTTTTGAATTACTTGGATTAAACTTGTTTGAAAATTTCAAATTCTCAAGGACCAAAACTTTAGTTCTGGGTTCGTGGAAGTAGTGCCACATCTCCTTACTTTATATATGTGCACAAATGCTCAAAGAACCTATGCTTCCTTTTTCTTTTTGGCTTTTCTGTTAATCTTTGGAATGGGAATTTATGAGGATTTCACTTTGCCATGCTAAAGGTGTGATGGTCCATATCTGCTCTTTCCTTTACTTAAATATTGGCAGACTTACTGGTGGAACCTAGTACAATAAACTACTACCCTACAGTTTTCTTCAATGAGTTTTGGTTGCTAAGGGACAAGTTGATTTTAATCAATGAGACGGTCTCAGAGCTGCCACTTAATCTGGAAGTAAGCCCCATAAGCATGACAAAGTGGCAGCTGTTTCAGCAGATTGATCAGTCTTTCCAGATTCACCGTAGCTATGGAAGCATGCTTGATGGTGAATCTGACGAACTAAAGGTAATTCTGGTCCTTCCAGTTGGCTTCATTTTTCAATAATATACTAGGATGTGCATCTAACGACTCTTAACTATGAATTCTAAAAGTAGGTAGAGAGATGTGATTATTATTTTTTCCTATTAATTGGAGCTGAGGTGATCATGTGTTTTGTTAATAATTTACTTGCAGAGGGTGTTTTTGGAAGGAAATCCCTATCTGTTGGGCGTCACTATGTTTGTTTCGATGCTTCATTCTGTATTCGACTTCCTTGCATTCAAAAATGGTAAAGACCTGAAAGAACATCTACTTTCGTAAAATGCCTCTTGAAACTAGCTCTTTAGTTACCTGTTACTTTTCCTGCAGATATCCAGTTTTGGAACAAGAACAAATCTATGGAAGGACTGTCTGCGAAGTCTGTCGTACTAAACTTTATCTGTCAGTTTATCATCTTCCTCTACCTGCTTGACAACGACACTTCATGGATGATACTGGCTAGCTCTGGAGTTGGTGTCTGCATCGAGTTCTGGAAAATTGGGAAAGCCATGCGCATTGAGGTACCATCTGATATGACACACAATCTGATAACTGAGTCAACTATTTTCGTGCATGTGTAACATCATTCAAAAATCAGTGACACGTTCATCAGATGTTTTTTGCTTTTGTGTGTTAATCCATGGTAAACATTTAAAATTCCCAGGTTGATCGAAGTGGGATGATTCCAAGATTGAGGTTCCACGACCGTGAATCCTATGCAAGCAACAAGACCAAGGAGTATGACGACATTGCCATCAAATTCTTATCCTATGTGCTCCTCCTTCTTGTTGTGGGTTTCTCCATATATTCACTTGCCTATGAACGCCACAAGAGCTGGTACTCATGGATCCTATCTTCACTAACGAGCTGCGTCTACATGTTTGGTAAAAATCCTTCAAAATTACCTTAGACCAGTTCAAAACTCTCGTGTGGTTGATTCAATTGAGTCGAAATCAATGTGTTTTGTGTTTTTACAGGTTTCATAATGATGTGTCCTCAATTGTTCATCAACTATAAGCTGAAGTCAGTAGCACATTTACCATGGAGGCAAATGACATATAAGTTCCTCAACACAATCATCGACGATCTCTTTGCTTTTGTCATCAAAATGCCAATGTTGCATCGCCTTTCTGTCTTCCGAGATGGTGAATACAAATCCATCTTCCCTGAGTTTATTGACACATGTCTCTAGGATAGTTTTGGAATTCACAAAAATCGATGATGATCTAAATTTGGTGTTGTTGTTGCAGATGTGATATTCTTAATATACTTGTACCAGAGATGGGTTTATCCTGTGGACAAAACACGTGTCAACGAGTTTGGTTTTGGAGGTGAGGATGAGTCTGTGGATACAAAGAAGATCTCTGACCAAGAAGATGACAAGAAAACAAACTAATTAGCTTTGTGCTTTTGTTTTTCCCTAACAATTTTGAGTTTTTTTGGGTCTGCTTTAGTAAGTTTTGTTAATGCTACTTATATCCAAAAGTAATTTCGTTTTAGGGTAATATAAAAAAAAAAGTGTTAAAGAATATCACTTAGTTATAATTTTGTTTTGTTTATATGTAACTTTAGTTCTCAATGTTTTTCTAGACACTCTTCTTCATCTGGTACCAGATATAGAGACAGATGATTTGCTAGATAAAGATTTTGTAGATCGGCAAATGTCATAATTGAGTAATTTGTTGTTTTGGATAGAATAACAATTAATTAAGGTAGATAAATGACCTTTTGAACTCAAATCTCTTCCATCAAATCAAGTGATCAATAGTTTTTCACACAAGTGTCAAAAGCATAAATGTTTGAAACAATAATTATGCATTCATCCATGTGTCATTCATGTGTGCAACAACATAGGTTTTCATTATTACATTGTCCATCGGCAGTCCCCATTGAGCTACAGAATTCAATGCATTTCAACATCCCTTGCAGACATGGTCTTGTGTCGAAACACTGAGTCAATTTTTCTCCAAACACTAGACAAAAAGGTACCAAAAATTCAAAACTGAAAGACTAAGAAAACAGATAAGAATTACCAAAAGAAGAAACATAATAAACAAAATCTTACAAGGGATGGGTTTGAAACTTGGACGGCAATGAACAGAAGAGATCCCCAACATAATGGTGAAAGCAAATACTACTAATATTTTCTTAGTGAAATCCATAGTTATATGATGCGAAATGCGAATGTTCATCATCAAAGTACACAAGAGACCATTTATATATAGATGAATTATTTTAAATTATGTTATTATTTTAATATTTCATTAGTTTTAGTATAGAATCATAGTATATATATTTGTTTAGAGGATACTTTGTATATAAAACTATTTTAATTACTGAACAATATTATGAGTTTCTTATGTTTAAACTGGACTTTAAAAATATCTAAAACATAATTTACATATATGAGATCCAATAACACCACCATATTTAGATGCATGATTTAAAATCAAGTCTTGAATAACAATAAATTATCCATATATATATATATATATATATATATATATGTCTTATA
>Ga0041059_1002885_pt1 | contig 12352 bp, 12 predicted proteins | sample AraColnosormetaG_FD_56232 | JGI IMG/M metagenome (GOLD analysis project Ga0041059, IMG submission 56232) | Arabidopsis roots microbial communities from North Carolina, USA - Col MF nosort | ecosystem: Host-associated > Plants > Roots > Unclassified | place: USA: North Carolina | collected... | reverse complement strand
ATATATATATATATATATATATAGACCCATTTGAATGCAAACTTTTAAATTGAATTAAATTATATGTCTTTTAAATAAAAGTATCAATAAAAAGAAAAATAACAAAATGATGTTTATTTTTAAGGGACGGGTTAAATGCTGAGCCGGGTGTTGGTCGATATTATACCACATATGAAATCATAAAATTAACAATCAAATATAATTATATCATCTTAAAATATAAACAAAACAAATAAAACTTAATTCAATGTTTTCATTTTTAACTAAAATCAACAAATTTATCAGTTTATAAGAAAATAAAATAAAAATTAAACCATGGTGCACTATGTGTAAATCCATAGTTTCAAGAGGTTGCAAATATCAATTTATAAAAACTTTGACTTCTAAAATATACAATTATTTTAACAATTATGAGAAAGGAAAACTTTAGTAGTTTTAGATTAAATAAGAAATGAATTAAGTTTTTACAACTTACTTAATTTTAAACTTCATGATTGTAACTTAATAACATGATCTCATTTGTATAAATATTTATCCATATAAAACCAAATTCTACTACACTTTAATTATAAGAGTTACATCTTATTGAAAGATATACAGTATATATCGGTTTTACATACTACAATATTATAAATTTGTAAATCACAAATCAGTTTTAAAAATATTAATTTGAGATATACCATGGGTCAATCCCCCAATTTTTAATATATAACAATAAAAAAAATTAAAAATAACAAAATAATATTTAATTTTACCAGACAAGGTTATATGGTGGAACGAGTTTGGGTCTATATTAATACGGGATAATATAGTACGAGTGAAATCTTAGAATTAGCAATTAGAATACAATCATATAATCTTAAACACTAAACAAAACAAACAACATAACATGAACAAAACAACTATACCTTAAAATTCAAATTATTAGATACAAATATTTGACCAACGGTGTACCGCAGAGTAAATTTCACATTATATCGTCTAATTGATCAAATATAAAAAACAATTAATTTGTATATACATCAAACTAACAAAAATACACAGATTTTCTAAATATCTTTATATTATTCCGCAAAACAAAACAAATCTAACAATCTGTTTACTATGCAAAATACAAATAAAATATAATTAAAATAAATTAAGAGAAAAAATTATCATCGGATTTAGGTCGTCATCTTAAGAGTGAGAATCTCCAAAGAGGATAATGATGCAAGATATAATGCACAGTAATTGCTTGGACATTGATTCCCACCAAGAATGCATGGGATCTTAATCGACGGTGGAGCAGATTCCAAAGACGATAGCCAAGGTTGCATGGAAATTCGCTCTGAGGTTGGAAACACAAAAAACGTCATGGAAACGCGTTTCCTACTAAATACATAACATTTGGCTAACTCGCGGTATGCACCATCGTAGATACCAAACATTACAAAGATTCGTAAAAGGACCATAATTCTCTTCGACAAAACCACATATAATTTTATTATAATATACCAAGTCCTTAATCCTTCTGTGTTGATAGGTTCTCATCTATACAACACCAATGCGAACATTTTTTTTTATTCATAGTAGAGATCTAAGTGTAAACATTTTTGTTTTCTTTGTCCAATCTGATAAGTGTGAATATTATGTGCATGATGTGGGACCTTGTTGATGAAACTAACCGTGGGTTGGAGGTGAAAATACAACAAAAACATATTTTAGGTACCTAATGTATTTGAAAACAATGAGGATTAGATGAGGAAGAAGAAGTCGAGGACAATAAAGAGGACGAACATAATGAGGGTGGGGATGACGAAGAGGGCGTTGAAGATGACAATTAAAAAATATAAATTAGTATGGCATGAGAGACATTGTAAGTTGTGAGTATGTTTACAAACAATTTTTTTCCTGCAAATAACAATGTCTTCATCTCCAGTAGGACTACCGTAGAATATACCTCCCCCATCGCCAATATTGATTTATTATTATATCAATCAATATATCTCAACAATTTTAACTCATCAACAAAGATGTACGTACATTATTATACATGTACGTACATAACATTTTTCAAAAGTATGAGGAACAACTATACTTTGACCATATGTTTTTATTTAATTATTATATAAGCATAGATTTTATGGGAAAACCCGCATAAATAGATCCCATCTAATCTAAATAACCAAAGATTTCTAATGTACAAACTCAATAAATAATTTTGTATGCCGCTTTTATAATAAATCATACTCTAACATATTTGCATGTACACATGTACGCACACCGTAAATTACATACACGTACACATAAGAAATTTAATAAAGGTATAATTGTAATGTTAGACTCGTCTACAACCTCTTAAACCCTAATTTTGTAGCCGATTGTTAACAGTTATCTCAGAAATATTGTTTTCTTTTATATTTACGTTTAGAATGCTTATTATATATAAATATTGTACATCTAACATATTTTAAGTTCAAAAACTAAAGAGTTTGAGTTTATTTTAATTGTCCAGTGGTTAAGTCAATTACTTCGGAAGAACACTTGTTCTCTCACACGAATCTTGTTTCTCTTCTTCTATGACATATTCACTTTCGTTTCTTTCGTTTTTATTTACACATGAACTCAGATTTTTGTTTCTTTCGTTTTCTGATTCTTCGAATTTCTTTCTTTGTTTCACTTTTTCATAGAATTTTTTTTTATAAAAACATAACCACACAAAAAAATGAAAACCGAAAGTGAATAGTCGCAATCCAGTTCATGTTTAACGGCATTTTCGTCAGAATTTGCCTTAATGGCTAAACGGTGGAAGCCATTCCCCACTTTGCCAAAACCTGCAATTAAAACTCAATAAGTGGGTTACTCTAAAAAATTCTTTTAATTAATTCAATGACCCTTTTCTTGACTTCTTAGTTTGAGACTTTTAACCTAGTCTATATGGTCACAACTTAATAATTAAATAACTTTTTCTTTTTGTAGGCATTAGCTTCTTTTTTGGAAATATTTGTTCAAGAACATATTATACGGAGATAGTGTTGCAATGTTATTGTTTTCTGTAATTTGGAGAAAATATTTCCACAATCTTGTTTTTTAGGTTATGGAACATTTGCCTACTCATTTGCCAAAGAAAGCTCGACTTGGAGGACCTTTACAATTTAGATGGATGTATCAGTTTGAATGATACATAGGCCATTTCAAAAAGAAAAGTTAAAAAATAAGGCTAAAGTAGAAGGAATGATTGTTTAACAATACATCAATACATTTTGAACTTATTATTTTAAACCACACATAAAGACGAAAACTAGAGTTGGAGATCGACATTATGATGGAGATGATCACAATACACAACAGTTTGATAATGTCCCATATATTTTTACTCAAGCAGGGAGGTGTAGTGGTAAAGCAAAGGAGATATGGTTTAAAGATGAAGACTACCATGTTGCATGAACATATATTCTTTTGAATTGTGAAGAATTGAGCCCATTTGAAAGGTACGTAAAATACATAACTTACCCTTGTATAATTTGGATGATTTATATGTATAAGACGTTGTTATGATTCTTAAAAAAAATTACGTAGGTTGTTTGATGAGAACGTGGATACTACTCACCATGGGATAACTCGAGACAACCTAACCTTACTTAAAGAAAAATATTTTGCAAGCTGGTCACAAAACTGTATAAGAAATTATTATTTCTTTTAACCTTATTTAAATCTTTCATATATATTTTTAGTTGTTAATTTTTTATATGCATTATCAAAATTCAGGGGGAGAAGAATTTGAACACTAATTCATTCTCAAAATGGTTGCAGTCACTCGTCCATGGTCCAATGACAAAAGTTACTTTTTGGCCTATGTAGTTTTGTCGTGGATTCATATTTCACACATATAATCATGGAAAAGACAAAAAGAATGCCAATTATGCAGTTTGTGTGAGAGGCACTTCATCTTCTAGTTCAAATCAAGAACATGATATCTATGGAGTATTGAAAGAGATTTTAGAGATCCATTATCCAGGACCAGATGATCTTAATTTTGTGGTGTTTAACTGTGACTAGTATGATTTAACCGTTGGAGGAGGCATACGAGCAATCAAATCTGGGATTATTGATGTTAACGTCGCAAAACGTTATGGAAAATACGATCCTTTTATTTTAGCTTCACAAGCAGATCAAGTCAGTTATGTGCCATATCCATGGATGACTCCAAAAAGGAATCAACAATGGACATCAATTATGATAAAAGCAAGAGGGAAAGTATTACTCAGTTCAAATTCATATTTTACTACAATGCAACATGAAAGTGATGATCCAATTGTTCTTGTTGATTCTTTGCAAGTTGAGTCACTAACATATCAACATGGTCAAGCAGAAGATCTTGATGATATAGAAAAACAAGAGTTTGGATCAAATGATGAATTTGATGGATTTTCTGATTTCGAACTAACTAATACGGAAGGTGAATAATATTTTTTATTTTAGATTTGCATTTATATAAATACTATTGATTATTTCTCTCAGGAAAGAATTGAGTTTACAAGTTTTTTTGTGGAAATGGTTTTAATAAAGAATTTCGTTTTGCTTCTACTGTCACATTTTCTTATTAAATATCAAACTCGATCGGACTCGTGATTATTTTAGAGTTAAGGTGTAGTGATGGTCTTGATGGAGCGACTTTTCCTTTTTGATTTTCATCTTCAGAGTTATCTATGCATCCTTATTAGCCTTCTCCATCTCTGTTACATCACCCGTCCTTTTTTTATCGTTTACTTTATCTTCTAGTTGATCCTCTTCTTCCAAACCTTATATATTGTCCTCTCTTTTGTCATTTTCCAGGTCTTCTTCAACATGTTCTGACTCATTCAACACCAAAAATCTTAAGTTAATTAAAATTGAAACTTGACCAAACTCCAACTGTTTTTTTCTTGTTCGGGATACGTCAAGACTTTCTCGGGGCAATCGTCAACAACTTTCCCCTTCCTCTTTCTCCTCAATTGATTTTTATCAGCTGCATCATCCTGAATTGTAGTATCAGGGTACTGCTGGAACATTCTGTTCAAATACTACTAGGGACGTCTCTAGAGATAAACATTTTTCTTGTAACGCCTCTACCGGTGGGCCCCACATCCTCTCTTGCACCCATGGGCTCACCCCAAACTTTATAATAATTAGGGAGCAAAAGCTCCAGCATTCTTTTCAGTAGATTAGGAAGATACAAGTCTTCTTCCTCATAATATGGCTTGTTGAGATCAAAATTACGATTGGTGCTAGAAATTGTCTTGTTGATAGATTGGAGATTTTCTGATTTGTTTTCTTTTTGTAACAGCTCAACCTTGGGATGAACCTATTCTTCGTCATAACATGGTTTATTTAATTTGAGGATTTATCAAGCTAATGGGTTGAACATCTTGTGATTTGCTTTCTCGTTTCATTCTTTATGTACATATATTTTCGTTTTTGTTCATAGATGAAAGACTTTGATTGTAGCAATATAGTGAGTTAAGAAGATGAAAAGTGAACAAACTAACGATGGATTAGTTTAGATTCTAAAAATAATCAAATTTTTGATTATCGGTTGGTTAAAATATTGAAGATTTGTATAGATTTAGAAAAAATCTAATAAGATTTGTATAGTCCCCAACCTCAAACTCAAACTCTCCTCCTCTTGTTAGTATAACTCCGCTTTCGATCCTGAGCTTCCTTCATGTTCAGCTTAAGAACCCGGATTCTCTCCGTGGTCTCCTGAACATAATCTGCACCCTATATGCTCCTCTCCCCCACTTGGGTCCAGCATAACGATGTCTTGCATGGCCTCCCGTACAACGCCTCAAAATGAGCCATCCCAATACTCGCCTGATAGTTGTTGTTATAAGCAAACTCTACCAGACTCAAGTGATCCGCCCAATGATCACCTTAATCCAAGAAACACATCCGCAACATATCCTCAAGTGTCTGGATAGTACTCTCAGATTGCCCATCTGTCTGAAGATGATAAGCCGTGCTCATCTGCACCTTAGTGCCCATCTCTGCCTGAAAGGCTCTCCAAAACGCAGAAGTAAACTTGAAATCCCTGTCTGACACAATACTCATAGGTACTCCATGCAACTTCACGATCTCGCTCACATATTTCTAGCCAACACCGTCGCTTCATCGTTTTTTTTATGGCCAGAAAATATGCCGACTTAGTCAGACGCTCCACGATCACCCAAATAGCATCTTTGGTTCGCGACACAGGCATACCAACCACGAAATCCATCGTGATAAAATCCCACTTCCACTCAGGAATGTGTAAACTCTGCAAAAGGCCACCCGACTCCTGATGCTCAGTCTTAACTATCTGGCAAACATCGCACTCTACGACCCAGTTAGCTACATTCCTCTTCATCCCGGCCCAATGATAGTACTGCTTGAGGTCTCAGTACATCTTAGTCGCTCCTGGATGAATGGAAAACATGCTCGCATGAGCCTCACTAAAGATCTCCAGTCGCAACTCCTCATCCTTAGGCACACAAACTCGCCCATGCACAAAGATAGTCCCATTAGCTGCGAACTGATACTCAGAGCCCTCTGCCTTAGAAGCCGCAATCAGCTGCTCATCCTTCTCCTGAGCCAATCGAACTCTACTTAGAAGATCTGCTCGATCCACAACTTCCAATTCCAATGGCTACCGTGCCACAACACACAATCGCAAAGCACTAATCTCACTCACCAAGGCCTCAACACTCTGCCGTGGTGCTGCACCCACGCGCTTACGGCTCAACGCGTCTGCAACCACATTAGCCTTACCAAGATGGTAGGCTATCTCCAGATCATAATTAGCCACCAGCTCCATCCATCGCCTCTGCATCAGGTTCAGCTCTGGCTGAGTGAAGATATACTTCAGACTCTTATGATTCGTGAACACCTACACTTTCCCGCCATAAAGATAAGACCTCAAAATCTTCAAGGCAAAGATTACCGCAGCCATCTCCAAATCGTGAGTAGGATAGTTGCCCTCATGCTTCCTCAACTGCCACGAAGCATAGGCAATATCCTTCCCACGCTGCATCAGAACACAACCCAAACCAACTCTCGAGGCATCAGTATACACCATGTAAGGCTCACCATGCTCTGGCAATGCTAACGTTGTATACTCGTCAACATCTCCTTCAGGCTCACGAAACACTCCTCGCACTCTGGTGACCACACAAAAAGAACATCCTTCCCTGTCAGCTTAATCATCGGCTGTGCCATACTCGCAAACCCCTTGACGAACCTCCTGTAATACCCTGCCAACTCAAGAAAACTCCTGATCTCAGTGGCATTCATCGGTCTAGGCCAGTCTCAATAGCCTCAATCTTCTCTAGATCCACTGAAACTCCCTCTACAGAAACAATGTGACCCAAAAAACCCATCTCTCTCTGCCAGAAACTGCATTTGCTCAACTTAGCGAACAGCTTCTGCTCCCGTAGCTTCTCCATCACTCTTCTAAGATCTACTTCATGCTCCTCAAGACTCTTAGAATACACCAAATGTCATCAATAAAGATGATCACAAACTCATCCAAAAACTCCTGGAACATGCTGTTCATCAACCGCATGAACGTTGCAGGTGCATTAGTCAAACCGAAAGGCATCACAACGAACTCAAAATGTCCATATCTCGTCCTGAAAGCAGTCTTGTGAATATCTGCCTCCGCTATCAGGATCTGGTGATAACCCGACGTCAAATCGATTTTTGAGAAACAAGTGGCACCTCTCAACTGATCCAACAACTCATCGATCCTTGGCAAAGGGTACTTGTTCTTCACAGTTACCCGGTTCAACCCCCGGCAGTCAATACATAAGTGGAAACTCTCGTCCTTCTTCTTCACAAATAACACCGGCTCTCCCCAAGGTGAAGTACTAGGATGAATGAATCCCTTACCCAACAAATCCTCTATCTGCTTCTTCAGCTCTGTCATCTCTGCTGGAGCCATTTTGTAGGGTGCCTTAGACAACGGCGCTGTCCCTGGTTCCAACTCAATTGTGAATGGATCAAACCGTGATGGTGGTAATCCCTGCAACGATTGAAACACATCCTCGAACTCCTCAATAACCTGAATGTCGCTCACTGCTACCTGCCCCACAGACTCCGGCATAGATATCGTCAACAGGTAAGCCTCGCAGTCTTTCTCGATCATTTTCTCTACCTGCACTGCTGAGATGACGAGACTCCCTGAGGTAGGTCTCACTCCCTGATAAACCAACCTCCCTTCTGGCCACTCAAAAGAAACTCTCCCACGGTGGTAGTCAAGATGTACTCTGTAATGATCCAACCAATCCATTCCCAGAATAACATCATACAACTCTATAGGCTTGATAATCAGATCTACTGGCATCGATTCCCCTGCAATTTGAATATCCACACCCTTAGCTCTCCCCAGAACCGCTAGAAACTGCCCTCCAGCAACCTTGACGGCTCCACACTGCTCACCAGGATCCCCACAGATGTTGCCGCGCGAGGCACTCTCCAGGGTAATGAAGCAATGCGATGCTCCAAAGTCAAACAACACATGGTCTTCTAAACCGCCCACTAATAAGGTCCCTACACAAACCTCATGTGCTAAGAACCCCAACATTCATCACAAAACAATGATATCCAAAAACAAAAGAAATAATTCACAAAGTCTGAGTCTCAGAAATCATACCAGTGATTGCTTTGTTGCTGGTACCGCCTATCTCGCGCGTAGTGTAACCCTACGGTGCCGGCAGCAATATGTGCTAACTGCTGCACTTCCTACTGCACCTGCGTTCCCTGGTGCACTGCCGGCTGTACTACAGCCACTGCAATCCGCTGCAACTTAGGACAATTCGGCCTGAGATGTCCCTTCTCCCTGCAGTGGTAGCACTCCCTCGTCTCAGCTTGCTGCGTGCAATCCGTTACCTTTTAGTCAAGGCTCCCACAAGAAAAACATCCTGCACGACTACCCTGTCCAACTCTGGAAGGATGATCCTACCTCCTCTTCTGCCCCTACGCAGGCTTGCCGCCCTTGCTAGGTGCCACCTGCTACTGAGTCTTCTTCGTCTGTACCGCTGGACTCACAAGTGGAGCGTGCACTGGTACAACACCTGGTAACCACTTTAACAACTGCTTCAGCAGGCCCGCCAAACCAACCTCTGGAACTTGGGCTCCTCCGGCTGCGGTACCCATCATTCCTGGGTCCTTAGCACCAACGGCATGCACACCGGCCTTGACACCAGCTCCACCAGCCCCCACTCCGGCTGCACCGGCTATATCGGCACCAAACCGTCTCCAGCCCCGGGCTCCATAAACTCAGGATGCGAATCCACACTCTGCCCAACTGTTGCATTGTGGCCATCACTCTCGCCGGTACCCTCAAGGACTCGTCTTCTACCGCGACCACGACCATAATCTCCAACTCCTCTAACCATCTGCGCTACTCAAGAACAAAAGGCTAAGAAACTAGAACAGAAGAATATATCACAAACAACTTACCGTGGAATCTCATTTAAAGCTCGAGGAAGATGATGCTAGGACTCCAACAACACACAATTGACTAAACACTCTATAATTAATCCTTAGTATACTAACATCCTAGCTCATCCCACATCAATCATCAGGAAAATAATTCATCAATTAATTTTTTTACACATCCTAGAACCGTGATCGCTCTGATACCAAATTGAAACAACCTGACCCGTTGTTTTTTAAAAAAACATAATTAAATATTTCCATAAATACTCAATTACACCAACCAATAAAGCAACAATTAAACCGCAAGTCAAAAATACTATTTTATGAATAAATAAATAATTCAACCAACAAAACCAAGAATGATTAACAATCCTAACACAACCCTAACCGGTTCAATAACCAAAACACAAATAAACCAAATGAGTTCCTAGATCATCCTCTCTTCCTTGCAATGATTCAACGATCATACTTTATCTTTACCTGCACCAAAAAGAAAGAGATGCGTAAGTATTATCACAAATACTTAGTGAGGCGATCCTCCCATATACGATTGTTAGTCATTAAAAATAAACAAACCACTCATTAAACAATTCACCTAAAAACACATTCACCACACCTACATATCATCACACAAAACAAATCATACAACCCAAACGCTCGGATAAGCTCATGGTCACACACTCACCTTAACGAATTGATTCTAACAACAATTAAACCCAGGAAAGACTCTCCTTGCGTCTGAAATAGTCCAGAAACGTCCTACAACAAGTCACAACCAAAAGCAACTTTGAAAGAAACTGGACATGAAAAATAGAAACAAACATTCTCAAAGACGAAACCCTAAAATACAAACCAACGGTTAACTAATCAATCCCTCCGGTGAAACGTTAGCCGTAGACGTCACAAAGCTCCCCACAAAAACTTGCGCCGATCGGAAACCAGATGAAACAACGATCTCAGTTACAATCTCCGCTGGTCCTAATTCGCGTCCGAAAAAACGTGTCTCACGAAACTGCAAATAACTCAACCAATTTTAATTCAAATCTACTTCTGTAAACTGGATACTAACGATAAAAGACTTGGAAATCACTCAACCAAATTTCGTTACCTTTAACCACGATTTGATATGTCGAAACCGTTTCTTCCCATACCCTAACGATTCTGGTTCTTCTCCTTCTCTCTCTTTTTCTCCTTTATAAAACGAAAAGTGGCGAACTAAAGCCCTAATTTTGAGTTTTCTTCTTCTGTAGGCACACTCTAGGGTTTCCAATAAACCCAACTGATTAAACCGGACGATTTAAATACAAATCCTAACCGATTTTCCGGTTCACGGGCGTTACAACTTTTTTGCTTAAATGAGTTTAAATGGAACAATGTCTCTTATACACACCCATTTATTATATGTGGGTTCTAATTTTTTTGTTGACTGCCGAAATTAACATCAGTTATATATAAAATATGAATATCAAAACTAATCTTAGAAACATGGATGACTTGTTGACTCTACGCTGAAGTTTTGAAGGTTTTATTTTGTTCACTTCTACTTCTAATAAAAAAAAATTAAAACAGAAAAATCAACGTGTTCTTTATCAAATAAGTCACATGTCCCAAATCGAAATAAAATAATGATTTTAAAAAACAAAATAAACACGATAAGAATAAAAAATGAATAATTTTAGAAGTGAACTTATATTCTTACCCCAGAAATCCATTGTTGATGGTACATGTTTAAACTACAAAATTGGGAAATCAAATCTCAGATTTTGGCTGAAAATATAGTTTTGCCATTTTAGCGGAAAATGCGGGTTTACTATAAAGCTGAAAATATGGTTTTGCGATTTTAGCGATTTTTTTTTTGTTCACTTCCACTCCTAATAAAAAAAATTAAGACAAAAAAATGAACGAGTTCTTTATCAGATAAGTCACATATCCCAAATCGAAATAAAAGAATGAATTTAAAAATAAAATAAACAAGATAAGAAGAAAAAATGAATAATTTAGAACCGAACTTATACTCTTACCCTAGAAATCCATTGTCGATGGTACATGTATAAACTGCAAAATCGGGAAATCAAATCTCAGATTTTGGCTGAAAATATAGTTTTGCGATTTTAACGGAAAAATGCGGGTTTACTATTGGGCTGAAAATATGGTTTTGCGATTTTAGCGGAATTTGGTTTTAATTTATTTAATCATTTACTCTTTTATTTTAGCGATAGAGATATTAATTTGTTTAATAAAGATAACTATGAAAAAGGTTTAATTGTGTATTCAATTATTTCTGTTAAACCCCAATTAATAAATAGATTTAATTAGACAAACCAATTTAACCCCATTTAACCTTTTTCCCCTAAATGAGTTTAAATATTTTAATTTTCTTATACATACTTATTTATTGGATATGGGTTCAATGCTTAAATTAACATCATTTATACATAAGTTATGAGTATTCAAATTAACTTTAGAAACGTGGATGATCTTTCGTAATCAATGGTCAAATTTTAAAGGTTTTTTGCGTTTACTTCTTCTCTAGATTCTTTGATTCTTCACCGTTTCTTGTGATTTCAGGCTCTAATCTCATTAGAATTTCACCCTCTATCTTCTCAAAGTCTCCATTTCATCCATCTGCAATATGGCTGAACAGAAAAGAAGGCAAGGAAGAACGTCGGACCACCTTCTTTCTCCGCCGCTCATCCTTGCTGGAGCATCTCCACCACCGCCGGCGCTCGTCCTCCACCACTAGAATCATCAGCTGCAGCTCCTCAACCTCCAATTTTCCGATTTCCATGGCCAAAATTGCCTAGTGAGTGGATTCCTTCTCAAAGAGTTTGGGAAAGGGATATCAACAAAGAATTCATTAAAAGTGACTATATCAATCGCCCTTTTTCTCCAGATTGAGATGATTATGATACTATGT
>Ga0041059_1002884_pt1 | contig 12359 bp, 11 predicted proteins | sample AraColnosormetaG_FD_56232 | JGI IMG/M metagenome (GOLD analysis project Ga0041059, IMG submission 56232) | Arabidopsis roots microbial communities from North Carolina, USA - Col MF nosort | ecosystem: Host-associated > Plants > Roots > Unclassified | place: USA: North Carolina | collected... | reverse complement strand
GTTAAAACCTTTCAAAACCTCTTGGTATATTCAAATTAGGATTCTTCATTCATGGAATTATTATTCCAAAGGTTTTGTGATGTCTTATGAAATGATTTTGGCAGAAGAGGATGTAATTTTTTTTAAAAAAAAATAGTCAGCAAAACATATGTTTTTTTGGGAGTTTTTAGATAATTAAATCACAGAATAGAGTTGGGCATATGAGTAACCCATTCGAGTTCGGGTAGAACCCGTTCGGGTTTGGGATTGATGGGTATATGATTTACTACCTAATACAATAATTCTAAACATTCGGTTCTGGTTCGGGTCAGATCCAGTTGGGTTTGGGTCAGTTTGGAAAAAGTTTCAGACCCTAAAAATACCCAAAAAAATAGAAACGGGAAATTTTTTATGTAGATAGCGGGTCTCCAAACAAAAAAAACTTTTACATTTGTTAAGTTTTAACAAATTTAATTATATTTTACTAAACTTTGACAAACATAACAAATGATTTTTGAATAGTTTAGTTGTTTTGGATATTTAAGTCCAAAATTAATTGACATATTTAGATTTATAATTATAATATTAGATAATTAGATAATATTACGATTAAATATAATTAATATTTTGGATATTAAATTAATGTTTGGGTTTTTGAATACTCTTTTTGGGTAACGGATAATTTCCGGACCAATCGGATATCCACGGGTTTACTAAAACTCTACCCAATAAGGAAATTTCCTAAAATTTTAACCCGCCCTAACCCAGTTTTTTGGTTCGGGTATTAGGTTGGTTATTGGGTCCGTTTTTTCGTCAGCCCTATCAAAGATAATCTAATATAGGTCCCAATTAAGTCTACAAATGTAACCAAAATACTATACAAAGACTAATTCTAAGTTAGGCCAAAAATTAGATCTTGTAATACAAAGGAAACATGTTTTTACCAAAACAATTATATACAAATTTTACAAATTTACTTAAAACTACATATGTTGTATTTATTATAAAAATAACATTTTTAAATAAAGTCAATCCAATGCAGCATTATATGCAAATAGTAAAAATATTGAAAAATATTATGACATCATTTTTATACTATAATATTTCTTATGTAATTCAAACAAAATATAAAATTTAATTTATACAAAATATTAATGCCCGTGCTGTATAGCACGGGTTATGATCTAGTTAGAATTAAATTTGGAATACAAAAATACCAATTTTTTTTTAATTTTGGAATAAAAATTAAATGAAGCAAATCTAAATATGGAATTTAGCTACATAAGAATGAACTCAATTAAAAAGAAAAACACTGAAAATAATTTCTTTCTGTCATAATTTTGGGTGAGGAAAAAATAAAATTGCATTAATTGCCCCTCATCATACAGTTTAATTTTATACATTCTAATCCTAATAAAAATGTTTTTTTTTTGTGAAACTTTGATAATGACAATGAAAACAAATAAGTTTACTAAAAAAACATTCTTACACTTAATTTTAGATGAGTATAAAATGTATAGTTTTACTCCATCATCACACATTTGCTTTTTACACACTTTAATCTAATTAAATAAATTCCTAATTTAATTTGTTGATGAAAATTGTTGATGTATAGAGAAATACAACTCATACCTTCCTATAATATAAAAAGACATCTCAAGGTTAACAACATGATTTTTTTATCATATGATAATAAAATATAATTTTCCTTTTTATAACAATTAAGTGACTTTGACAAAAAAAAATTAATTAAGTGAAAGACATTTGTTTGTTAAAGATGAGAAAAAATATACACCTATACCTATACTTGTAGCACTCACAAAAATGTAATGCTAATTTTCCACAGAATCCCCCAACAACAATTACATTGGCTCATGATTTAGCAAATATTTTTGATCAATTCATCAACTTTAATTTCTTTTATTTTTAGTTAGTGTTCTTCCTTCATAATCCATCTAAAAACTTGCTTTATCTTTTTAAAAAAAAAACTTGCTTTATCACATATTATGGAAAGCATATGAAAAGAAAGAAAAAGAGAGATTATAAAATGTAAGAAAGAAAAAATTAACACGTGAAAAATATTGAATCATGATAGATTTTGTTTTTCTCGGTTGCAATTGTACCAAAGCCACCTACAAATACAACAACCTGAAGAATATATAAAACATAGTTCCTGTATATTTAGCTATAGAACATTGTAACTAAATAAAAATAATTAATATATTTATATTGCAATAGTATCAATCCCACCAAAACTTTGACAACTTAAAAAATATAAAACATAACTCAAGAAACTTTATTAAATTTGGAAAAACATACCAAAAAAAAACTTTGATTCTCGAGGGCTAAACATTAAGCAGTTTAGATAAGAAAATATATATATGTTAAAAAAAAAAGAGAAGAAAATATATATAGTGAAAGATAAGAAATAAAAAAAGTGATCTCATTTTGGTTATTCGATGTATTCTCCCAGCTACATCATCACTTATATATATAGGAAGAAAATCACCTCACAACAAATTTGGTCTAACTATATTAATGTGGTTTTTTTTTTTTCATTTTCTTTATGATTTATTACAAATTGTATTAATGGACTAATTAAATTAAGGTCAATTGTGTTTGTTTGATTTCTTTCAATATATACGTTTTCTAAACTTTGTTTGATTTCTTTCAATATATACGTTTTCTAAACATTTCACAAAGACAATGTAATAACTTATAACTGTTTAATGGTGTTTAATGGTGTTTAATGAAGATTGTAATGGTTAGACTCATTAAAACCCACTTGATTTTATTTAAAATTGTTATTGTTATATAGATATTGCAATAGGTTTTGTATGTTACAAAATAATATTATAACTTAAAATTGTTTAATGGTCGAGTAATTAAGATTATAACAGTCTTGGACTAATTAAATTATATTTTTGTATTTAAACTTCTTATGTATTTAATTGGTTAAATGTTCAGATATTAGTGTATATATTAAATGTTATAATAATAATAAAAAATTAGAGAATAAACATTTAAGTATTCTATATGCCACATGTCGTAAAAAAAGAGTGCCAAATGTCATAATGATAGAGCTCCTTACAAAAAAACCTTGTCTTAATAAGATATGATATATCAATCTAAAGCATCTCAAGTAGTAATAAATACTAATTAACCAAACTTATCTATCTTTTTGCTATTTAGTATGCGCATTGGCCTAAATGTTTAAAATGTTAAGAAGGGAAATAACTTGGATATAGTTTAAGAAAATTAATCTTACGTACATTTAAAACAAATTTGAGTTTAAATATTAATAACGAATGTGCTCTTGCATGCATCCTTGTAGGTTGTAGCTAGTAACATGAAAATTCATGCTTTGCAAATCATTATGCCCAATTGCTTGAGATTTAGGAAAAACTTTTTCTTAGTTAAATAATTTGGGACAAAGGACAATGTACCTTTTGGTATATTCAAGAGAAATCGACCAACACATACGTACCAAAATTAATATGACGGAATATATAAAACATGATGAGTGTTAGTTTTCTTTGACACGATGGAATAAATAATGGATTGTTAAAGTAGCTGGATTCAAATGTATGTTAAAAGTGGAAACAGAAGTTAAAGTTTGAGAATAACTGAGAAAATCAAGATCTTAAGTTTTCAACTTTCATCTTTCAAACCAAATCCATGTTTTACCACAAAATTACCGTTTTCACATAACGATAAAGCTGCATCAAAATCTATTCTCTTCTTTTCATCATTTAATTTAATATACAAAATTCCTCCCAAAACCCTTCCATGATTTCATCACTACCTAGTATTTATATCACCTTATGTGTAAACCCACATGCTCCAAAACTTTCTCAACACAGAATTCTATTAATATACGCTACTATACACTAATTTCATTTATTTATGAGGGGTGAGTTGATTCATTAATTCTTGGATCTTTGGGTGTCTAGGTTTACTTAGAGAAGTGACTTGTGTCTTTAATGGGTTTGTTGAAAGATGTGTCAGTGACATGAAGAAGACGAACAACAACAATAAGCTTGCAATAAATGTTTTGCCTTCATCTTCATCACACATCAACACCACACAAAAAGTGTTTTTCATACTCTTCAGAAAAGTCAATACCGTGAAAAAGAGGAGACTCCTGACTCCTCAGTCATTGCAATGTCTTCTTCTTCTTCTTGCTTGTTCTTCACTTTCATTCTCTTACTCAGTCTCTTCTCCTCCTATGCTTCTCCATCGAATTCGACATCCGAAACTGTGCCTCTCCGGCCTCAAAGAGAGATTCAGAAGATGAAACTCATCAGAAAACAACTCCAAAAGATTAATAAACCAGCCATCAAGACCATTCATGTAAATCCAAAAACTCTATTTCTTAAACTGTATATTTCTTCTATACATAAACTAAGTTATGTAATGTTCTTGTGATGTCTACACAGAGCTCAGATGGAGATACGATAGATTGTGTTCCATCTCATCACCAGCCTGCTTTTGATCATCCTTTGTTACAGGGACAACGACCAATGGTATTCACATTTTTTTTTTTTTGATAAGAAATTCACATTTTCTTGTTCTTCTTATAACTACTACAATCTCAAAAGTCTCTAACTTCGCTGAAAAACATGTTTAGGATCCACCGGAGATGCCTATAGGGTATAGCCAAGAAAATGAATCCCACGAAAATTTCCAGCTTTGGAGTTTATACGGTGAGTCTTGCCCGGAAGGTACGATTCCGATCAGAAGAACAACGGAGCAAGACATGTTAAGAGCAAATTCTGTCCGTAGATTTGGTCGGAAAATCAGGCGCGTGAGAAGGGATTCGAGCAGTAATGGCCACGAGGTACGTATCATTATATTAATTAACTTTATCATAAAGTCAGACGTTTATATACTTTTCTTAATTTTCTTAAAAAACAGATAGATACATAGTAATACCAAAAACCACCTTTCTCGCAAATCTTTGCAATGCCATAAACAGAATTTTATTTGTCAGAGTGAATATCATTCTTTGCTCAAATCTTTAAAGAAAAAAAAGAAAGACAACTCTCTAATTCTCTAATTCCACTTTATATTTTTGTCTCGATTTACATATAATAACCTTTTAGCATTATGGAAATGAAATTGTAGCATGCGGTTGGATACGTATCGGGAAGTCAATACTACGGAGCAAAAGCAAGTATAAACGTGTGGACGCCACGTGTCATAAGCCAATACGAGTTTAGTCTATCTCAGATTTGGATCATCGCCGGTTCTTTCGCCGGCGATCTTAATACCATCGAAGCTGGTTGGCAGGCACGTGTCATATAAATAATTTTATTTGCATCTCTTATTTACTTAGATAATTAGAAAAAAGGAAAAACCAAATGCTTCTAAATTCTTAACATTTTGATTCTGTCTGACAGATTAGCCCGGAGCTATACGGAGACACTAACCCAAGATTCTTCACCTATTGGACGGTATACATTTCCATCCAACTTCAAAACTTGCACTATCTTTTGACTAAAACCTTTTTGTTTTTCTGTTTTTCAAGAGTTTATTGATGAAAAGCTACTATTTTGTGTTGTTGCAGTCGGATGCTTACCAAGCAACAGGATGCTATAACCTACTATGTTCTGGTTTTGTTCAAACAAACAATCGAATCGCAATTGGAGCGGCGATTTCGCCCGTTTCGTCGTATAAAGGTGGACAATTCGATATAAGCTTATTGATATGGAAGGTATATTTCCTTATCAGTACATCAAAACTATCTTACATATCATAATATGCATTGGTATAATTGAGATTTCTCTATTTTATAATCACGACTAAGTTTAAATTCATACTAAATATTATTTCATTCCTTGTATATTTAGATTCTGATTGCATTGGTAGGGCGTAAATAAGGCCTTTAACTCGAGTTTTGAGTACTCAAGTGTCTACCAAATAATTATTGCACGTCATATTTTATTTAATAGAATTGTCTCCTAACAATTTAAACCCAATTAATTTAGCACTAATTTAGTGTCTCCCGTGTAAGGCTTATCCATCATATTCATATGACTTACACGGTCAATACAGCTCACTCAACTTTTATATGTGTTTATATGAATTTCATCTTTGATAATGTAGAATTATTCCAATACGTAACACAACAAACTAATCAAAATCCCACGTGTAGGACCCAAAGCATGGACATTGGTGGCTCCAATTCGGGTCGGGTACACTAGTCGGATATTGGCCCGTATCTCTGTTCACACACCTGAGGGAGCATGGAAACATGGTCCAGTTTGGTGGCGAGATCGTGAACACACGACCTGGTGGTTCACATACTTCGACTCAAATGGGCAGTGGCCATTTTGCCGGTGAAGGTTTTGGAAAAGCGTCTTACTTTAGGAATCTTCAAATGGTAGATTGGGACAATACTCTTATTCCGATATCTAATCTTAAAGTTCTTGCAGATCATCCTAATTGTTATGATATAAGAGGAGGGGTAAACCGTGTTTGGGGTAACTTTTTTTATTACGGAGGACCGGGTAAAAACTCGAAATGTCCATAGAGAAAAAAAAGAAGTGGATAGTGTTGTTTTGAGCTTAAGTAAATGAGATTTTTTGGGATTTAGAGCTCAGGACAATGATGAAAGATCCATAGTTTTTTTTTTTGTTTGTAAGAAAAGAAATGTATCGATTGATTGATATGTTATCAAATGTGTAAATGTAGAATATGGTGTTAAGTGGAAGTAGGCGTTTATATTTTTTTTCCTATGTCTTTCTTTGTTTGTAATGCATGCCTGAAAGAAATTATAACACATAATTTATATACTAACAATTGGCTAATTTCTCACAGTCCATCCATATTTTCATTTTTGCACTTCCCAAGACTCAGGAAAGCTAATGGTTCTCACAATACAAAACCAAGACTCGAATTATGATTACAGTTCCATTTAACATAAGTGCAGTTTCTGAACACGATTTTATGGTTTTTAATCAAAATTAAGGAGATTAATTGAATTTGGTTCATTCGAAAGAATTTTATAGAATGGACGGAATTAGAAAGAAAAAGAAGAATACAAGGTGAATGGACATAGGCTAAAAAGAACAAGATGATATGATCCTTGAACGACCATTATACATGTGTAGTCCGACATGCAGCCTTTTTTATCAACATAATTTTTTTAGATATACTAGAGTATTTCACAACTTAACTTTCTATCATTCTTCTTTATTTTTGATCAATCAATTAACATAAATTTCTTTACGTTATCATAATACGTGTCGCGTATAATGTAGATGGCAAGAAAGCCAACTCCTATAGGACAAACAACATCTTACCACTTTGTGTCTTGACAAGATTGGAAGAACTAGAGGCTTAATTACTGCCAACATTAAAACAATTGTTACGAAGTTTTCCTATCTGATGTTCGTTGAGAGTGTGCAACCTCCTATGCACTAGGAAACCTCGTTGTTGGTAGTCTGTTCAAGTTAAACAGAGTTATCGTCTCATTCAGTCACCAAAGGAGGTGTTAGTTAGTCATGATGTAGCGTGCTTCAACAATTCTATTGTGGTTCAAATACTTGTTTCACTACTGAAGTGTTGTGAAAGGAAGGACAAATGTGTAAGGAGTTCTATTGCTGAATGCTTGGCCAAATTGGCTCTGATGGAACCTGAGACAATGGTTCCAAAATTTGCATCAAGGTTGACAATCCAAAACCCAGAGACTAAGCAAACACTTATTACGGTTCAAGAAGACCACAACATTGATGAAATGATCAAACCAATAATTCCATGATTTATTAGACTACTCAAAAACAATGATCATGTATTTTATACAATTATTGTAATAAGTTTAAGGGTCCCTAAATTTATATATATATAAACTATTCTTCAATGTATTATACAGAAGTGTGGTATTGACGTCGATAACTCTTAGTGAACGCAAATCAAATCTTTTGAAAGGATGCATCAATGAAAAAGTGTTTCATGATGTTTATGAGCTTGTTTATTTACATCATGATGTTTAACACTTTGCTCAAATATAATTGTTTGCAGAAATATGGTCTAGAGATAAGTATAGCAGTTTGGGAGGGTGTCATTACACTTTTTAAGAATTCCGGAGACAAAGTAAATCCAGCAACTGTGTAGAAATATCATTCATAAAGTTTTAAGCGTGGACGTGTGTACGACGTTGATTAATGTGGACCACGAATACTTAATTAGAAATTTCACGAAACATGAAGAAGAAGGATTCTCCGGAAACTTGTATGTATTATTATTTTTAACAGTTCAGCAACTGCTCCTACTTATACCAACCAAACGTTACTTTTTAATAAAACAGTTCACCATATCTCTCAAATCTCAATGGAACCCACTTTTATTTTCCCAAACTATACACGTTTCATCTACACACAAGAAAGCATCAATCACAATACACTGTTAAATAGAGAAAATAAAAAATAAAAGTGTGCGTCTTTCATTGGTCCTTGGAAAACAGAGCTCGTTTCATGCGTGAGGGCAAATGAAAAACGAACGAGAAAGTTGTGTGTTTCTGTGGATAAACCATTTTTCGTAGAAAGAAATTATTCAATCAACAAAGCAGTGATTCATACAATTTGTCTTGTTTAGGGTTTTTCATCTTTGATTCAATGTCGACACAGAGCAACCTCTGTTGACTCGTTTGCTTCTTTCTTTCTTAGATACAGAATTGGAATTTGGTTCATCTTCTTTGTGAAAAATCAGATTTTGATTACTGGGTTTTAGACAAGTCTGCGTTTTTTTTATTGAAGAGACGAAAGATTTAAGTTTTGGGGTTTTGGTTAAGGAGGAGGATGGTTCCATGGTTGATGGTATCAGCTATACAAGTAGTAGAGCTATCTGTGAGCTCTGTTGTTCATATGTTTTATGGGCTTTACATATTCAGCTCCGCCGTCGCCGGAGATCTTACTCAGTCGTTGAGCGAGTCAATCTTCAAACCCAAATCCACCATTGAAGTCAAACAAATTGACCAAGAAAAGACAACAGACGTCAATGATTTGCCTCCTATTGTTTTGGTTCATGGGATTTTCGGATTTGGCAAAGGAGTAAAGTTCACAACTTTCTCTGCTTTTCTACATTTATGTGTTTTTATCGTTTCGTTGATTGGATTTGCCATTGCAGAGATTAGGTGGTTTATCATACTTCGCTGGAGCAGAGAAGAAGGATGAGAGAGTGTTAGTGCCTGATCTGGGATCATTGACTAGTGTACACGATAGGTGAAAGAGAAAGTTCCAATCTTTTTTGTTGTGAGATAAGTCTTAGGGTGAGTTTCTGATAAAGTGTTTTTTTGTAGGGCAAGAGAACTGTTTTATTATCTGAAAGGTGGGTTAGTTGATTATGGTGAAGAACACAGTAAAGCTTGTGGGCACTCTCAATTTGGTCGTTTTTATGAAAAAGGTTTAGTCTTTTATGTGTTCTCTTAATTCAGTCTTTTGAGTAGCTTTTGATGGACTCTTGTGCTGATGAAATGGGTGATTTTACTTCAGGGGAATACCAAGAATGGGATGAAGATCATCCTATTCACTTTGTTGGTCACTCTGCTGGTGCTCAAGTTGTTCGTGTCTTGCAGCAAATGCTTGCTGATAAGGTAAATTGTCTTCGTTAGGAAGAAACCAAATCGATAGAGCATAGGATTTGGTTGTGTTGTTGTTGAAACTTAGTTGCCGTGTTGTGTTATTTTCAGATGTTTGAGGGTTATGAGAACACGAATGAGAACTGGGTGTTGAGTCTAACGTCATTGTCAGGAGCGTTAAACGGGACTACTCGAACCTACATCGATGGAATTCAGTGAGTTTTCTCTTCCTTCTCGTGACCTTTTAGCTAAATAACAAAGAGCTTATAATTCAAAATGTATATCATTGTCAGGCCTGAAGATGGGAAGTCCCTAAAACCTATATCACTGCTTCAGATTTGCAAACTTGGAGTCATAATGTATGACTGGATTGACATTCCTTGGCTCAAATCCTATTACAATTTCGGGTTCGACCATTTCAACATGTCGAGAAAGAAAACTGGTGTACGCGGCCTAGTCGATCTTCTGCTTGGAAACGCAGGTCCTTTTGCTGCATGTGGAGATTGGATCTTGCCGGACCTCTCAATCCAGGGATCAATGACGCTAAACGCTAGTCTGCAGACTTTTCCAAACACGTTCTACTTCAGCTATGCGACTAAGCGTACCACTAAACCTCTTGGAATGATGACTGTTCCTTCAGGTGTGATGGGGATTCATCCTCTGCTTTTCATCCGCGTGTTGCAGATGAGTCAGTGGCAATTTCCTCGTGACATTCCTCTGCCTTATAAAGGCTACAGGTCAGACTTTTTGAACTTTGTATCACCACTTAAAGCTACACCATACTATATTAATCTCTTGTTCAAATTTGGTATTACAGAGATGAAGATTGGCAGGACAATGATGGAGCACTGAACACAATATCCATGACTCACCCACGAATTCCGGTTGAACATTCTAGTCTCATTCTTCGTAGTGACTCAGACTGTCTCCCTCTCCAACCAGGCATTTGGTTAGTCCTCTTCTCGCTATAACCATAGATTTGACCTGGATTAGAATGTCTTGGAAATTCAGTGAAAGCTTAACGGTCTTACTGGGGCTTTCTTGAAATGTTTCAGGTACTACAAGATCGTGGAGGCAGATCATATAATGTTCATTATAAACCGAGAGCGAGCAGGTGTGGAGTTCGATTTGATCTACGACAGTATCTTTGAGCGGTGCAGGAAACATGTATTCAGGAAGGCTCCTCAGACATTGCCTAACGAAGCTCAACACCAGGAAAGAGGAGGCCAAGAAGAGTAGAGAGACCCAAATGTGATCAACAAATGTATAGCTTCGTTTGTAACAAGAAGAATCCCCAAAGCTCGAGATTTTTGGTGTCTCATAACTCTGACCAGCGTCTTAAGATTACTGGATTAGGATCTGGAATTGGCAGTGTTCACTATTTATGATAATATCCTATTCGAAGATAATGTTTCCATTTTGCCTTGAATTCTGTTAGAAATCTCAAAGCTAGTATAACATGAGAGACTAAAGTAGTGTATCAAAGATATGAATTCATCTAGCTATTAGCAAGTGGATTTGGGTTAAAACTTCAATAATTTTAGACAAAGATTTTAGAATTTACTTCTTGAAAATTCAAATGAATCCGAGTCCTTCAAGGTTTAGGACATTGGAATTAAGTGAATTCTATATACTATGAAAAAATATATAGTCAAATGCAAAAATTGATGAAAATTTGTAGGTTTAGGAAATTGTATTTTCAGATCAAAGTTTCACCAAGGGACATGTCAAACATCTGTTTTCCTATGCTTTAGTATTGGTCCATCTCATAATCGTAAATGGTTGAACATGGTTACCTTACCTCTAGTTACGTTATATCAGGTGATAGTGAGTAGAGTCCGAGTGAGTTTTTCTTTTGATCGTCGCATCGCATCTTGCGTGTGTGTAAGTAAGGCTAGTTTAAGCACTCGTTTGACACGCAATAAAGGATGTGCATGTAGAGTGAGTGACTGACGTTTTAAACTTCAATTATTTTCAATTAAACTGATATCTCTTTGTTTTAAGTTTATCTTAAGTATCCGTAGATTCATTATTTACTGTTTGTTTTTGAAGTGTTAGGCTCTGATTGTTTCATCATTTATCATTTCCATTCAAATGATTCATTTACATGAGTCATTTGAATGATACATTTGAATGATGTTTGTTTTATTATTTGTAATTTAATCTAAATGATGCATTTAAATGGATCTTTATTTGTTTGATCATTTTGTAGTTCATCCACATTTTCATTTAGATAAAAATGACTAAAATACCCATGCTTTCATTTTAACTAATGACAAATATTCAACATCATTACCTATTATCAATACCAAACATATTGGCGGGAAAATATGATTTTACGGTTTTGGCGGGAAAATACGATTTTACGGTTTTGGCGGGAAAATATAATTTTGCAGTTTCGCCGAGAATACACGATTTTACGGTTTTGGCGATAAAATACGATTTTGCAATTTTAGCGGGAAAACATGAGTTTGCAGTTTTGGCGGGAAAACATGATTTTACGGATTTGTGAAAACATGATTTTATTGTTTTGGCGGGAAAACATGATTTTACGGTTTTGACGAGGAAAACATGATTTTGCGGTTTTGGCGGGAAAAACATAATTTTGCGGTTTTGGCGGGAAAACATGACTTTGCGGTTTGGGAGGGAAAAACATGATTTTGCGGTTTTGGCGGGTAAACATGATTTTGCAATTTTGGCGGGAAAACATGATTTTGCAGTTTTGGCGGGAAAACATGATTTTACGGTTTTCGCGGGAAAACATGATTTTGCGGTTTTGGCGGGAAACATGATTTTACGG
>Ga0041059_1002883_pt1 | contig 12362 bp, 7 predicted proteins | sample AraColnosormetaG_FD_56232 | JGI IMG/M metagenome (GOLD analysis project Ga0041059, IMG submission 56232) | Arabidopsis roots microbial communities from North Carolina, USA - Col MF nosort | ecosystem: Host-associated > Plants > Roots > Unclassified | place: USA: North Carolina | collected 2013-09-02 | reverse complement strand
TTTTTTTTTTTTTGTCATCAAATATTATTTAGCTAAAATTGCGGAAAATTGTTTACATAAATAATATGCTAGAGGTTTGTTGGTTTAATTTTATTATTATTCGAATACTATTATTTTTGTATGTATTCATGATTTTTGGTTTTCTCAGGTGGTGGTGATGATATCGGCGGTCTTGATAGTGGAGAGGGAGAAAGAGAGATAGAGAAAGCTACAGCAGGGCTGAATAAAATGGGGTCTAATTCCACGGCGGAGCTAGAGGCGGCTGGTGGAGATGGCGGCGGCAACAACGGAACACATATGCCGCCGACAAGTGTGATGACACGACTGATATTGATAATGGTGTGGAGAAAGCTGATCAGAAACCCAAACACGTACTCCAGTCTAATCGGTCTCATATGGGCTCTTGTTGCTTACCGGTCAGTGAGTCCAATCATTTTCTTACTTACAGATTTTATGGATAAATGTTATAATAAGAAAAGGAAATAATATAATCATCTATGCATGGAATAATTGTAGTGGGAACTAATAATGAGTATGGGTTGTTTTTGGAAGCAGGTGGCATGTGGCTATGCCCAAAATATTACAACAATCCATCTCCATACTCTCAGATGCTGGTCTTGGAATGGCTATGTTCAGCTTAGGTAAACACTAACCTTGCTTCATGCAAATCTAGACTTGTTTTGATGATGATCTAATCTTTAAAGTTGGGTTCAAATTTGTTCTCATCTTATCTGTTAAAAAAGATTCATTTAATGCAAAGTGGGTCTGTGTGTTTAATTAGTCGTAGTTGTCCAGCTTGTAATTGGTAAAAGTCATATAAACTGTACAAAGCACTTACCCAAAGAGAGAATCCTGACCCTCTGACCCAGACATGTTGGTGTGTCCGGTCCCCACGCCGAGTCCCCACTGGCTCTGTCTACTTATTTGGGTCTCACCAAGTAGATGACCTAACTCTTTGCTGTCAATTTTCTCAAATCCTTTTAGTTAATGAATTGCTTATTTTTGGTGTAATTTTAAGGTTTATTCATGGCACTTCAACCCAAAATCATTGCTTGTGGGAACTCTGTCGCCACGTTTGCCATGGCGGTCAGATTTATAACCGGTCCGGCCATCATGGCTGTTGCTGGGATTGCCATTGGCTTACACGGCGACCTTCTCCGTATAGCCATCGTTCAGGTATACAAATTTATAACGTTACATGATATAGCTAGGTCTATTATAAATATTACATGATCACGATGATGATGTTGATGAATGCATGAATTATTAGGCTGCGTTGCCTCAAGGAATAGTTCCGTTTGTGTTTGCAAAAGAGTACAATGTGCATCCCACGATTCTAAGCACTGGGTAAGTTCCAAACTTATTTTATGTTACAGCCACATTTTTATTTTTGTTACAAACTTACAATATATTAACAAATGTGTGAATGATGGTGAAAAATATGGATGCAGGGTCATATTTGGAATGTTAATAGCCTTACCTATAACTCTGGTCTACTATATTCTTCTTGGCCTTTGAATTGGTCCCTTCAGTATCAACTGGCTTTTGAGAGAGCCTCGGAGATTGGGCTATTTATTTCTCGGTAACGAGGAAATAAGCAAAGCCTTTATTTTTCGTGGGAAAGAGTGGAAGGTGAAGAAGAAGATATGCCTTTGGTTTTTGGTTCCAATATTTGTGGAACACAACAAAAGTACTTAGGATTTAGTGAACAAGACTTGAATGGATTAAGGATCTTGTCTTCATTAGACGCCAAGAAGAAAAAATCTCTCTTCCTTACCTTTATTTTTTCATTTTCTGTTTTTGTTAATTTATGTGTAGATTTTGGCTAAGCAGATATGTAATATGCACCTTTTTTTATTAATTGAAGTTTCTAGTTAAGTGGTTTATACTGAAACTAGCTTATGAGTTGGATTGAAATAGTCCTATACTATATATATACACCCTCGTACTGATTTATTTTTTCCACAAATACCATTAATATTAATTCATCGGGAAGAGATTCTCCGCTAGAGAGAGCCATTCATGAACCATTATGCTTACATAGGAGAAAATATTATTTCTACCCCGAGCTTTTTTAGCTAAACAATCAGTTCGAGTGTTAAAACTACGAGAAAAAAATCTAATACGGAAAGAAAGGAAAAAACAAACTAAGGAGCGATAGGATGCCAATTCCGCTGCGAATGTCGGTCAATCGTCTTGATTGTCAATGATAGAAATCAGGTCTGAACAGTCAGAAGCAAAAGTTTCAAAAGACAGTAATTTTATTTTATTACAGTTAATTTAAGCATATTCCTTGATAACAAACACTGTTTTACGACAGAAGCAAAATCCTAATCTCTAATTAATTAATCCTATGATCATACGATGCATGTTTACGGTCCCGTTTTTTTAAGAATACACGATCTCTAGCAGAAAAAAATCTCAAAAAGTTTATGTTAACTTCAAATTCTGTGAACTTCCGCACATGAATCTAAAGACCACCCTTTATAGAAAAAATGGTCCCGAGACTATCAAACGTAGTCTTTATAATGTCAAAGTAGTGTGAATCTCATTTTTCAAACATTTTTAATGTTATGAATTGATCATCTGATTTTCGTATTAGGATTGGTCATTCAAATACGGTATGATTACTCATCCAACAAGTAGTAATTTAACGAGGCATCAATATACTATATAGAAAACAAAGCAAATATTCCGAAACTAACATCAAAACTAATGGGAGAGTGGATGTGAAGAAAATTCAATGGAATGCAAAATCTAAGATGGACCAACATGCAGGCTTCGCCCGAAAGCGACGACGCATTTCACTTGACGACAAAAGTTGCCATATTATATCTTTTGCAAGTAAAACTTGTTGTGTTACTCGTTTACACACATGCCCCGATATTCTTATTCTTATCTATATGCCCATAGAAGTTGTGAGTTCTTTTATTTTGGGAAATTCTAAAGGATTCGTTTTGAACTATACATTTTTAAACCTATAGAGTTCAAACTTTTATGGAAAAAGAAAAACTTCCCACGTGTGTTTCGAACATCAAAATTCGAGCATCAAAGTATTATAACAACATGGACCACATTTTCGATTATATCAACATGTATATCTTCGTGGAACTAATCAACAGTCAAAATGTTGAGTTTATCATATTTTCGTGGAACTAATCAACAGTCAAAATATTGTGTTTATCATATTCCCACATAGTATCGATAATATCACCAAAAAGTTTTTTTCATTCCTTCAAAACTGAACAACTTCGATCATGCATTCACTTTGAAAGTAGCAGCTGGCTATTCCTTTAACTGATTTAATTGTGACTATAAATCGTTAACTCTTAGTTACTGTTTCGATAAATTTACTAATCAAATCAAGAATATTTTACCCATAGACGTCACGTTTCACTCAGAATTACTTAGACCATTCTCAATGACTAACTCTATTTTAGAGGAAATATAGTTGATTTTGCTCCATTGTAATTCTCTAAAATAGAGAAAAATATATCTACATTTTTCCTCTATTTTAGAGGCATACAATACAGCAAAATCAACTATATTTTCTCTAAAATAAAATCAACTCAAAAATAGAGGAAAAAATAGAGTTGAGCATTGGAGATGCTCTTAGTGTTTAGAGCTAGTGCCATCGACGAATCTGAACTTTCTGAACTTTCATATTTTCAAAAATTCATATTTGAGGTTAGAGTGGATACTAATAGGAATCATAACTATCAACAAATTTCCATACTTCCGGGGTTGTATGTCTACTTTGTTGTAGTATCTAATAATATGACTCTTTAATCTGTGAGATGAAATGCTTTGAATTAATGGATTGAAACAAAATCAAAAAGCACAATCGATAAAGATATAAATCGAATAAAACAATAAAGATGAATTAATGGGGGTATTGAGAGAGAAAGGTGATGGGCAATGTATGAGGAACCACGAACACTGGTCTAGTCGTAGGGTCGTTCTCCTTACATTTAGATGCAAAGGTCCAAATTGCATAACATGCATAAGATTCACATCTCACGTACGTATCTATCATTTCCAATTTAATGTCTTATGGATAACAAATCCATGCGTGTGTATACAAACTACAAAACACCAAGTACTAAAGCCTTATATGTCTCGTGTGGTGGCCATAACATCGTCTAGTATATAGAACTTTTGTTTGTTTTAATTTATCATTCTAATGCACATACGTATAATGTTAACTGATGAACTTATGTCGTTCAAGTTAGATGAGTTTGATTTGTAAATAAGGGAAAAAAGAAGCAAACTTAGGTGCATACGTTTTTATTGTTTAGTAGAATATTTGTAGCCTTAGAATATTACTTTCCTTGAGATTAGATTAGACTAGTCTCACATTTTTGAGGTATAAAATGCTTAATCTTAGTATTTACTTTTTACTGGGTTTGTTACCGGGTCATCACTCATCAGCTTATGGGGTGAATAGATTGACTATATTCAATCTTCTGCATAATAATGTATCTCGCTCATAGGTTCATTGCAAGATTTAGTCGTTTCTAGAACACATTATCAGAATAAGCTTATTTGATTGGTCGCGATGAGGACCGGTCCAAAAAATTATTGGTTTTTTAAAAACAAATACAAAAAATGTTAAAAGGTGAAAAAATAACCATTGTATTATATGATTTTTTCAAAATTTCGTGCTTAGCTTCTTAAAACTTAAATATATTTGCTGCCTAAAGCACTTGATGGGCTTCGCCTCTAGGTCATGACCGGGCTTGGTCGCGGTATCAATGGCTCTCGTACCACCTCAAAGCATGATGTGTTCCATCATGTACTGTATTTTTCTAGGAGGCTAAATCACTTACTTTATTAATTTTCCGTTACGTTTGGGTTTATAACAATACCTTATATGTATTTAGAAAGATACTTTACAAGCTTTTTCACCATACATTGTACTAGTTTTTCTTTTTAACGATACCTCATATGTATGTATAAAATTGATTTTTCACCATACCTGATTTATACCTCATACAAGATTTTCCAAACGTTACGAAAAGTTAACTACGAAAAGTTAACTATGTCATCTTTTTATTAATGGAAATTTATCAATATGCCTAAAATGACCCAATCAATCAAATTTAACTAATTTATAATAAAGTCAAACTAAACTTTAGAATTTTAATAACATTTTGAAAGTTTACGTTTTTCCGCTTCAAATTTAAAAATTTATGATTTTTTTGACATTTTTTTCATTTTGGTCTAGTAATAAAAAGGTTTATTTGGGCCTAAAAAGCCGACCGATTGATTCAAGATTTGAAAGGTGGGCCTATATTTAAGAATATTACAGTAACAAAGATATCCATGATTCGCCCTGATAGTCTAAGTATAGGGTATAGTGGAGAGACGTCTATTAAGAGCCCATCAGCAAAACCAAATCATTAGTAGCTGCCAATAAAACAGCAATGCACTACTCTTCTCTTTTTGACATCAACACAGCAAATGAAGGAAGGCCAATAAACTTTATGGGCCCTATTTTATACTACACGCAAAATGTGGCCCGTTTATTACATAAATGGGCTTGGTCATATCTTTTTATACATCGAAGTTTTATTTTTTCTAAAAATGAGCCATTCATTATTTTCCTAAATCGAAATCACAGATGAAAGCGAACATGTCGTCGTCGTCTTCCACTCGATACAGATCCTTCTTCGTCTTCCCAATTCTCTTCGCCGTCTTGTTCCTGGGACTTCTGATTCCCTCCTCCGCCGATAACCGCCACGTTATCAACTTCCGATCGCCGGGACTCTACCCGGAGGGACTAACCTGGGATCCAAGGGACCAGCATTTTCTAGTCGGTTCTCTCCACAGCCGCACAATTCATTCCGTCTCCGACGCTGGAGTCATCGAAACCCTAATCTCCGATCTCGATCTACCGGAGAACTCCACTATCCTCGGTCTCGCCGTTGACTCTACTAATCGCCGTCTCCTTGCCTGTATCCAGAGTTTGCCGCCTCTCCCTCCCTTCAGTGCCCTAGCCTCCTACGATCTCCGCAGCGGAGGCCGTCGTGTATTCCTCTCTCCTCTCCCGTCTCTTCCCGGAGACGACGAAGACATCGCTCGTGATGTCGCCAATGACGTGGCGGTTGATTTCAAAGGCAACGCTTACGTCACCAACTCAGCCAAAAACTTCATCTGGAAAGTCGATCGCGACGGCGCAGCTTCGATCTTCTCCAAATCGCCGTTGTTCAATTCGCAGCCTGTGGCGGCAGACGCGGACGCAAGTTTCCGCGATTGCGGCTTGAACGGGATCGTGTACATCAGCAAAGGCTATCTCCTGGTGGTGCAGAGCAACACAGGGAAGGTATTCAAAGTTGACGAAGATAGCGGGAATGCGAGGCTGGTGTTGTTAAACGGTGATCTGATTGCGGCGGACGGGATGACGAGGAGACGGAGAGACGGCACAGTCATGGTGGTGTCACAGAAGAAGCTTTGGTTACTCAAAAGCCAAGATAGCTGGAGCGAAGGAGTTGTTTACGACGAAATTGACCTCGACATCGAGGGCTTTCCGACCGCGGTGACGGTTGCGGGACGGGATAGGATATATGTGTTGTATGGGAGAGTGATGGAGGGGATAATGGGAAGTAGTTACAAAGAAGAAGGAGCGAGGGAATGGTTTGGTATAGAAGAGGTTTGGTCGGAGAAGGAAGGTGGTGAAGATAAGATTTGGTTGTATGTGTTGATTGGATTTGGCTTCGCTTACTTCTGTTTCTGGAGATTTCAGATGAAGAAGCTCATCACAAACATGGACAAGAAGATCACTTAGCTCTTCTCTACTTGTGTATTTCATCATCTTACACGTTTTGTAGTAGGAAACCTAGCACAGAACAGCATGTAGTGTTGAAATCAAAGGTATTGATTCTGACATTTGTGTAGCTAAAAGAGAGAGAGAGCTTATTGTAGCAAGTTTGCTTCAACGACAAGAGGTGGAGGAAGTAGAGGAAACACTTCTTCTTTCTCTAACTCTTTCTCTATCTTTTGGTTACCTGACTTGTTGTTGGGCTCTGACTCTTTAGCTTTGGCCCTCAGCTTCTCCAATGCTTTCTTTCTGTTCTCCTTTCTCCCTACTCGAGCTTCTGCGGCTTCACCATTGAGAAAGTTGATCCCTCCAAGAAATCCAGCAGCTAGATACAGCATAGTGTTTCTTCTGGAAACATCTTTGGAATCAAGGACTTGAAGCTTCTGAGGTTCCTTGATCTTTGCTTCAAGTAAAGGCTGCCAAAGACAAGGCATAAGAGACTGACTTCAGAGATATACACTAACTAACAAAACCAATGCAGACTCAATATTAATCTTCTTCTTCTATTGACCAAGCAATCATAAATCTGTCAGACCATACAAATGAAAAGATTATCTGCACAAGTTTAGGCTTAAAAAGGAATCAAAATCTCAACAGCTGAATCTCTGAGAAAGCAATCTCTAATAGCTCAATCTAAACTTAAAAGGCTACGAATTCATTGACACACATAGCACAACATATTTCTCCACGAAAAGAAAACTAACTATATGGATCTTCGAAAGCTGTTGTACTTGTACGAACCTGAGGAGATCCTATACTTGTGGCTAAAATCACCCGGCGCCGTGAAATTTTAGGTGATTCTCCGGTCACTGGTGAAAGTGAGATCAAAACAGGTGTCCAGATAGAGCACGATCTCGCCATCTCTCTTCTCCGGCGTCAGTAGCAACCGCTAATCTATCAGAAATGTCAATAAAATGAAGAAATTAAATTAAATATAATAATAAAAAATGATGAGTAATGGGCTTAAAAACAGTATAGGCCTCATATTTAATGGGCCTAGATTAAACATGTACATGTTGACTTTCACCTGCAACCAGATTACAACAGATTTGTAGCAAAGAGAAGATCACATATTTTGTCTTCAACATGAACATTTTCTCGGAAACGTGCAGAAGCAACAAGACTCTTCTTCTCCTTCCTCAACAACGCCACTTCCTTCTGGAAATCACTAGTTTTCTCAAGGCCAGACAATAGAACATCGTATGTCCCCAAAGAAGGCATTATCTCTCGCTCTCTCATCTCTCGTAATATCTTCATTGCTTTCTCTGGACTCCCTGCTGAGATATAAACATCCATCAGCGCAGTGTAAGCAGCTACACCCTTTTGATCATCCGGAAGTAAGTCGAAAACGTCTGCGGCTAAACGAGGTCTTCTCCCAAACCCGAGCCTGTGGATCAACATAGCTCCTTGGTAACAACCAAGCGAGTGTTGGGCTTTCACCATCTCCTTGACCACTTCAATCACTTTAGGAAGCTCGTTTGATCTCAGAAAGTTACCAATTAACGCGAGATACGCTGACTTCTTGAGATGAATTCCCATTTCCAAGCTGTAATCAAAAGCCAACGAAGCCCCCTCTGTTCTACAACGGTCACAGTTTGTTTCTATGATTGCTGAAACAACAAAAGAATCCAGCTTTATGTTCCTATCTCTCATCTGGTTAAGTAAAATGTCAACTGCAACCAGATTCTGCTTCATCAAGAGAACGGAGCTGATAACTCTACTATCATCTGAATTCTTAGTGTCATTAACTTCCGCTGTTGGAGTCTCATCAATGTCACTGGAGCACAACGATTCAACGGAAATATGCGAGTTGACTTCCCTTAACAGATCATCACTTTCGCCTGCAGCTTTCAGTGTCTCTAAAGCTTCAACAAAGATAGGATAGCGTAGGACAACTCCATTTTCTTTCATGTACACAAGAACTCGAGTCATGAAAGATGTTTCCCCAAATTTCAAGGCTTTCGCTATCAGAATATTGCAAGCTGCTTTATCTGGCTGCACACCAATTTCTTGCATTTTAAAGAATATGTCCAAGGCTTCCTCACATTTTCCTGCAAAATCAAACGAAGAAACTAACACATCATCATCAACAAGGCTACAAAACATTCAGATACCAGAATCATCTACATAAAGCAAAAGTTTTGGATTTTCAGCTAAGCATTTTAACAAACACTTAGTGTGCAAGAGAATGAAGTTGACCTGTGGCGACAAGATACTCCATCAATACAGTATAAGTGTGACAATTCGGAGAAACCCGCGACCGTAACATCTCCTTATACACCTCCGTGGCTTCTTCCACCCTCCCATCAGCGAAAAGCATCTTCATGTAAGCAGTGTACGACACAACGGTAGGTTCGCACCCATTATCTCTCATCTCCTCCCACAACCTCATTGCTCCATCCACATCACCGGAGCTTGAAACCCAGTGAATCAGCGATGTATAAGTCACCGTATCGATCAACACACCCTTCTCCTTCATAAGGTGAAAAACAGAGTACATGGATTGAATCCGACCGGCTTCTCCGAAGATATCGAGCATGGTGGTATAAGTGAAGTGGTCGTGTTTGAAACCCTTGATTTGAGCAGCCCAGTTGAAAAAGAGCCAAGCTTTCTGCATCGGAGGATGTGCTTTCAAGACACGGTTGATAATGTGAGAATCCCATCTGACGCCGAGATGTGGAAGCTGTTCTTGAGCAGAGTCCCAATTGGAGTACTTGAGGATGTTATAGATGTTGGATACAATGTCTCTTGTGTAAACACTGGGATCTGGTAGGGTCTGTGTTTTCACAAGTTTGGGTTTTTGGGAGAATCGCTTGGAGTTGGTGGGTTTTAGACGAGGAAGAGAGTGAAGTAGCTTGACGGAGCTCCGGCGATTGGAGAATTGGATTGGGGTATTGCGGAAGATGCTAGAGAAGCGCATGAAGCTTTGCCCAGAGAGATAACCAATTCTAAACTCCAACCTTGCAGTGTATTAGAAAGCTTTGTTTGAATAAGACGCCGTTTTTTATTCAAGTAAAATTTCAAAAATCTAGATTCAAAGAAAAAAATTCAAAAATCTAAGCAAATCTTTAACCACAATTATAAAGTTAGGGTTTATAATTTGACTTAGGACCTGGGCGTTCGGGTATTCGCTTCGGTTTTAGTTGGATTCCGATTCCTTCGGTTTTTGAGTGTAGAATCCATATATGAACCGAAACAGTTTCAGTTTGGTACGGGTTTGGTTCTAGTTCTTTCGGTTATGAAGTTTGGGATCTATTCGGATATTTTATTTCAGATATTTCGGATATTTTCGAGTATTTTTTTGGATATTGTGGTGTTATATATATATTTTCAAGTATATTTTGGTATTTTAGGTATTTTTGATTATTCAATCTAAAAATAACTAATATTTTTGGATAATATAATCATATTTCGGATATCTAAAATATTTTTGGGTTCGGTTCCTATTATTTTGGTTCTAGAATTTAGGATCTATTTAAGTATTTTACCATTTCGGTTCGGATTCGGGTTCGGTTCTTTTTGCTTCGGTTCCGGTTCGGTTCTTTCGGTTCAGTTATTATGCCCACGCCTAATTTGACTTGTGTTTTACTCGCTTATCTGTCCACTTTTATCTTCTTGTGAAATTTTCAAGTTACAAAAACAAATACTTGGCACCAAAATTGTGTGAATTAGTTAGTTAATGATCAAATGGTTAAATAACACAAAGAGTTGTATAATTTATGTCCAAAAGGTATTACAATTTCGACTCTTTCGAGTTTGGAGGAGTCGAATCGTGGATACATATATGTATGAGAAGAGAGACAATAAATAAAAGAATGTGGTTGATCAAGCTTCAAGGGCAAGTAACATAAGTGTGGGAAGAATAAACTTGTGAATGAGAAAGAGGGTTTAGTTTGTTGTGACATGGAGAAGGCTGTGAAGGAGGAACTGGACCTCGTTGGAGCTTATTCTGCAAAGCAAACCTTCTACCTATATCTTCCTTCTTCATTCTCAGCCTTGACGTTGCCGATGTTCCTCTTGATCCCACCAAAGCTATAAAACACAACATCACTATAATGAATTTCCACATGATCCTCATGATAACTCGGCCTTGTAACGCGGGGATGAATGGTCTAGTGGTTGATTAGTATGAGGAAACGTTGAGTTAGCTAATAATGAATCTTTTGAGGGAATTAAGAAGGATGAGAGATAAAAGTTTTGATGGAGGAAATATATAAAGATACATGGAGAGGGAGAGAGACAATGGTTTTATTTGAATGTTGTTGTGAAATATTCAAAGTAAACGAAAGAGCGAGGCAGCTTCTTGTAATTGTTTGACTTAGAACTCTTTACTTGTTACGTACATGTTTCATGTTTGAGTGTTACGTTTTATGTTGAATTTTGTTAGTGCCTTCATTTTAGTTTTAGCAGCCTATTTAGAACAATTTCTTTATTTTATTAAAATTTTGCACACATTTATTTACATGTTTACCTACCTTACACTAGTATATGTCATACACTAATAAATTTTGCACACATTTATTGAAATTTCTGATCGAGAATTTGGAGGGGGAAACAAATGATATTCCACGGAGATATGGGAACATGTTATTCACAAAAGCAACGATCGCTGCAAACCCAAAGTCCTTTTTTTTAAATCGTCTTAAAAAGTGTCTTTATTATTCTGATTACTGAGTATGAATAAGCCTTAGGCTCTATTTTTAGGATGGTGGTGGTCCTATGAAGTAACCTAAGTGTCACGGTATTTGAGGGAGATTGTGAGGGACTTTTACATGGACAATGATTATAGAAAACTATGGGATAAGACTGTCAGTTGCAGGTTGATAGTAATAGCGGAATTGAGATTAAAAAGTTTCCCTTGTTGACGTCAAGAGAGTACGTACTAGCTTGGAGATTGTGGCAAGGAAAGGACAAGAAGTTGTACTGTTTCACAAAGGTACTTATCATTTTGCTCTTTGGCGTTATTATTAGGAATATGGTAGCACAACAGAGGAAGTATGTACGTGTAAGTTATTTTAGAACTGGTTGGCGAATCAAGCAAGGCAAGTGGATTCACCTAAAAGTTGTTCTAGTCAGTGTTGTTTGAATACCATATTTTGCTTGTCGCCTACACGTTTGTAAGATGGAAAACGCTCTTTGTAAATACATAGCCACCAGTCATAGAACCCAAGGACCCATTTTCTCTGCTGTTACCTTAATGAAAAAGGTGAGATTCATATATATGGAAAAATCTCTTCTGTAAAATGGTACTTAGTGTCCTGAAACTGAATATGCATAAAGCAACCGGTTGGGTTGGGTCTTCACTGACATGATTGTTGTAGGTTCCATCAGAGTTAGAAACTCACAAAGATAATGTCACAGCCTCCATTCAAACTAGTTCGTGAAGGAGTGTTGAGTTGTAGCCAAACAGAAGAAAAAATTGATATTGGGACAAATGATCGATCATTAGTGACATTAGATACAAAACTTGACAGCCCTTCTTTTTGGAAGTTGTAGCCACAATTACTTAACCCTAATGCTTTTTTTTTTTTTTGTCAAACAC
>Ga0041059_1002882_pt1 | contig 12364 bp, 15 predicted proteins | sample AraColnosormetaG_FD_56232 | JGI IMG/M metagenome (GOLD analysis project Ga0041059, IMG submission 56232) | Arabidopsis roots microbial communities from North Carolina, USA - Col MF nosort | ecosystem: Host-associated > Plants > Roots > Unclassified | place: USA: North Carolina | collected... | reverse complement strand
CAAGGGTTGAAAAGCCTAAACCGCGTTCGTGAGGGATGTTCATGTGGATAATCTGGCTAAGGGTCTAAAGCCATTTGGAACCTAAGTTGGGTTGTCCGTGTTAGCTATCAATGTAGCGTTTCTGGGTTGCCCTTGGCTTGTCCGGCCATAGAGCGATTCGGGGTACAATTTTTGGTATCAGAGCATGGTTCATGATGCTCACGGGACACACGTTTTCTAAAAGTTTTATCGAGTAAATGAGTCGTAAAAGCAACTAGGTAAACCGGTATGTCCTGAGTTAGTGGGGAATGGGTTAGGTATTACCCTTGTCGTTCTTGCAATTGTACATTTAGATTGGACCGAGAATGGATGGCCGTGGGGAACCGCAACCAAAATTATGAAAGAGGTGAAGCATTGTGGCCGAGTTCAGTAACAAGGGCTTGTAACTCAAGTGAGGTCAAGTGGAGAAGCGAGTGAGTGGTTTTGGAGAAAACTAAAGAATAGTGAAAGAGAAGTTGAGTAGAAGTTTTGGATAAAGAGTAAGAGCCAAGGTGGGTGATGAGATGCGAATTGTAGAGGACAAGAGCCGAAGGTGGAAAGATCATTTCTAAGGAAGGAGGAAAATGGAAGATGAATGAAATCATTTGGAAGAATGATGAGTAAGACTTATTAATCAGATTTAGGCATGAGGGAAGTGATGAAGCTGAGAAGAAGTAAGTGATTAGAAGGAAAGAGATCATTTAAATGAAGAGTAAGGAGCATAACAAAGAAGTGGGTGAAGAAGAGATTGAGTACTGGGGGAGCAAAACAATTTAAGAGACATAAGTGGTGATCACAAATCAATATATGGTGAGTAACGATGAAGCTCAAGAAAGGAGATGGAGTATATTTTTGGGATCATTATAAAGGGAAAAAGGAGGCGTAATAAGACAAGGTGAGGTGAATTAAAAAATCGAGAAGGTGAAGTTTGATCAAAGTAATATCGTTATCGGAGGGATGTGGGAAGAAAACTGAGCCTAAGAATCAAATGGTAATGTTCGAAGAAGGATACATGATCAGAGAGTAAACGGGTGTAAGCGGGATGATCAAGATAGAGATAATGCAAGAGGATTATCGAGCGAGTAAAGGTGCAAGGTATGAAAGATCCAAAACTTAAAGGAGAAAGTCGGTACAGAAGAGTGATGAGTTAAGTAGTTCAACTGAAGCCGCTAAAGGGAGAAGTGTACAAAATAAGAGGAGGTTGTAGATTCAAAGAAGATGATGAGTTAAACGAAGTTAAGATTGGAAGCATCGTAAAGGTAAATATGAGAACGAAAGGACGTAGTACCGAAAAGCGTATCAAGATCGTGGTATGTCTGACCTTCGTAGTGAATCGTGCTATTGTGGGATCTTGTTAACGTTGTTACCTTACTGCCACTTAGTGCGAAGGGCTCGGAGAGACGGGGCTAGCTACCCTAGCCGAGTTGTCTACACGATGGTGTAGCGTTTGGTAGGGATGCTCTGGTTACATGCCTTTGTGGTTGTAAAGCGAGAGATCCCGGGAGTTTGTGTTTTTGGTGTGGGGTGTTTGAAGGCAGCATATCGGGCCCTATTTAAAAGAGTTAATAAAAATGGAGTCTTAGTTGCATAGACCGAGCTCACTAAGTAATCTTAGATTACGTATGACTCCATTTTGTTTTGTAGGAAACCTTAGTGGGAACCATTAGAGGGATGCTCAGGACGTAGGAAAGCCGGTATAGAGTTTGTTGCTTTTTGCAAAACTTAATAATTATGATTTTTGTTGGATTTGAGAGTGTATGCTCAAGGGGCCATTGTTGAAACATTTTGGATACTTGGTTGTCTGAGAAATTTATATATTATAAAAGATTATTTTCATATAAAGAGTGTGTTTCATGCGATATTAGTCTTGTCCGGACTGACATAACTCACGGTCATGGCAAGGGTTGAAAAGCCTAAACCGCGTTCGTGAGGGATGTTCATGTGGATAATCTGGCTAAAGGTCTAAAGCCATTTGGAACCTAAGTTGGGTTGTCCGTGTTAGCTATCAATGTGGCATTTCCGGGTTGCCCTTGGCTTGTCTGGCCATAGAGCGATTCGGGGGCGTTATAGGCAGCCCCCACGGCGAACCTTGAAGGGCCCAAGAGAGGCGAGGCAACCGCGAGGTGGATGATGACGAGCCAGAAGCTGCTCGAGGGAGAATCTTCACGATTTTGGGAGATTCAGCTTTTTGTCAAGACACAACGGATTCAATCAAAGCTTATCAGAGGAAGGCCGGTTCAAACTGTAACTGGACGCGGTCATTTAACGGACCAGACGACGAAGTCACTTTCCATGAGAGCGATACTAACGGCCTGTATCGGCCGCACAATGATCCCTTGGTCATTACAATGACTATCAGAGATTTCAATGTCGAGCAAATTTTAGTCGATACAGGGAGCACGCTGGACATCATTTTTCTGACGACCTTGCGAGAAATGAAGATCGATATGGCGCAAGTCGTACCGACTCCACGACCTGTGCTCGGATTCTCTTGAGAGACCACCATGACCCCAGCACCATCAAATTACCAGTCCGAGCCAAAGGAATAACAAAAATCGTCGATTTCTCCGTTACTGACCAGCCAACCGTTTATAACGCAATTATCAGAACGCCATGGCTAAATCAAATTCGAGCCGTCGCCTCAACTTATCATCTCTGCCTGAACTTTCCCACAAGCAACGTCGTGAAGACCATCTGGAGAAATCAGAAAAGTGCCCGAATTCGCTTCATGGCAGCACACAAACTTAGAAACCCCGTCACCGAATCAACAGCCGACGCAAATCACAAGAAGGCTAAGTTGGGACGAGCCGAAGAAAAAGCAATCTCCGAGCAGTTATAGCAACTAAAGATCCGGGAATCAACGAGACCAGTTTCTGACCCAGTAATATATGTTTGTCTTGATGAGGAGAACCTCGAACGATGCGTGGAAATTGGCGGAGATTTGGGCGAAGAGGTGACGACCGAGCTAACTTCTTTCCTCAGGGAAAACGTCAACACCTTCGCCTGGTCCTCGGAAAACTTGCCTGGAGTAAGCGTCAAAATCGTAGAGCACGAGCTCAACGTCGACCTAATGTTTAAACCTGTTAAGCAGAAGAGGAGAAAGTTAGGTCGGGGGCTGTGAGAGCCGAGGTAGAGAAACTGCTAAGGATCGGCTCCATCACCGAGGCGAAATATCCCGACTAGCTTGCAAATCTGGTCGTGGTGAAAAAGAAGAACGACAAGTGGAGAGTGTGCTTCGACTTCACCGACCTGAACAAAGCCTGCCCAAAGGACAGTTTCCCACTACCGCATATCGATCGCCTCGTGGAATAAACCTCTGGGAACAAATTGCTATCATTCATGGACGCTTTCGCTGGATACAACCAGATCATGATGAACCCCAAAGACCAAAGACCGATTTCTACACAGAGCAAAGAATTTTTTGTTACCGAGTGATGCCATTCGGACTTAGCAACGCCAGGGCAACTTACCAGCGTTTCGTCAACAAAATCTTCACACTACAGATCGGAAAAACAATGGAAGTGTACATCGACGATATGCTGGTAAAATCCATGGAAGAGGAAGAACACATAGCCCATTTACGCGAATGTTTCCAGCAGCTTAACCTCTACAACGTTAAGTTTAATCCAACCAAATGTCGCTTCGGAGTAAGATTCCTCGGATATCTAGTTACGCATTGCGGCATCGAGGCAAATCCGAAGCAAATCGAGGCGTTATTGGGAATGGCATCGCCTCAAAACAAACGCGAAGTGCAGCATCTAACTGGAAGAGTCGCAGCCCTTAATTGATTCATCTCCCGATCCACCGACAAATGCTTGGCTTTTTACGACGTGCTTCGGGGAAATAAAAAGTTCGAATGGACAACCCGATGCGAGGAGGCTTTCCAGAAACTCAAGAAGTACCAAGCGACCCCACCGATCCTCGCGAAATCTGTAATCGGAGAACCACTCTATTTGTATGTCGCTGTATCGGATTCTGCGTTCAGCGGAGTTTTAGTCTGAGATGACAGAGGCGAATAGAAGCCGATCTTTTACGTCTCACAAACATTTACTGGCGCAGAATCTCACTACCTGCAAATGGAAAAACTTGCGTTAGCAGTCGTAATGTCAGCTCGAAAGCTGCGACCCTATTTCCAATCCCACTCCATCGTGGTAATGGGATCCATGCCGCTCCGCGCTGTCTTGCGTAGTCCGAGCCAATAGGGTCGTCTGGCTAAGTGGGCTATCGAGCTCAGCGAGTATGACATCAGTATCGGAACAAAATGTGTGCAAAATCCCAGGTCCTAGACGACTTTATCGTCGAACAAAGGAAGCTAGGGAGAATCCGCTCGATACAACTTGACAACTACACGTGGACGGCTCGTCATCAAAATAAGGTTCGAGCGTGGATCTCCGTCTCACCTCACCCACGGGCGAGGTTCTCGAGCAGTCATTCAGACTGAATTTCGAGGCAACCAACAACGTGGCCGAATACGAAGCACTCGTGGCTGGGCTTAATCTAGCTCGGGGACTGAAGATCATGAAAATCTGAGCTTTTTGCTCCTCCTAGCTCGTCGCGAATCAGTTCAACGGATAGTACACGGCTCGAGACGAACGAATGGAAGCCTATCATGCTCATGTACAAGATCGGGTGAAACAGTTCGACGAGTTCGAGTTGACAAGGATTCCTGAGGGGAAAGTACGTCGGCCGACGCCCTAGCTGCTCTGGCCTCAACATCCGACCCAAACCTGAGGAGATTCATCCCAGTGGAGTTTATCGAAAAGCCAAGCATCGAGCTTGACAAAGAGGAACATGCCTTCCCCGTACAGGTTGTCGCGGGTTGCGAAGATGCTTCAGATGACAGGTCGGACCTTGGTTGCAATTCAGAATGGATAGAACCCATCAGAAGCTACATATCTGAAGGAAAAGTGCCCTCGAACAAGTGGGAAGCTCGGAAGCTGAAAGATCAGGCTGCGCGTTTCGTTCTGGTCGAGGAGAAACTCTTCAAGTGGCGGTTATCAGGACCCTTAATGACTTGCGTGGAAAAAGAAGCAGCTCGCAAAGTCATGAAAGAAGTTCACGGAGGCTTGTGTGGAAATCATTCCGGGGAAGAGCCCTAGCTATAAAGATAAAACGCCACGGTTATTTCTGGCCAGCGATGATCAAGGATTGCGAAAAGTTCTCCAAACGATGCGAAAAATGCCAAAGGCACGCACCAACGATCCATCCACCGGCCGAGCTTTATCAATCGCCTCACCATATCCATTTATGCGTTGGTCGATGGACATAATCAGCCCGATGCACGCCTCGAAGTAAAAGAAGTTAGTTTTTGTCTTAACCGATTACTTCTCTAAATGGATAGAGGCCGAATCGTACGCCAGCATCAAGGACGCTCAAGTCGAAAAGTTTTGTGTGGAAACACATCCTATGTCACCACGGTATCCCTTACGAGATCGTTACAGACAACGGCTCGCAATTCATATCGACCCGCTTCCAAGGTTTTTGCGATAAGTGGGGAATCCGTCTTAGCAAGTCAACACCACGGTATCCCCAAGGGAACGGTCAAGCCGAGGCCGCAAACAAGACGATCCTTGACGGCTTGAAAAAGCGACTCACCGCCAAGAAGGGCTCGTGGGCCGACGAACTCAAAGGTGTTCTATGGTCACATCGAACAACGCCTCGTCGAGCCACAGGGGAAACCCCATTCACATTAGTCTATAGAACGGAATGTGTGATTCCAGCCGAAATGACAGTACCGTGTCTGCGGCGGAGCCTGTCTCCCGAGCGCGAACCAGATAATACTCAAAGGATAATCGACGAGCTAGATCTAATCGATGAACGAAGAGATTCAGCCCTAGTGCGAATACAGAATTACCGACAGCGAAGATTTCATGAAGGAGACCGAGTTCTCCGAAAAATCTTTCAAAACACCGACGAGCCGAACGCTAGGAAGCTTGGGGCGAACTGGGAAGGACTATACCTGATCTCTAAAGTCGTCAGACCCGCGTTTATGAACTTGCCGATCTAAGCGGCAAAGCCATTCCAAGATCTTGGAATGCAATGCACCTAAGGATATACTACAACTAAATCCGAGGTGACTAAACTTGAACTACGAGGTGGCTTGATCCCTGAAAAGGGTACGTAGGCAGCTCGTCTTGGGATGAGTTCAGCTACCCCCCCCCCAAATAAAAAAAGGGGGGAGAGGGTCCGTATATCCATACTCCCATTCATTATTTATTTTGTAAGTTTCCGACTTCTGCATAAATAAAAATCCATTTCCCATTTCTAAACGCTTCGGTTAATACGATGAGCGACGGCTCGGAGTATCTTTTATGCTTGCTCGGCTATAGCGCACTATATAAGTACGAGATAAAATCTGTCAGATTACTTCTAAACATAATTCTTTTATCTTCAGAAACCTGGTTATACTCTAAACACTGGTACCCCAGCACATTTCTAAACGCTGGTTAAGAAGTGAATCGGATCAGATCACAACCGAGAAGTTTCACTCAAAAGTCCTGTTCTTTCACACTAGCCCCAGTCAATAAAACGCTTCGGGAACGAATCAGTTTTTAAAACATTCAAGCAAAAAAAAATCCCAAGCATAAGTTCTACAATAATAAGTGGATAAAGCCATCCAGACATAGGTTCTATAGAAATACGGATAAAGCTGTCCAGGCGCAAAGTCTAAAGAAAAACGCCACGGGTATCTACTCAAGCTTTTCAGTCGGGAGAGTCCCAGCGGCAAGCAGATACGATCCAGACTGATCGGTGACCCCCACTTCATCTGCGAGAGTCTCGACCGATCTATGACCTCCAGGGCTTAGAGGAGCAAGCTCAGGAGCAGGGGCTTTGAGCTCTTCCTTCAACTCAGACGGGAGACGAATGAGATTCACCTCCGCATCAGCGAAATCCCTGAGCCAATCCTCAACCTGCTTCTTCTCGGTCGCCAAGGATCCACCATCTTCAAGCGCCTTAATGAGCTGTGCATTGGCCCCCGCTTGGGACAAATACATAAACTGATCGTTAGCGTCCTCGAAGAGCGACATTTTCTCCTCCACCTCGCCGTTTGCGCGACCCGAGCCACTTCGCTGTCCTTGAGCCCTTTCGCTTCGACGAGCAGTCGCTTGCAACGAACAACCTCAGAGTCCATCTTCATGTTGCGCTCGGCCACCCTGATCGCATTCTCCTTATTGACAAAGGCCTCTTTCTCAGCCCTTTCTCTCGCCAGTTTTGCCTCAGTGGCCTCGGCGATCGCCGCGTCTCTCGCCTTTTCGGCCTCTTTCGCCCTGGCCTAAGCCTCAGCCAACCTATTAATCGCCTCTAGATTGTTCCGCATGGCCGTATCATAAGATTGGACCATCCGGTTCATCGAGCCAACAACCTGATACATAAAAACAGGCATCCACGATCATAACAGCTCGGAGAACACGCCAAGCATCTAAAATGAATAACATACTTACCCTTAGAAAATATAAAGCAGTCTCACGTACTTTCTAGACTCTAGCAGAGTATCTGGAGGCGGGAGCAGGCGACCGGCGCACTTCCCGACGAGATTCACCAAAGTAGCCTTATCTTCGAAAATGGGAGGCTCGTCATCCTTTTTGCTACCTTCTTCTTCTTCTTCTTTCTCTTCTTCTCCTCGGAATCGTCGACCTGTGGACGCTTCCCCGAAACCTTTTCACCAGCTGGAAGTGCGACGATTGCTTGCTTGCCCGCTTATACCGACAGATCTGTCAGAACCGCATCAATGCCATCCGCCTCAGCGGGCTCCGATGCGGCGGGCACAACAGTTTCAGGGGCACCTTCCCGATCCTCGACTGCATCGGGATCGACACTCTCACCCTCAGCAGCGCGTTTATCATCTGAAATACGCTTCTCCTTGGCCGCATGTTTCTTCTCGGCTGCAAGCCTCTTCCTTTCATAAACCTCCCTTATGGTAGGTTTGCTGGTGTGCATATCGACAAGGAATTGGGTTCGCTGATTTGAAGATTCCGAGCTGGAAGGGCAAGAAACACCATGAAATAATCGAAGCGCCCGTTCAACTCGCTCTCAAGAGAAGTGCTTTGTCCAATGGCACTTCCGGGCCAACAACTCTTGATGACACGAGACGAGATCTACGGGACACAGCTCGAGGAATCGAATTGGGCGATCTGCGATAAAGAAAATTGTGTAAGCAAAGGGTCGTAACAATCACCTCAGGCACGAATGAATAAACCATAAAATCTAAACTACCCAAAGTCTCCATTTCGTCAGAACTTTCCCGAGGAGATCATCAAGAATGACATCCTCTAAGGCCACAAAGAAGAAGTGATCGGTGTAGGCGTCATCTTTGCTCAGGAAGCCTTCGATAATTTTCCTACCTTTAGCAGGAGAAATATAATATCGGTCCACCACGGACTTCGAGACTCGCCGGATCTCCAGATAATTCCTCAGATTGGCAAACGTAACCTCGGTTTCGGTCTCATAACCATGCACCAGTATCCCAATGAGATGCCTCAAAGACCAGGCCGTTATCTAAGAGAGAGCTATCTGATACCAAGTCACGTTCTCTTGGATTAGCCTTGGAACTGGCAACCAGAGAAAGCAAAGATAAAAGAATCCCTCGTATAGAGTGAAGAAACCTCTGGAGGATTGTCAACGCTCATCTGGGCTCGGAACGCGAAGAGTAACCCCATCGCCAAAGTCGAACCGAGCTCTTAAGTCCGACAGTGACCGCTCAGTGCATAAAGACGAGCCAGGAGGATTTGGTCTCACCACCTTTCTATTTTTCTTCCTTTTCTTCTTCTCGGCCTTCTCGAAGGCCTTCCGCTCAAACGCTCGCACGATGTTTTCCGTCTCGTCCGGACCAAAGTAAAGATGCTCCTCGACCTTAACTTGGGGGAAGAACAGCTCAGGCACATGTTGCCAATTCGATGCTCCGGCCTCGTTAACAGCTGAAGCGCGGTTCTGCGGATGAGAGATGGCTCAGGATCTTCAGGTAAATCTAACTCCGGAGCGATGTCAGCTGTAGCATCCTCCCGAGCCAAAAAGGGCACTGCCGCCTCGGAAGCATTAGAAGATGACGCTGCGTTAGTCTCGGAACCCTCAGATGAAGTCCAGACCATCCTTCGCTTGTAAATTGGGGGAAGATCATTTCGGTGATTTGACTCACTAGAGTCGCCGAGAAGATCACTGGGGGACGAAAGAGAGGCGTTAGAATGTGACGAACTCATGCTCGGCTCGAAACTGTCTGACGAAATGAGGATCAGAAAACGTAAATTCTCTAACTGGAGAAATAAAAAACAACTAAAAAGCGGCGGAGATCTACCAGAAAAGAAAGACCGTTATAAGAAAATCAAGATCAGAGAAGAGAGACCAAACCTCAAATTTTTCTTCAGAAACTTCAAGTGAACGATCTCAGAGGAAGAGCTCGATATATATAGAGGTATAAAGGTGCGTCGGGTCCAAAAGAGTTAGTAGAATGCGTCAACGGCGCGTGAGCTCGGGAGGATATAGCACGTCCGCGTGAATCTCGGGAACAAGCGAAACGCTTCCGCTTCTCGAGGAAAAAGGCGGCCACACGCAATAGAAGTTTGACCGTCCCGGAAACTGGAACGCCAAGAGTCACGAGTAAGAAGACGTACAATCAGTCCGGTTAACTTATCCTTCTGGTCAAAAACAACGAGCAGGGGGGCAAACTGTTGGGGTCGGATTTCACCCCAGTACCCGAGCCGGTCGGATGGATACCATCAGCATTTCAGGAGCTAGGCTCAGCGCTGTTCCGGTTCGGGTGTTACTCCAGGAAACACACACCCAGCCGGGTGCGATGAAACATTGTGACCCAGGGGAACACCTCAAATAAACTATACTTGGCTCGGGTGTTATTCCAGAAAACACACCCGAGCCAAGCTCAACTATATCTCGGGGATCGCTTGGGCTCGGCCTGGAAGGCGCGGCATTCGGTCCGAGCCCAAGGTAGAATATCCACCCGAGGAGGATACTTATACAAATTCAGTGAAGGGTCAAGATATCATTTCAAAAATATCTCTGGGATATTATCGGTTATGGAAGTTTCCCGAAACTCCCGAAGAATAAGGAAGATTTCCATATAGAAAAGAACCCCTATCGCCGACTCGGAGATAACTGGAAATCTTCCGAGAATATCGCGAGAGGCGGTTTACCAAGGTCCTATATAAAGCGCCTCAAGGAACGAACAAAGGGGACATGCATAAAGACGCTCTCAACTTCAGACTATCAAAACGCTCCGACTTTGAAGACAAAACACCTATTTTTTACTTTTCTAAACACTTGTACGATCGAATCATCATCTTTTCAATAATAAGATCAAGAACACCGTCCACGGTAATCAAATAATTCTGTTGTTCTTTGAGAGTCTCACAAAGATCTGTTCTTTGAAGAAACCCTAAATACAATTCGACTGTGTGAGTTTTGACTCTCACATGTTTAATGCTAACTTTTTAAACTCTAGAACAATTACACTTGACAAATCACAAGAACTAAAGTAACACATCACAAATAACACTCTAGCACAATCACAATCATAAATCACAAATCAATCTCTAGCTGCTCTAAACACATCACTAATAAGATGAAAAGGAGAGAGATAGATTGACAGAGAGCTTCTATTACCAGAGAGTTTCAATGCATGGGATAGGAACCTTGGACAAAACAGGTAAATGTTGTCGGCCTGCAAGATTAAGCAAACCATCTAACAGCTCTTCGTAGTCTAGGTCTGGATTTTCTTCTTCATCATCATCTTCTTCGATTGGTATGTTGTTGTCGTCGTCATCTGTTTCTTCGTCATCTTCCTCTTCGTCATTTTGAGGAGCAAGAGGCGGTTATTGAATAACAGGAGACCGTGGTTGACGAGCAGGAAGAGGTTGTGTCCTCGGCGGGTACTGGGATGGAAGAGTTCTATGAGATTGTCTCTGATGGATTAGAGGAGTGAGAAGACACTCCGACACCACTCCTTCCTCCTCTCCTCCCACCTCCGCCACTATTATTCATAGTCCGACTCACACTTGGATTCGATGGAGGTTGAATCAAAACACCGCTTGGATCTGTTGGATTTGGACTCAAGCCTCTGCTTGGTTTCGGAGGATCTGCCCTTTTACGCTTACCAGTGGTTGGATACGGAGGATTCACCGGTAATGTCCTACTACCACATGGCTTCGCCGGATTTGACCCAGTGAAGACCCTCAGACGTGATTGAGATTTGCCACCGCGACCCCTTGTAGACTTTCCTCCCTTCGGCGACATTAGATTGAGGGGAGATTGAGAAGAGATCAAGGAAAGATTGAGAAGAGACTGAGAGAGATTGAGGAGAGAAATCGATTTGAGAAGAGAAGAGAGTTGAGAAGTTTTGAGAGTGAAACCCTAAATGGAGAAAGAGAAGCCGCATAATAAAAAATCGACTAAGTGTTTACATAGTAAATAACGAAGAGGAGTCCTTAATCTGTCGCAAACGAGTCACAACAGAAACGAAATTGGAGGCAAAATTCATCTCCCAAACCAAAGCCCAATTCCATTAAAATAAAAGCCCAAAATTCATCTTCAAAAATTGCGAGTATCAAAAGAGTCCGAATACAGTCGCATATTGTTACTCTTTTGTGACTCCTTGGTTTAAGTCACAAATTGATTTTTTAGATTCAAGGCATTACAGATCAAAACTATTGATACCAATCACTAAAAACAAACATAACTGTAATCTAGAGTATCCCTATTAGTATAAGAGTTTAAAACATTGATTTGATAACTTTATTTTGATATTTACAAAAAAATCAAATCCTTCTTCTAAACAAACATGTTAAACTTAAGAATGATTTAGAATTAATGATATTATTGTGTTCAAACAATGTGATTTAAAGCTTTTAGAAACTTTTATAGTGATTAAGTTTTATTCAATCAAAGTATATATGTATATATAACAATTCTCTAAGGTGATTTTCCAAATTCAAAAAATCGCGAGTATCAAAGGAGTCTGAATGTAGTCACAAAGTGTTACTGTCTTGTGACTCCTATGTTTAAGTCACAAATTTTTTTTTTGGATTCTAGGCATTACAGTTCAAAACTATTGATTCCAATCACTAAAAAACAAGCATAACTGTATACTAGAGTATCCCTATTAGTATAAGAGTTTAAAACATTGATTTGATAACTTTATTTTGAAATTTGCAAAAATTCAAATCCTTCTTCTAAACAAACATGTTAAACTTAAGAATGATTTAGAATTAATGAAATTATTGTGTTCAAATAATGTGATTTAAAGCTTTTAGAAACTTATAGTGATTATAGTTTACTCAATCAACGTATATATATATATATATATATATATATATATAACAGTTTTCTTATGTGATCTTTC
>Ga0041059_1002881_pt1 | contig 12364 bp, 13 predicted proteins | sample AraColnosormetaG_FD_56232 | JGI IMG/M metagenome (GOLD analysis project Ga0041059, IMG submission 56232) | Arabidopsis roots microbial communities from North Carolina, USA - Col MF nosort | ecosystem: Host-associated > Plants > Roots > Unclassified | place: USA: North Carolina | collected... | reverse complement strand
GGAGGTAATCATTGGGTGACCCTTCACGTGAACTTGCCTAGGTCTCACATCGATTGCTATGATTGCATCGTCGGAGAGCATACTCCGATTAGCGATGGAAAAATCCTGGAAGCTTGTAGGCCGTTCACGAGGATGATTCCACAGATGATGAGTGAAATTCTTCCTCCCGAAGTTTGTATCCCGCAATACGACCAATTTTCATTCCGGCGGAGGCACATGACAAAGGTCCAGCAAAATATTATCACCGGGGACTGCGGCGTTTACACGTTAAAGATTCTTGACTGTTTATTGCTTGGTGTTTGTTTTGATGGCATTACTAATTCAAATATCCAGGGTCTACGGGTTAAGATGGCAGCAGAGATCTTCGATGAACTACCTGTAAGAATGCCCCTTCAGTTTTTTGAGCAGTGATTTGCTTTTTCGAACATGTCTGTATCTTTTGGGAATTTTAGCATGTGATTGTACTAAATATTTACACTTTAGGATTGATAACCAGAATTATGTCTGTATGAATCTATTATTATGTTAATTATAACAAAAACCAATGTAATGGCTGACTTATCATCGCTCGATACGTTTTACGGCTGAGCTATGCTAACGTAAGGGCTGACTTGTTATCGCTCAAATCGTGCTACGACTGAGTTATGATACCGTCACAGCTGAGTTATCGTTGTTTAATTCGATGTTTAGCTGAGTTATTCTAATGCGGTGGCTGACTTGTCATCACACAAATCGTGTGATGGCTGAGTTATTCTAACGTGGTGGTTGACTTGTCAAACCCAAACTTCCATCCCATCAAAGAAACCAAACGTCACTGTAGGACTATACATACACCGGTTTACGACAACTGAATAGTCAAGAACCCAAACGTCGTTAGAGGACCAAACGTTTGATTCATAGGGATACAAAATAAAAGAAATAAAATAAAGAACCATAACTCAACAAAAGATGTTTACATCTGATATTTCATACGGACAACTGAAAAAAAGTTTTCCGGTTGTAACAGGATCACGAGAAGTGGCAACGACAACCTTAGCATTGCAATCACACTCGATCGGAACGCCCTTATCGCGCCTCCTGTTTTCGTCGTACCTCGTTCGCATCCTTATTTCCATACGATCGAGCTCCTACATTAACACAAACACGATATACTCCACGTTAGATGGGTAACGATTTGTACTATTCAGATGTGAAGATAAATACCTCATCGACACTAGAGTCACCGTGGAAAAGAGACCCTTGAGCCATCATCTTGGCTGCAATTAGTATGGTACTAAAGCACTGATTCTATATAGTCGTGTCTGCTACAAAAAGCACTAATCAAACGACGGCTTCTTGTATTGGCTGAATAAATTTAGAAGTGGTTGAGTTATAAAAGCATTGCGGCTGGGTTTTCACTGAGTTGTGGCTGAGTTATGTCGGGATACAATATGTTATTACTTAGCGTGTTGCTTTAGGTTGGGTTTATCAAAATTCTTTATTATATCATTATCGACATAACAAACAGCATCTTTATGGGGAACCGCCAGTAATGATTGGGTCCACATGCACAGGAACACAAGCCAGCAGTTAATATTCAAAATAATTCGAACGTGTTCGAAATTATTCGAATAACTAAACCCTCAAATAATCAAATTTTCTGTTTTGCGGTAGAATATTATAACGTTACGGCTGAGCTATGCCAAAAAATTTCGTGGTTTGACCGAGTTATGAGAAACCATATGTTATTATGACATTTTAAACCAGCCATCAAATTGTTGGTTATATTAGTAGCGTGAAGATGTGTAATTTGAAAACAGAAAATAACTTTTATTTTCAGTAAGTGTCGATTGACAAACTATGTTGGCAAAACTTCTAAGAATGATGTTGTTGGATAGAGTATGATGTTGGATAAAGTAGGATGTTGGATAAAGTTTATAGGATATGAGCTAGTTTCACGATTCCACTATTTGGAATGTGGTTATGATATGTAAATTACTTGATTCTACCAACTGTTGGCTCAAGAAAAGCACTTTCAGGGTTTGGCCGAGTTATAACAGTTATATGGCTGAGTTATTCCTGAGTTGTGGCTGAGTTATGTCAGAAGATTTCGATGTTCGAACTACTTATGAGAAAACCAAATGTTATTATGAGATTTGTATACAAGCATTATTGTTGGTTCTATTGATGTCCCTTACTCAGGTAGAATAGAATATTGCTGAGTTTTGCTTTTTGCTGAGTTTATCAAGAAACAATTATTATGTTATTGTCGAGATTAAAAAAGTGTTTTTATGGGGACCGCCAATAATGATTGGTTTCATATTCACACGAACACGTCAAAAGATAATAATTCAAACGAGTTTGAATTGATTCGAATAACTAAACCCTCAAATATAAATGTTCTGTTTGGCGGTAGAATACCAATACGTTACAACTGAGTTATTGCAGAAGATTTCGTGATATGGCCGATTTATGAGAAACCAAGTGTTATTATCAGATTTCAAACTAGCCATCAAATTGTAACAATTTTGTGTCAAAATTTAAAATCTATTATATCCAAACAGAAAATAAAGACACAATGCACTAAGTGTCGATTGATAAACTATGTTGACCAAACTTCTACGACTGATGTTGTTGCGACTTCCCTTTTGTTGGATAGAGTATGTTGTTGGATAAAGTAGGATGTTGGATGAAGTATATAAAAAATGAGCTAGTTTCATGATTCCACTAGTTGGAATGTGATTATGATATGTTAGTTACTTGATTGTCCCAACTGATGGTTTAAGAAAAGCAATTTCAGGGTTTGGCCGAGTTATAACAAAGTGATGGCTGAGTTATGCCTGTGATGTAGCTGAGTTAGGTCAGAATACAGAGAAAAATAGTCTCTGTTATTGACCAGATACGACGTCGGTTTGTTCCAGAGTCTCTGTTATTTACCAGATATGACGTCGTTGTGACAAAAACCAAATGAACACGAACACACTTATAAATCCCCAAAATCAAACCCTAAGTTTTAAAATTCCAATTTCTGATTTCAGATCTGGAGCTGCATTCCTTCTTGCTTTTCGTCTCCGAATTTCCCAACTAAAAATTAAAGAAATGAGTAGCAATTCTGAGAATTCGATTGCGAGTACACAATCCGTCAGCCGTTTGGGACGTCGGTTACCATCGAAGTGTCATTGCGGATTAGACGTGGTCATCTATACATCGACGCCAGCAAAGAACCGTGGAAGACCATACTTCCGTTGTCCTACGCGTAAAGATGTAATTGATTTGAGGATTTTATTGGTTTCGTTGTTAATTGATTTGTGATTGAATATGCAGGACCATTTGTTTAAATGGATTGAAGATGGTACATACGAAATGGTCGTAGACAGTTGGCCAAAATTGTCCGCCATGGACAGTGAGATAAACGCAGCCAAGTCCGAGGTTGCTGTCGAGCTAGAAGCGTTACAGGTGATGGTGAAAGAACTGAAGGAAGAAGTGATGAGGAGCGAAAGGGAAAACCAGAAATGGAAATTGATGATCAAACTTTGCTGCTTTTGTCTTGGCTTTATTATCATTGTCATTGTACTTGGTATCTTAATGTTCCCAAAAACCAAGGAACAGAGGCTTCTTCTTGGCTACTAGTTTGTTTGATGTTTGGATGAATTGTTTGCTTTTGGAATCCATTATGTCATTGATGTTTATCTCAGCGTCTAGGGTTAATTCGTTTTTTTGGTTCAAATATTAGCTTGCAATGAAATGGAACTTTGTGTTCGGTCAAGCTAATCCAATGTTGTGGCTGAGTTAATATAATGTTATTGCTGAGTTAAGCTAATATTATAGCTGAGATTTTTACAACGCGTTGACTGAGTTATACTGGTAATGTTGTGACTGAGTTAATAAAACGCTATGACTGAGTTATTCTTTGTTGTGTCTGCGTTAATCTATTGATACGACTGAGTTATTATAATGGTGTGACTGAGTTAATCAATTTATATGGCTGAGTTAATTTTGAGTTACGCCTGAATTATGATAAAATTTAACAAGTGACCTCAAGCGATAACAACTGACTTTACTGAGAAGGCGTTAATCTATTGATACGACTGAGTTATTATAATGTTGTGGCTGAGTTAATCAATTGATATGGATGAGTTAATTTTGAGTTAGGCCTGAATTATGATAAAATTTAACAAGTGACCTCAAGCGATAACAACTGACTTTACTGAGAAGGCGATCGTAGATAATAGGAGATATAAAGCCATTACCAAAAAAAAGAAGAGAGTAATATACTGAGTTCATAGGAATGAGATAAAGGGAAGAGAAGTAAGAGACACAAAAGCATTCAACACATGAAACCGACATCATCTGGGCCAAATTCAGTAATCATGTCCACCAAATCATTCCAAACTGTTGTCGTCATCCACCACGACTTATCTAAACCACGCGCTCATCCCCGTTTCAGCGCCCGCATATTGTCCCGGTACAACGTTCTAGCCAACAAATTAAACTGCGTCCACACCGTTAGTGTGTGCCTTGAATCTCAGGTTTACATACACTACAAAGAGAGCAAATAGTAAGAATTTAGTCTACGGTTTACAGGAAGTGCTTTATATAAAAACTCGATGCTTACCGTGAGGAGAAAAAAACATCTTGCCTTGAAAACAACAGGAATCATCCGGTACGTCGGCCACGCATGGTGAAAGTTGCGTTGGAGTATATCTGCAATCGCGACAAATAGTTGGTGATTGAATGTGAACCACGTAACAATGGTTTTGTCAACCCATGTACCCAATCCAGGGTTTAAAACTGGGAGATTCGCCCGATCAGGAGCGGTGAGCACGGCTTCGACATCTCTGATAAACTGTCCGTCAATGTGAGGAACCATGTCGTTAGGAAGTGAGGATGAGACGTGTAAATGATGAGTTCAAGTAACTGATATATAGAAAAGAAAAGACAGGTAGAGGAATGCGAAAGGTTCCGTGTCTGTTCGTTTGGCCGGAAAAATTTCCGTGTTACGGCTGAGTTTGGCGGCAAAATATATTGTTACGGCTGAGTTACACTCAAGACATGTAACAATGTTACGGCTGAGTTGTCAAGAATTATTAAAAAAAGACAGGTAAAGGAATACGAAAGGTTTTGTGTTTGGCGGGAAAATTTTCCGTGCTACGGCTGAGTTTGGCGGCAAAATATATTGTTACGGCTGAGTTACACTCAAGACATGTAACAATGTTATGGCTGAGTTGTCAAGAAATATTAAAAAAAGACAGGTAAAGGAATACAAAAGGTTGCGTGTTTGGCGGGAAAGTGTATAGGTTACGGCTGTGTTTGGCGGCAAATTGTACTGTTACGGCTGGGTTAAACCACATTACGGCTGAGTTGTCAATAAAGTATGACGTTCAATTCGATTTACTGACTAACCGATTTACGGTTATATCTGGCCCAATTAACACCAGTTTAATACGCCTATAAAAACGGCTTCTCCCATAAACTCCCAAAGCCTAAACTCTCACAAACAAAAGTTCACGAGTTCAAAATATTTCTTTACTTTTCAACGACTCGGAATTTCACCATGGGTTACGACGGCCTCCGCGACTTGAATCCTTGCATAACTTGCTGGATGATTTGTGTTATGGTTCTTAGAACGTACAGATCATTTTTCACAGATAACTCATTCGAACTACGGGTCGTCTTTGTCGATGAGTGGGTAATGGAATCTTCACTAATGATACAAGTCGTACTTAACCTTGTTCTTATCTTATTCCCTATATAACTCATCCTCCAATGTTGTTTTCATAGGGAATCCAAATTGAAGCTATAATCGGAAGTCGTTTTTCTCAACGTTACTTCGACATGCTCAAAGAGAATCAGTGGAAAGAAAGCAGAACTTTTGGTGTCATTGAAAACTGTGGTTTTGTCTGTCAACAACCCACAAATACATGATTGAGTTCATGAATGCAACTGAGATAACTCATTCCGACCCAAGGGAAACTGTATTATTTAACAGATTCACACATTTTGACAACATTATTGAAGACACCGCTCATACTGAAAATTTGGTAGGTAAGTAATACGTATCTAATGCAGATTTCATACTTTCACAAATCACATGCCTGTTTTTAATCTTTATTTCATACTCCCATATTTGGTTGGTGCACTCGTCGATGTCGGATGTCTGACAAATATTACAGAAAATGGTTTCAAGATTACAGATTCACACTTACCTTCGAGATTATGTACAAATAGTACAATTTTTTTTTATCAATTACTTCTAAATTTCTTTCTTTTCATCATATATTTTTCCTGAGAGGGGTATAATTATAAAACTGTTTTATATGTTTCAGCAAGGAGAGGTTGAAATGTGAGGCTTTTGGCCAAATGGCCGTTGACTTGCATAGCAAATTTCGATCTTTTCGCAATGACAGTATTGTTATTGACAATATTTTTATTGCACTCACATGGTGGAAGATCTTTAGGTATCATACTGACCCCAAACATGTGAAGATCCAAAATTATGCAGATATATCAGATGTGACTGTCGATCCCAATATCGAAGAACTGCAAGAGTTAAAAATGGTCCTCGAGTAATGCAAGATGGAAGGAATCGGGTTATTACCATTGTTTACTTTTCATATCCTCCTATGTATCCTTCAAACAAATATTTCTGGGAATTTCATTTTGTGTTTGCCTTCAAAATTCAGTTTCATAACTCAGCCGTATTATAATTGAATAACTTAGCCGCTAAGTAACATAATACGAATATAACTCAGTCGTAAGTAATTCAGCCGTAACATGTAAAATGAACTCACCTTTCGACTGCCGTAGTTTTATAACTCGGACGTAACATGTAAAATGACCGAACCTTTCGACTTCCCTAATTATATAACTCGGCCATAACATGTAAAATGACCGAACCTTTCAACTTCCATATTTATATAACTCAGCCGTAACATCACCGAATGACCGAACCTTTTGACTTCCCTATTTAAATAACTCAGCCGTAACATGTAAAACGGCCAGAATATTTTTGCAAATAACTCAGTCGGGACGTTAAAGAAATTGCAAATATTACGGTGCTTAGAGTCTACAATGTCACGAAATACATATCACGGTTGCCAAACAAGGAAAAGAAGAAACATATAGAGTACAAACAGTACTATGCACATCAAGTTTTAACATTGTGCCCAACTTTTTTACATCGAGAACATGTGTGTTCCTTCCTAGGGCGTTTAGTCTCAACGGCGACTTCTAGTGTTGATTTCATCCTTAGTTTCTTGGGCCTGCCTGGCTGGTTCACAACAATCAGAGGCAAGCACGGTTGGTCAATTACAAATTGAGGAACAGGGACTTCCGTATCTGAAGGCATGATTGCACCAGCATACGCATTGACCAAATGACTGCTCTTATAGTAAGGACTGCACATGGATATACGAGACACACCCATATGCTCTGCAGCTAGGATTGCATGGATGCATGGTAATTTCTCTTTCTCGAAAAGACGGCATGTGGCATTTTTTTCATCCACATTTACAACATGCAAAGATGCTCCATAAGCTACTTGAACGCGGGAAGCATCAATCGTTTGTACATCCAGAAGTCTTGACGAGGTGACATGGGTCTATTAGTGAGAAGAAACAAGAAACAAAACAAATACGTTATGGCTGAGTTATTCTCATTATGACTGGGTTATCATTATTTGACGACTGAGTTATGCACTAGTTACAGCTGAGTTACCTGTAACAGTTTCTCAACACCACGTGTGAGCTGAGTATGCTGTTTGCTTGCATCATCTCTTCGTTCAGCAAACCATCTTGTCATCATCTGTCTTATCGCTTCTAACAGTCAAACTATGGGAAGATTTCTGGCTTTTGACAGTAATCTGTTCATTGATTCCGCTATATTCGTAGTCATTAAATTGTATCTATCACCGGAGAAATGAGCACGCGCCCACATTTCAACACCCGCTCTTTGGAGGTATGCATGTAGTAGAAGATCACGCTCTTCAATCTTGTTGAACGCGTTATCAAAATCATTTAGCCTATAACACCTTGCCGCTTTTTTCACCAGAGGGAACAAATCTTTTCCTTTGAATTTTAGCAAAATGTTCTTATACAGATGGTAAGTACAAATCCCACGAGCAGCCAACGGATACACTTCACCAATTGCTTTCCCTATTGACTTATCTGTCCGATATTATTGCCAGGTCCGTTGCGTCAGGAATAATAACTTTGAGTTGCGTAAAAAAACCAACGCCAAGATTCATCATTTTCAGTGTCAACTACACCGAAAGCTAACGAAAAAATCTGAAAATTACCATCATGAGCTAGGGCTGTCAAGAGCGTCCCTTTGTAACTACCATGGAGAAACGTACCGTCGACAACAACAACTCTGCGCATGTAATGAAACCCAGCGATACTGGCACCAAATGCAATGAACATATAGTTGAATCTTCTACTCTCATCAATTTGAAGACGCGCGACTGTACCCGGATTTGCCCGTCTTATCATGTATAGGTAAGAAGGCAGTTCTTCAAAACTACTATCATGGGTCCCCAGAGTGAGCTCCCTTGCAAACCTCAGCGTCTTGTATGACTTTGAATAACTCATCTGTTAACACAGACATATTAATCGATAAGTCAACCATAATATATTTACAACGCAGTCAAACTATACCACAACTCAGCCACAAAGTGATCTTAAGTCAGCCTTTAAAGGGTCATAACTCAACCGAAATGTAATTATATGTCAGCCATACTATATCAATAAGTCAACCGTAAAATATGTATAAGTCCGCCAACAAATAAAAAATAAGTCAGCCGAAACATTGTAATTACCTTTACTCAAAAATGCTTAGTGATGATTATTCCGACTGTTTTTGGTTTAACATTCGGACCAACGTCACCAAGATAGTCCCTGTAAAGAACTCCCAGAACAAAAGGTGTTGTTTGTCGGGATCGATCAGAACGTTCCGTCACAGAACATGTGTGTTCCGTATCGTATATATAAACATAAAAATTAGGATTATCCCCTTGTCTAGATGCACGAACTCTCCAACGACATCTATCCACCCAGCACTCGTAATATACTGTAGTCTTATTAGAAGTTGGTACATCAAAATCAAATCCATCCCTTATCGCAAGAAGTTTGAGTCGATACTCCAACTCAAATTTGCTACGGTATTGTTGGCCTACCGCGAGTGTTAGCGTAGACAGCTCCAACTTTAAATCAGTCAGGCTCCCAGTAGATCCGATCATTTCCATGGTCTTAGTTCTCTTCGTAGGAGTAAGTTTCGGTGAATCTTCGTCTTTATTCTTAGGCTCGCCGTATACAGCAAAGTCCTCATCATCAGATGAGGCACCATCGGAGTCGTCGAAAACATCAAACCGGCTAGAAAATTCATCATCTTCTTCTTCGTCACCTGCTTCTTTGTCAGATGCTTCATCGACACCTGATTCATCGTCCCATTCTTCATCATCACCTGATTCATCGTCCCCTACTTCATCGTCTTGATAATCGTAACAGACGCCTTCAAACCCCCCACCCGGAACTTTGAATGTAGATTCTGCTCTTGAGTCAGATTCGATAGGGCGTTTCGAACCCCTTCCTCTTGATCCGTCCTTCCGACTAATATCACTTGAATCTTCAGCCGTAAACTCCACACAGAGACGTAGCTGCTCGAATTTTGTCAAACCTAGATAACATTGCAATTGTCGATCATTAGAGATATAAACTGTTGGAGTATCAAACGACATATTTTTCAGAGTCTTGTTAGAGAACATGTAACTCAGCCTTAACTGATGGGTCGACTGATACAAACCGTAATCATCGACCACCAGCTTCAAAAGACTGTCGTGCGTTGCTCTTTCTGCTTCTAGCTGCACAACTCTACACCCTCTTTCGTCGGGGTTAAATACGAATCTCTGTTTCTTAACCCACGAACCGGAAACAACTATGACCGTAACGGGATCAGCCATATCGAGAGAAAGATGAAAGAAATTGAAGATGTATGAGAAGATGAATGAAGAAGTTGTAACGTTCAGGCGTTAAACACAGTCTGGGAAGACGAGTTAAAGAAGCAAGGGACGTTTCGTATTTCCGTTGAGGATGCTGACATGGAATGATGACATGGAAAATTACAGCCTACGTCGTTTTGAAGTGATGAGGTGGCAAGTAAGCCACCAAACGAACAGTTCATAACACAACCATCAAGCAAATCTATAAGTCAGTCGCAACATGAATACTATTACAGTAATTAAAACAGGAGAAAAACAAAGTTAAGTCAGTCGTGGTATGTCGTAACTAAACTAACTCAGCCGTAACGTTTAACAACTCGGCTGTAACTGCATGCTATTATAGTAATTAATCTTTTGCAAATAAGTCAGCCATAACAAGGCTGAGTTTTACCGTAATCCAGCTATTAGCGGCTGATTTATAACACTCGACCATAACTTAGCCGTCACATCATTCCATAACTAAGCCGTCCAAAAATATAACTCGGCCGTGTCGCGGAAATAAGTCAGCCGTTTTATCATAACTCAGCCATAACGTTGTCTGGGTTATCGTATAACTTTTTATAACTCGACCAACATTCTTTAACTCAACCATACCGTTGCCTGGGTTATATTACAACTCAGCCGTAACGTCTGGCTGAGTTCTACTCATACTTCGCCGTTTTGTTATGACTCATAGATTTTTGTCGTAAGTCAGCCGCAATATACCGTAACTCAGGCGTAACTGCCGCTGTATCGCGTTACGGCTGAGTTCATTTAATCCACGTCAGCAAATTTTGACGTGGCAGTGGCATTCTATATAATTATGTTTTTTCCAGTAACGTTTAGTAGAGACACGCTGGGTATTAAAAAAAAAGACAAAAATATCATAATAATTAAAAAAAAGTTTTGTCTTGTTTTATTAATAACACCTAATTTGTTACCCATCAAAGTAAATCTTCTTTATTTGATGGAATTCATTTTTGGGAAAAACGGTTCCGAGGACTACAATTCTTGAATGTTTTTTTATATATAGATAAAGAGCAATTCTTCTATACACGAAACCATTTTTGTTTAATGTTGTTTAACCAATATTTTAATTAAGCTTTACATTCATACTTTTAATATAAAGACAGTTATTGTAATATTTAATTTTATATCTTGTAGATATTTTTTAAAGTAATAAGTCCCATTTCTTATATTCTTATCAAATTAAGCAGCCCAGCGCATATTTCACATTGTATTACGGTTGCATGATTAAAAGCAACAAAAAAACATAACATGTCTTCCAAATCACAACCATAACAATGTAGAATTCAATTCATAGATCAAAAACAAAGAAAATAAAAGTAAAAGCTGTGGTTAATTAGAAAAGGCCGAAATGTAAGCGACAGAAGAAACAATAACGAAAACAATGGTGAGTGCAGGAACTGAGAGGATGTTTGTGCCAGAAGATGAAGGAGAAGGTGCAGTCATTGACGGTGTCTCATCCGAAGATGGCGAAGTTGCCGAAGTTTCCGGTGACTTGGCTGCAGATGGTGAAGTCGTAGGTGCTCCAGCCGATGGGGAAACTGCATCCATATTTATCATTCATACGTTATATCTTGTAACATACGAAAACACTATTTATTTAACAAAAAACAGAAAGGAGTGACACAAATGCAATGTGTTATAGTATTTCAAAATTCTAATTGATATGAATTGATAACAAAATGAAACTTAATAGAAGTACCACAAATCAACAATAGTTATGTTTGGTATTTAGAACTTATTTTGAAAGCATGTTAAATAAAAACTTTGAATATCTGATATGGTTATATAGTTTACAGATTTTTTTAATATTTAAATGTATCAAAGCGGATATTCGCAAATATCACAAATAATTCCGGATATTCGAAATTTTGGATATCTGGAAATTTCGAAGTAAAGCAAATCACAAAATCAAGTATTCGGTTAAAACGAATCGAATAACAAATATCACAATTTTTCCGGATATCCGCTTCGTGCCCAGACCTAGTCAATTGTAAAAAGTAAATGAAAGACCCACATTTGGAGGAACAGAACTGGGTTGAAAATCTAACTGACCAAATTTTTTTCTCATTTGAAATTAAAAAAAAAAAACTGAAAAAATGATTCAACATTCAAAAACTATTAACTCATTTTGTTTTCAACTTATATTTGTTCAATCATTTTCCTAGAGACAATCCTCAAGGGGAACAAAACACAAAAGCCTTCAATCTTAATTACGACCATAACATGAAAATAAGTCAACACGTACCAGGAGATGCACCTGGTGTCGTAGCGCCTGAAGTTATTATACCTGCAAGGAAAGAAAATATTACTTTCAAACCCTAAAAATATAAGGCAAAAGAAAGCAAAAAAAAAAAAAAACTTAATATTGAGACACAATAGAAA
>Ga0041059_1002880_pt1 | contig 12365 bp, 10 predicted proteins | sample AraColnosormetaG_FD_56232 | JGI IMG/M metagenome (GOLD analysis project Ga0041059, IMG submission 56232) | Arabidopsis roots microbial communities from North Carolina, USA - Col MF nosort | ecosystem: Host-associated > Plants > Roots > Unclassified | place: USA: North Carolina | collected... | reverse complement strand
AAATAAATCATTAGATTTNTTACATTAAAAAAAAAAAAAAAGAATAGAGAAGAAAAGCCCATTTGCATCAGTTTCTTGTTTACGCTGAAGAATCAGACTGGGCTTCCATATAATGCCCACTAAGATAAGTCCAATAAGAATGTTATATATCCTCCCTAGTACGAAAAAGGAAAATCCCTAGTTGAGAATCATCAATCCGATTGGCGGTAATGACGATTCTGGTTTCGTGTTGTGACCATTTCCGATCTTGAGAATTAATCGTAGACTTTTAGTAACCAAGTTAACCTTAGAAATTGTTTGACTGGTTGCTCATATCACTAAATTTCCGCATATAGGGTTTTATTCAGAAATTTATGGAGAAAAATTAGAGTACTCATGTCGTGGGTTCTGATTTGACTCTCTTGTACCAGGAATAATATGGGTATCATTAAGGGAAATCTGAGGCCTTAGTTAGTTTGTATGATTTTTTTTTGCTTGATTTAATTTCAGGAAAATGAATGGTTTTTACTTAAAATCCAATAACTTTTAAACGAACGATTCTGATTTCTCCAACCCAATCCAATATTAGAACTCGTCATAATCTTACAAGCTTACAACCCAAAATAACAAAACATGGATTTTTAGATTTTATAGAACAAACATGTACATACATATACCATCAACGAATTAACCCACCAATAAAATTGTTTTCTGGTTATTAAACTAGTCCACATAATCATCGGGAATTAACAATACTGTAAATATTATTATTGTTAGGGTTAGTATCTTCAAATATATCGGCGGGAGGAATAAAGGAGTCCAAAGAGAGACCAGGCACATCGAAAACGACGTCGTCTATCCTCCAAATCTCCTCCATCCTCGTTCTGCTATACTGCAACGACGTCTCCCCAAATCGGAACACCGTCGCGACGGCACGACCACAATGCGCGACGGCTACTCCGTCAACGTCACGGTAATCTCCGATGCTTGTTCCGATCGTCGTCTCCCAGTAAACCGCCTCGTCCTCAGGCGAGATCGTCATAACCCTAGTGAGGTGCGAATCCTCTAAATAGACTAATAGACCGCTTTTCTGACAGAAGTATCCGTACAGTGCGTGGCGTATAACCTCCGCCGGAGCTCCGGCGTCATTCCGTTCTAACAACGAGTCACGATCGGCGGAGACTTTGAGCACGAAACAGTCATCGTCGCCGATTCTTCGTTCGCCTAAGCATTGGGCCTTTGCGAATAGGCTTGCTGTGGTTTTTGGGTCCAAGCCCTGTAGCCCAATTACAAAAACAAACGGGTTTATTAAAAAAATATTCACAAATATCTTTATCAAAAAAAACAGAAAAGGAAATTCACAAATATATTGATTTTGTGTTACTTAATTTAAATAAATTATACTACTATCCAAGAAAAATGTGTCCGGCAAATATTCGTTGGGGTTTGAACGACAAGAACAATAAAGCAAAAGATTTAAAAGAAAGAAAGAAAGAAAGAAAGATAAAGTGAAAGACAAACTTTGATAATCCCAAGAAGTTCCCCCACTTTAAAAATTGAATGAATGTGTAAGATCGTATTCATGATGAAGCATATAGTACATTACATAGGGTTTCAATACTATTAGTATAATGTCATATTATTTAAACCAATAATTGTACACAGTCACTTAACAATGCGCTCTGAATCTCTGACAATTTAATTATTTCACTATCTTTTAGAAATACCCCAATAATAATAAATAATCTAGGACAAGAACCTCATACCTTGCTAAAAAAGGAACTAAAACTTGAACCATTAGCAAAACATTTTGTAAATAGTAAGTATACGGACTAATCTTAAAGAACAAAAAAAACAAATATACGATTCAATAACAGATGACGTCACGTGACAAGAAAGGAGAAAACCACGTGTGGTGGTGGGAGAGTCAAGAGTGGGTGAATGGGGTTTTGTTTGATTTTGAAGTTTCAAGAGAAAGCAAGCAAAAGGAGGAGACAGCTTCTCCATCACTTGTCAGGTTAGTATTTGTTTTTTTTTTCAAATAATATTATTAGCTTATTGGACAGCGACCACTCTTTTTCCTACCACGTCCTTATCTCTTGGACAATCTTATTACGTCATCTCTCCTTTTTGCCAAGTTTATGCAATTATTTTCTTCTAAATCAATGTTAATACTATTTTTACTAACTAAAGTTATGTTTTGTAGTATTTTCGAGTAATTATCAACATGAAATTACCTGGATTAGACGACGAAGTGGACGTTGAGGGCCTTTAGCGGCGTGAGTACCGAGCCATGGCGTATGGCGCCAAACTGTTTTACCGTCCGAGCCAGAGATGAGTTTAGTTCCACCGAGAACAAGCTCCAGAGACCACATTCCAGGCTGCATCTGCCACAGCACGAAGCAACCACTATCTCCGCTCCTACCGTTTCCACCACCGCCTAGTGTCTTCACACTTTTTCCGGCGGCTATCTCCGTCTCACAGCAACTCATTTTCATTATCCCCGTCGCGTACATGTTTTTCGCCGCCTTCGCTCGCTTTAGACATCCCGTCGCCGCTAAGTATTGTTGTATTATATAATGCGCTGTCGACGTCTCCTGTAATTATACTTATGTATTATTAATTAACAATCCACATCATACTAATTACTTTGCATAATCAAATGGCAAAAAAAATCATTGGTCTCAGTGATGTTTTAACAGACAAACAAATTACATGTTGATTTCACATGTTTTGGCCCATAACAAAATTATTAACCTTTGAACATTTTTTCAACCAATCTTATCTCAAAGATAACTATTCAGACGACTTTGTTTGGCCAATTCAAATAATTAATATAAACCTACCGTTTGAAATTTCGACACAACAAATAACCAGAAAATATTTTTTTTTTCTTTTTCTCAAAGGAACAAGATAGAAATATAATAAATTAAGAAACACAAATAAAATTTGTATACTGAAAATAAATAAATAAATATAAACCAAAGAGAGGGAATAATTAGTAATACTCACAAATGGGACATTCTTGATTTGGAAAGAACCAAGAAGAGGGTCATCGGGAAATAGGTCAGAGACGACAACGGAGATTGGAGCAAGAGGACAACCCAAGACGCCGAGCAAGAGCCTCAAGTCTTGTCCCTTAGCTGGCACGTCATAGCTGTTGCAAAGTGGTTGGACCGAAGGAGATGACATATTTCCAGAAATGCCCTTATGAACCTTAAACCATTCTCTAATTGCTTCCCATGAGCTCTCCTTCTTGGTTCTTTCGTCTTGCATGTCTGGATCTGGTCCTTCCATTAACGGTGTTAGGGCTTGTGGCGGCGTTCCCCATCTTTGCTTTCTCCAGTATGACTTTGAGTTGCTCATTCTAATCAAAGAGTGATGGTGATCAGTCTGATGTTTGTGACGTTCTTTTTTTTTGTTTGAATATCTAACACAATGGTTTTTGTAATGGATAGCGATTATTGGCGTATTTATATATATGTATAGAGATGTATATGTGTGTAGAGAGAGACAAAAGGGACATTTTATCAGTCTAGCGGTCCCAGAAGTTTAACATTATAATTTTAAATTCATGGGAAGAAGCTTATAGTAATTAGTTCGAATATTGACAATAAAAAATAACTTATTTGGGGTTTTAAGGTTTCTTTAAAAATTTAATTAATTCTTGAAACTACGTATGGCTACTTGTTGTATGTTATATAATCTGCGTCTAATAGTAATAGACTATGTTTTATATAATTGGTAAACCGTGTAAGTATTCTGCGTGATATTGATTTTTGTATATTCAGCATTCAGCTATATATGTGACAAAATTATGTAAGTTTTATATGAATTTGTCTTGTCATTTAACTGTATTATATGGTTTTATTTTGTCGTATGGAAAATCAAGAGTTATGTTACAAATGTGTGTGTTTCCCAACTTGTTTTCTGCAAATATGTTATCTATCTATCTTGAAGAGACAATGTATCTATAATTAGTCATACGTGGAAAGGAAATGTGGAACAGCGACTAATAACATGGAATAAAATCCGAGTCATGTGAATAGATCCGATCCGTGCAGTTTCTTTTTGTACACTATGGGCTCTCCTTTTGAGTCTTCGATCACACACTTTTTTGGTCCTTTAAATTTGAATATCATATTAGCTCGATTAGCATATGATCTTTGTCTTGTCTTTCGAGGATATCTAGGCTAATCATTTTAATTTAATTGTAATTACGATCTCTAGGTATGATCTTTCTTGGAAAATGACACTACACCCAGTGATATATATTACTGTGGATTAATGAATTTTTAATACTGTTTGTAGTTTTCTTTTTGTCAAATAAGAGATGTTGTGTCTTTTTATAAAGGGCCCATTTAAAAGATACTATATCAAATACAATTTTTATCTTTTATTTTTGTTGTTCTTTTTCACCTTTTATTCTCCGGATGTCTTGGGATTCGAACTCACTTAAATTCCTCATAGAAACCAAAACATTGAGCACTAATTTTCCTATAATCTCATATAAATGTGGATAAAAAAATTATGCATACATAAATAAGATTATTTGAAAATATTGAAATAGTGATTAGTTAATACCTAAAACATAATACTAACAACATAACCCTAATGCATATCAAATGAATAATAAACATTTGAACAATATGTATATATAATATATGCATATTCAACACAAGGTGGCAAGTCACCAGTGAGAATGGTGGCGGTAGATGAACATAGATAATCTTATAAGCCAAGCTTATAATAATTTATTTTACTATTCAATTTGATAGTCCCCTTTCTTTATTCGTTATATTATATATAACATAATTTCTTGGCGAATTATGACAAAAACAAAAAAAACAAAAACAAAAAATTATCGGCGAGATGTTAAGAGTTGAGTGGTCAAGTTTCACAATTCTCTGCAACATGTGGAAGCATAACGTACTTATCGTGGGCCACACGTGAGCGGTAGACTTCTCAATTTGAGTAACCAATTAAAATGGGCTTTACTTAACGGCCCAGTATGAATTTATAAGCAGAAGTGTCCATGTTGATATGTCGCATGTACTTACATCAGCAACTATGTATTTATATTGTGCTTCAATTATTATTGGTCATAGTTTAACACAAAAAGGCCCGCACAGATACAAATCTTAAACAGTTTGTTCAAAAAGACAAAAACAAACAAGAAAAAAACAATTTCTCATTGATCATCAAAGATCAGATCTCTTGACCACACATTATATATTTTCAAAAGTACTAGTTGTTTGTTTTTAATTTTGATGTAATAATTCTCACATTCTCAACAAGATCGATCAAAGTAAGCAACCATGGCGGATTCGTTGGCACCATTGTTGCCCACCCACATTGAAGAAGATGAAGACACTTCTTCACCTCTGACTTTCGACAAGATCCTCGAGAAAAGCTTGTCTGATTTCGGATTCTCGCAGTTCTTACAGATAGTTCTCGTTGGGCTCGCGCTAACCTTTGACTCTCAGCAGATATTCATCACCGTCTTCACAGATGCATATCCCACGTGGCACTGTCTTGACCACACGATCTGCAATCCGGCAACTACCGATATCTGTAAGATTCCCCGGTCAGCTTGGGATTGGGACGGTGGTTTCAAAGGTAAATCAGTCATTTCAGAGTTCGATCTCGAGTGCTCCAGCTCCTTCCTCAGAAGTCTACCTAGTTCAACTTTTTATGTGGGTTCTATCGTTGGTGGAGTCGTTTTGGCTATGATCCCTGACGGTTCCTTGGGACGGAAGCAACTTCTTTTTTTCTCGAGTTTCGCAATGTCACTCACTGGAATCTCTATTTTCTTATCCTCCAACATATGGATCTACTCCTTCTTAAAGTTTGTGATCGGATTCGCGCGTTCTCAGACCGGGACATACGCGTTAGTTCTGATAAGTGAGCGAATTTCCACCAAATGGAGACCGCGAGCTACTATGGTTCCGTTTACTCTGTTTGTGTTAGGGTTCATGTCGTTGTCTGGAATCGCTTACCTTGTCCGACACGCTTCTTGGAAAGTTCTCTATCTATGCACATCCATTCCTGCAGGAATCCACAGTATTTTCATCTATTTCTTTGCCCTAGAGTCACCGCGTTGGCTCCATTTGGAAGGGAAGAACAAAGAAGCCATTGAAGTGCTCAAACGGATTTCACCTGCAAATAGAGGTTACTTGGAATCCGTATCTTCGAGGTTACGTCCAAAAGAAACACTAGAGCAAACTTCAAGCTACTCAATCAAAGACTTGTTCATTATAAAATGGGCTTTTCGAAGAGTCACACTTGTTATGATCATAATGTTTGGGTTGGGAATGTCGTATTATGGAGTTCCATTAGCGGTTAGAGACATAAAAGTGAACATTTATATGAGCGAAGCCCTAAACGCCATGGTGGAGTTACCAACATTTGTTGTTACACCGATCTTGCTCGAGCAATTCAGCAGGAGAAGCTCTGTGCTTGTAAATTGCTTAATTGGAGGAGCATCAGGAGTGCTCTGTTTCGTAATGAGCCTTTACGGAAGAACAAAAATCGCTTTTGCTCTCGAACTCGGTTCTTTCTTCTGCGCTAGGATTGGATTCAATTTAATGGCGATTTATTTGGTTGAGTTATTTCCTACATGCGTGAGGAATAGTGCAACAATGATGCTTAGACAAGCGCTTGTGGTTGGAGGAGCTTGTTGCCCACTCATTGCTTCGCTTGGAAGAAATGTGCCGTCACTCTCTTTTGCAGTTTTCGGATTTGCAATGTCGGGTCTCGGGTTATTCGCTTTGCTTCTTCCTGAGACCAAAGGGTTAAGTCTTTGTGATACAATGGAAGAGCAAGAGCAAAGAGACCAAGCCTTGAAGACTAGCCATAGTTGCTGAAAGCAGAGTTTTTTGAAAAACCTCTGTTCTTTTATTGAACTTTCGTATAAAACCTCTGTTTAGCTCCGGTTAATCAAGCCATATGTTGATTTTCCGAGTAATTAATATGCGAAACCTACAATGGCATGTATTTTTTATAAACTGAACCATTTCATTTTCTTGATTACAAAAATCTGCATAAACTAGGAAACGTTTGCTAATCATCTATAAAGCTATCATGTGAATGTCTCTGTCTTTGAACTACTAATACAGAAGCATTTACATCTAAAGACGAAGCCAAGAAATCACCGACAGTTCCAAGCTCCGGACACTCTTCCCAATCTTTCATTCTCACCGTCATAGGGCAATCTCCTGTGCTCTTTCCGACCACAAACAGTGAATACATCTCTCCAATCTCTCTTAGAATAGTCAGCGTATGCGGTCCATTGCTCACTAGCTTCTCTATGAACCCCACTTGTCCCGTTGTTACAAATCTGTTGCACAGTGGAAAATAATGTCAAAAGTAGTTTCTTTGATGGAAACTGAACTTTCCCTAGCTTAGATAAGAAACAAAGAAACAGAGTAGCGGCGGGAAACAGAGCTCTTCTCAGAAACAGAGTATACACAAAACAGAGCAGTGATAAAAACAGGGTATAAGTAAGGTACCTGTTATAGAATTCTTCTAAGAAGCTCCGATCTGTTTCTTGTTCAGTTTGATTCCTTCCCAGAACTTCCATGAAAACCTCATTATTATCTCGTGTCATAGCATTTCCAACAGGAGTCTCTGCCTTTGATTCCTCGGAGACAAACTGTATAACTGTGAGATGAATCAGAGTATTATTCGCGAGCCATCTGCACAGAGCAAGAGCCTCACGATCATCCGGACCACCAAAGAACAATGTCGCGACGTGTTGTACAGAATCAAACCCGTGCGGCTGCTGAAATCCGGTTATGTTACGGTCCACAAAAATGCCAATGGAACACGGACCGTGCCTTAGAACATTACGGTTCATCTGTCTGAACAGTTCCCCATCGTTTGTAGTCTTCCCATCGATTCTCTGGTGTTTATGAAACGGAAGAAATACAATGGAAACTCGAAGATCCTCTGTTGCGTTACAGATCTCTTCGTGCATATTAAGCATCTGAGTCACGAGCTTCACTTGTTGGATCAAGATTTTGCTGTCTTTAGCAAACGAATCAATCGAATCGTTGATCTCTAAACCTTCGTTGGTCCCGAATTCGTCATCTCCATTCGCATTGCCTCCATCTTCGTCGTGCTCATGATACATCAGTTCCGATTTTCGTTTCTTGGGGAGGGGTACAAGGTGCATAAGCAGAGGTGTAAACGGATCAGAGGCTCCACGAGAACCGCTCAAGGCCGAGACAAGAGAGATCGCACCGCGAGCATGACGGACTCCATAGGCGCACGATAAAATGCGTAATTCCTCGTTCGTGTTATGAGACTCAAGCGAAGTCTTCTCGTAAGCAAAGTCCTTCTCTCTTGTTTTAAGCAAGAAAGATGCCAGAACACCACTTACTAGCGTCGTTATCACCAAAGCAGCCACCATCATATCATGAATAGTTGTGGTCCACCATTTCTACAGGTAGATTCAGACAAAGAATGGGAAAAAAAGAACCATAAGTTTTTGTTATTATATATGTTAATTGTTCGTCTGTTCTTGACCAAAATATACCAGACCCTAAAACATGTGTAACATTTTTTGTTGTTTTGTTGTGGGTGTGCAATAACAGACACTCTACAATTGAACAAGACTTAATGTGAATGGTATAAAAGTAGCGGAATCATATAAGTAAACGTACCTTTTCGGAATAGTTGGAGTCTAGAAGAAGAAGACCGACATGGCCTTTAACAGAGAGAATGGTGGGTAAGAAAAGCCAATATTTCTTAGGGATCTTCAGGTACATACAAGCGCTTATTACACCAATAAATTTCCCAGCTATGGTTACAATCACGATAATAACTATACCGAGGTAAAAGCGTTTGGTTAACGCGATGATGCTGAATCTGAATCCAATGTAACCAAAGTAAACCGGAAGAACAAACTCGTGAATCGGGTAACTAAGCCGTTGTATCAACGTTCTGTGAGTCTTTCCTTGTCGTGGAAACATTATGCCAATGGCGAAAACAGAAACCGAGGAATTTACATCGTAGGATTCGATAGTTATACCGATGATGAGAAGGAAGATGAAGAAAACTAAAGTTTCAGCCTTTGAGAGGTACTTCTCTTTAGGGTTCCTCTTTGGAAGCCATGGAGCTAAGACCATGTTGATCAATATTAGGGCTACGGTTGCCAAAAGAAACAAGAAGAGTTCAAGTATGATAGTTCCAGAGATGAACGCCATGATTATAGTGTAGAGAACCACGTTTGTTAATTCGATGAACAACGCACATGAGATTGTCAGCCGTCCGATCTCACATGTGTTGAGTTTCCAATCAGCGATTGAACGGACTACGACAGGAGATGCCGTGTTAGACAAGGTAACGAGAAGAACCAAGAAAAACGTAAAGTAATCTTCTTTGATCCCAAACAAAGGGATGAATAACATTAAGGAAGCGAAACTGAGGAGGCCGGAAACCACGAATGAGCTCAAGGTTATCACCGCAGCTTTCTTGAAATTTCTTCTCATGAAATGTAGATCCACTTCAAGACCGATCAAGAACATGAAAGATGTCCGTAAAGCGAAGGAGAAGAAGGAGTAATAATCTGCTGCATTTTTCTGGAGGAAGAATTCCTTAACTTTAGGTATTCTTGAGAGCAAAACAGGACTCAACACAATCCCAGCCTAAAAAATATCCAATATGGATAACAAAACAAAAACTTGTTAGACATTTTCCACTACAAAAAACCGGGTGATTCTTGTAACGCAAGAAAGAAATTTCCTTACAAGAATCTGGGCAACGGGACCAGCTTGGCCGCAGGGTTTAAGAAGGAGATAAAACAATTGAGAGAAGACGAGAATGCAAGCCATTTGAATAAACATGGTATTAAGGGGATTAAACAGTTCATCTCCTTGAGGTAAGCAAAGCAACAACTTTGGATCCATCTTCTTCTTCTTGATTCGATGATCATGAGCATTCTTCAAGCGTGATGGTGATGATACGCTTATGAAAATTAAACCTTATGTTAAAAAAAAAACTGAAAATGCTTTCTAAAACAAGAATTTATAATTTTCACAAGTAATTTAGAAATTAAAAAAAAAAAAATTAGTTTACATTTGGTTGGAGTTGATAGATGTGTTTACAATTATTTGAACGTCCTTCAATTACTCTACGCCTCTATTTCAACCCTTGGAAAACGGATTAAGTTGACTGTAATCAGAAATTTTACCCAAAAAGTTTACTATAATTAGGTTATTATATGGTCAATAATCAACAGATTTAACACCATAAGTCCATAACATATTTCTTATCTTTTGTATATATATGGGAAGTTAATTTTTGTGTTTTGTAAACAAGTAAAACATAATACAGATGCTAGTAAAAATGACAATTTGCAAATTACCTCTTAGCCTTACAGGGTGTTGTTTAACCAAAAGAAAACTAGAGTGTTCATGGCATAATAAAAAACAAACTATAGGGGCTGAACTATAATACACATACTGTTCAGGATACAAACGAAACATGAGAATAATATGGGGTCCAAAAAGTAAATAAATAATCAAATAGGAGTTCTTTGCAATTAACGCTAAAGTGCGAACCTGTAAGTCAAATCATGAACCCTAAAAACCCCAGGTGAGAAGAACGGAGAGAGAGAGAGAGATGTCGTTCATGTATGAGAAGAGCAATACATGGAGATGGCTAGTGATGAAGACGCGAGATTCGAGATCCTTCTTCTTCACGTTCGCTGCTTTATGTGGTGTCATTCCTGGCGTTATTGGCTATGGAGTTATGCAGGTCACCAATTCCAGTAACCCTGAGCTCGAAGCCCGCCTCCGTAAATCTGCTCGCCCAGATACTCTCGTATGTAGTTGGTTTTCTTCTATTGATGCTAATCGGTGTTGAACTTGATGGTTACAATTTGTTCGTACATAGTTCCTATAGTTGTCTTGCTTGATGTGTGGAACTTTTCTTGGAGGATGAGTAGAACTTTGCTTGATGATGATTCTTTCTGCTACTTTGCAAAGCTCCTATGGGATTGGGTACCTAGAGGTTAGAGGTGTTTAGGCCTCGATATGTTGAATTGAGCATTTGCATTTTCTTGTTGCTAATACACCAATCCATTGTTCTGTGTTAACAAGGAATTTCATGTATCTGAGTTCTTGCTCTGCTTCACAATGTCGATTCAATTGGAAGTTTATTGATCACAGCCGTATGTTAACCTTAGGCTTATTGTTAATCTTCAATCTTTTTGTGTTATGATGAACAATACATTTCTGTTTTTGTATTGTTAGATGATGGGTAAAGTAAACCAAGAGAGGCTAGCTGAATATCTTGGTGAGTTGAAACAGAAGCAGGATACAAACGACAGATACGTTGCTGCTCTTAGGGGAGAGACTCTTACCAGGAAGCCTTATCAAAGAATCCAACCAATGCCAAAGCCAGATGACACGGTGACAACCAAAACTCAGTAAGGATGAATTATTTTAAGAGTCAATGTTAGTGAATGCCTCTCACTCGAATCTTTTGTCGATACAAAAATGGCGTGTTTCCTGGCCGTAATATCTTTTGTTTTTGAAACCGGCATCTAGCGACACAACTTTTGTGCTATGCAAACGGCTACAATGTCAATCACTTCAAACCTTTTGTTATGATGAATAAAATGTAAAACTTATGTTTTGTAATTTGTACATTGCTTCTTCATTCTTGTTTGCAAAGTTAATGTTTTACAGTACATACAGAATTACATGGTACACGCTGATTGTGGAACATTGTCAGAAACACTTGGCAAACCAAATTGTAGATTCTACAAAGGAGATGGCTATGTGCAAGCGATTTGTTATGTGCAGAGATAAAGTTTGTTGGCATTGATCACGTGTAAAGCCGTGGTCAGAAAAAAAGTTCGTGGCCATTGATCATGTGTAAAGCTTTAGCCGGTTCGTGATCCTTACTCGACAGATCGGGCAATTTGATATTTTGGATCCGCAATCTCCACAAGTCTGCAAAAGGAAAATTGCAAAGGTAAGTTAAAACTGGTTGTTGATTAATGAATGGGTTTGAGTAAACTAAAAGCAATCGGTGAAACTTACCATGTGGCCACAGCTGAAAGCCACGTCTTTTCGGTTAGTCAGACAAATCGGGCAACTCTGTTAAACGGAAAACCATATGAGATTGGAGTTGATTCGACAAGGCAGAAAAATAGTAAAGTATACAAATTATGAGACCTGGGTTTGTTCAGGTGATGCAGGTGATGCAGTTGATGGTAGTTCAGCATTAGTTGGAGGTGTGTACGGAATTGGTGGTGGCCTCGGAACTATTGTCTTCGCTAAGCCCGTCTGCTTCCTTTATAGACGGGTGCAGAAGTGGACAGGGACCAGCAGAAGCAATTAGACAAAAAAAAAAAAAATAGAGCAGAAAGACGG
>Ga0041059_1002879_pt1 | contig 12367 bp, 4 predicted proteins | sample AraColnosormetaG_FD_56232 | JGI IMG/M metagenome (GOLD analysis project Ga0041059, IMG submission 56232) | Arabidopsis roots microbial communities from North Carolina, USA - Col MF nosort | ecosystem: Host-associated > Plants > Roots > Unclassified | place: USA: North Carolina | collected 2013-09-02 | reverse complement strand
TATATCTATAGCTAATAATAACCGGAGAAGCCGAGAAACTATCAACCTAAATATGCATTCTTAACGAGTTCAATTGTTCATCTTAGTAGATAGGCCGATTTCTATTACACACCTATAAACCAGACTCATCAAATAATATATCCAACTACAGATACCTATGGTGGGCATATCTATTGTCTGGATTCAAGATCTAGTTAATTACTCTAGATCTAGCATTAAGCATAATTTAAGATGAAGAATTCTACAGATAACCTAGCAAAGAGGGCAATCTACTAAACCATATGAATCCCTAATGAGAAACCCTATTCCTAACAAGCAAACTACTCACACATATTGAATGAAGCAAACAACATATTCAAGTGTGAAAGCATAAACACAGTAAATAGAGAAGGGGAAAGAAGGGATCTCTTCACTGTATTAAGATCTGAATGAAACTCTGAAAACAATCGATGAATAGCTTATGTCTCTCAGTAACATGGTTTTGCAAAAGCTTGATAAAAGACTTGATAAAAGAAACTTAGGTCTAAAAACAATATATATAGACCCTAAAAACGTCCACGGACTAATAATGCAAATAATGAAATCTTCTAGGGCAAACTTGAGCTCTTGTAAACTCGAAAGCGTCTAGGGTTTTTGCTGGGCCGAAACTGGTGTCGATCGACACCAAGAGTGTGTCGATCGACACTCCTCGCTAATTCCAGAACCAAAATCGTCCTTATCTTCCTTTTCCTTAGCTTTTGCTCCAAAATGTCTCCTTATCTCCATTGTTGTCCCATTGCATAAAATACCTGAAAAGAAACTAAAAAGACTCGAGAAATAACACAAAAACTCAAAATCCTATACCTAAAACTTGGATAAAATCAGTAAAAATCGGGTTATATCATACATGCTTTCCTGAGAGAAGGTCCTTGATAAGCTTTGGAGACTCCTTGAATAGTGGCAGTTTGACACTTCCTTGTCCACAACAAAGCTCGAAAACAGGTTCTGTTTTTGGTTAATGTTTTTCTAATACATCTATCAACCATATCAAAGCACAACAATACTTACACATGTAAGTAGGACCACCGTGATCAAGATAAAGCTGGAACAATCAAGTCAAGCAAATTTGGGTTGACATTTCAATAACTAACATAAACTTAAGACAATGATTTATATAAATAACAAACAATAAATATTTTACTTAAGACAATGATTTTTGAAGCTGGAACAATCAAGTCAAATAAATATTTTCTTACTCGGATTAGTAGCAGATGTTGATGCTTTCTCGAAGTCTGGTTGTCAATTTTGTATATGAGAAAACTATGTTGATGATCATGTTGTTTGTTTTTGGTTGCTTCTACATGAATAAGGATGACTAAGTTCTTTCCTTGTAAGAAATGAAAAATTTAGTTTTAGATTAGTCATGATTATATTTATCAAAGTTCTACAATACATAAAGATATAGAACTAAAACCAACATATTCAGTAACTAACATGTGTTCCTCGTATATGTAGTAGCTGGTGTCATCGATGCATCTCTATATCGGGGAGATCCGTGGAGTTTGTTTGTGGGGAGGTCATAAAATGGAATGGTAGATTTTGTTTGATGTTGCCGCGAGTTTTCTTTGTACATCGAGGTAAGTCATGATCTTTCTAATGAACCTGTCATTAGTCAAAGTTTTAGTAAATAACTTTGGCAGCCTCTTGATGTCTTGTAAAAGCTGATAAAATATAAAAGATGGATCCTGTTAAGGTTGAAAATGACGTTTCCATATAAATATGGTATAGAATTTGCAAACCCAAAATGCTGAGTAGAAGTAGTTGCTTCATTATTATCATCACAACAGAATGGCAAATTAGTGATATCTTTGAAAACTCTGTTGAAGGCTGATCTAAGATGAACATAACCAATAGGAACACCACCAATAGTATTAGTAAAAAAGAAAATGTTAATCTATTTATACGTTGTAGACAATCAAATACATTGACAATATAAACAAATAAGAAAACATGATGTATAGTTCCCTACAAACTTACCAGTAACGTCCTGAACACGCATATATAGTTCCCTACAAACTCAAGGTAAATAGGGAAAATAAAGTCTATACAATCATATTTCTTTATTTCTGACATAGGCCAAACGGAGGTATCCCACTTAAACTTGATATGTAGAGGGTTCCAAGAATATTTGACTGTGTTGGTGGAGCAAATGACACAAAAATAAGAGATGTGATACCAGAAACCCTCTTTGAGAACACGCCTAAAATTGTAAAGATAGTTATCTTTTGGAACGGTAGCAGTGATTCTGTGATGTTGCTAAGTAGCCCAAGGAAAAACCAAAGATCAGAGCAGATAAAAACTGGTAGAAGAATCCACATGCACATTAAGAAAGAATCGATGATAAAGAACTCTACTTCATATCATAAAAATCTTTTCATCAACCAAAATCATTGTTATAACATCATCATAAAATGTTGGAGGATGATCCCAGATACATAGGAGTTTCACGTAAACACTCCAATGAGTCGAGTTCACATTCAAATCTATGAGTTTGTGAATAGGCGCCATAAGTTACCCACAAGAGAATTTTTAGGTTTAGGAGAAAAACAATGGTTAAGTGTATATATATATATATACATATAAGGTGAGTAATATCTCAAAAGATGCAATGATGGCAGTTTATTTAAAAAGGGAAATATAAATCGTTTCAAGGTTAAAAATAATAATAAAAAATATAGTATGATTATCGAAAAATGATGTTGGCGTATAATTATATTCCAAGTTTAAACGTCTTGGACCATATATCTAATGATTTCAACAGCAACAATTACCTAATATCTAGCAAGTTATAGGTTTAATCATTGTGAGTGAATATATAGATCAATTTATAGTAATATAAATCTCTATATCAAAATAAAACTTTATTAGTTAGGTACATATATACACTCTATATATAAGTTACAAATTGTATATATCTCTATATAAGATAGTAATATACAATAACACAAAAAAAAATTTTACTCTGTTACAGGAATACATTCAAGTGGTGCATTAAAGGTCTGTTAAAAGTGGAAGACATGATGTTGCAGAGTCATTGGTAAGTTTCATTTGGACTCTTAAGTTATTCATGAGTGGCAGCTTGGATTATATATCTATGATTTTGAATTAGAAAGAGTAAAAACTAATTGCTTAATAGAATCTTTAATAGATAAACTTAATTATTAAAAAGCTGAAACATAATTCACAACATGAAATCGAAGAACTTAGAAAAAAGATGTCTTAACTTCAAAACATTAAAACCTAACAAAAAAACAGAGCAAAAAGCCACAAAGTGTTCAAGAAACCGCTGTTTTTAATAAATAGAGATAAGTAGAACTACTTCTTCTCAACTTTGACCCTAACCTTGACCATGTTCCATGAATTATCCTTCTTAACTTCTTGCTTCACCACGTCGACATCTTCAACTTTGAGTTTTTTCTTATCTTTATCAACTGCAACAATTATTGCTTTCTTGGCTTGGAATAGTGCTTCTTTGGAATCAACCACTTCCACATCCACGGCAATACCTTGGTCTTCATTCTCTGAGATAGAATTTTCCAAGTCTAATGGTACAACACACATCTTCTTCGAACTTAAAGAACCTTTAGAGAGCCACTCAATTCTCGAGCGTACACACGCTTTGAAGATGGAGTAGTAGAGTCTGGCGTACCATTACCATTCTCTAACATGAGTGACACCTGCAAAATATAAAAAATTACAAACCATTATATTTAAAAATTAGATTCTGAAATAGAATTGTGCATATAGATGAGTACATTACCTGATCGCCACTAACAATTGATGACGAGTTCACATGTTCAGCAGAATCCTCTAATAATTGTTCTTCGAGTAGTCCATCATTTAAAAGCACCTTTGAAACCTTGTAGATTTCTTTTCCATCGAAGATATTCTCTTTCTCGACCCACACCAAAAAAAGAAATGTCTTTCCAATCAGATTCTTTACAGGATTAGGAAGGTTATGTGGATCCTCAATCTGCAACAGGGTAATATAATATAGATTTAAAGTTAGCTATATATCACTTTACAACAAGTACCTAACTAATAACAAAAACATACCTCATCAACAGATCCATTAAGTACAAAGGTTGTAGACTCGCCAACGATCTCAGAGCAAATTGAATCAAACAATAGCAATTTGGCTTCACCAATGTTATCCATAACCTTTGCATAAATCATGACTGAGTTGAATGTAATAGCTTACTCTATAAATATTTTTTTAATCATATTTACCTAGATACCGCATTTGTGACAACAGACTTTCATGTGTCACACCAGAATCTAGGCTTCTTCCTCTTGTTGTTAACACCATTAACACCAGCATGTATATGATTGACCTTCTTATTACATGTCTTACAGCTGATGTAATACCAAGCCCAATCTGTATCTATTACATAGATTGTGCCAATAACTCTAACTTTGCCAACCTATATAAAATTTGATATGATATTAGTTATAGTCTTATTGTGTTGAAGAAACAAAGTGAAAATTTAAAACAAACCTGCATTGAGTTGATCTGATCTGCAATGTTATTCCTTGAAAACTCATTGTAATCAATCTTTTTAACCGCCACCATTTCAAACCGTGGGACTTGCACGAAAAATGCAAATAGTACTATCAGCTGGTAGACTGCACAAGTCAAACTTTAGGTCAATAGCACATTAAAAAGGCAAATCAAAAATATCATGTGTTGTCAGAAGAAGCATTTACGATTGACCGAAAGCTTCAACATCAAGGAATTCAGGATTGACATGAACTTGAGATGCATCAAAAGAGTTGGATAAACTTTTCACACCTGCTTATTCGTAAAACATAAGTTCCTCTTTTGATGATAGCGCTTAGAAGAAAAAAGATCAATCATATTATATAGAAACTAAACCACTCACCAACCAAAATATGAGGGTTAAGCTCACCACTCTGGATTTTGGAAAACTTAGCCAAAGACAGAAAGTTGGTATCAGAGATAGACTCACAACCCATCACCTCAGTTCTAGCCTGAAACCCCATCTTGTAAAGATGGTTTGTGGGACGAAACTGGCCAGACGCATAGGTAAGACCAAAAGTCTCTATTAATATTCATTCTCCAACAATAAGCTTGTGAACAAACTTAGAAACCAATTCCTTCTTCACAGTAGCATGCATTTTTTTCCCTTATGATCAATATAGTAACAATATATGTTAGCTGGAATGCAATACATAAATGGAAATAGCTACTAATAATAAATCTTACATATTGATCGGAGATGACCATCTCAATGGTTTCACTGGTGTTGCGTGAGTACTTATTCCAGGAGTGAAGGATCTTGACCTGGACCCTCGATGTGTTTTTCTAAGGCCTAATGTCTTTGAGGTAAGCGAAAGTAGTTGCCATTTCTCAAATAACAAAGTTGTAGAAGTAGAGAAATGTATAGCTAGTTTGATGTGTTGGTGATGATGAAATGAGCAACCTTATTTATAGTGGGTGCACTAAGTTAGTAAACCTAAATTTTCACACCGTATAAAAGATTCTAAGCGCAGCTCAATAGAAACAGACAATTTGGAATGGTTTTAAAAGAGGAATATGCATGAGTATTTAGATTTTGCTTTGATTCTCAAGCAAAATTTTGGAGATATTCTAGCTAATGTGATTTTTTCTGGCGACATTTTAACGGCATAACATAACCATTTGAAAATTTTAATTGTGCTATGTTTGAAACATGAAACTGAATTGCTCGGAATTAGGAATGGCGGCAGTTGATGATGCGATTCAAATCCTAAAATATCTTTGGAAGGTAAGATTGTCTTACATTTAAATTAGATGGAGAATATATTAGTTGGTAAAGATTTATAACACAATATCTATATTAGGAAGATGATTGAGTATGAATGAAGTATCTTCTCAAAATATATTTAGGTATTGCAAATTTAAGTTCAGCTAGTATATTGTGTGTTTGTTTGGGGTAACCAAAATAAATGCATCTCTAATCACTGAATTTATTATGTAACTGATAAGTAACTAAAGATATGGTTAGTTATGATTGATTATCGAAATTAATAATTAGGAAATAAGCATTCATTAATTTCGTCGAGTTTTAAGGGTGTGCTTATGCAATATTTTTAAGTGCTACTTAATAATATCGATTTTTTAGTAAGGATTTAATGCAATATTTGAATTTTGGACGATAAATTTGTTGATTGTTCTAATGAAAATATCTTGTCTGATTAAATTTGTAAGGACTAATCATACAATTAGGAAATTGATAAAAGATTTTTCAACCCAAAATCCTTACTAAAAATGTATATATAGATATCAGATAGAGGCTAATCTTTAACCTCGGTCCATATGTCCACGAAATAAAAGTTCTATTCGTGTTTCTCCCTATTAGAGTGTATATAGCTTGTTAACCTTGGTTTAATTTCTTGTATAGTTCGGTGAGCATAGTAGTTTAGTTTCACTTGTATTTAACCTTAATTTGTATCTCATTTTATATTTGAATGGAGAAAAGCTAATATGGTATCAGAGCAAATATTAAATTCTTCATTCAACTTCCGCTGATCTTCATCGATTCATCAAAGCGATCGAACATGTTCTTCGGATTTTAATTCAAACTTGCGATTCAGATTTTTTTTCCCTCTTCGATCAGTTCGTTTTATAATAACGATTGATCTTTGTTCTTCTCTTTCCTCGATTGATCGATTTCAATGGCCGATTCATCTCTTTTCTTTCGGTTCTATTGATTGTCAACTGATCTCGAGCTTGAAGAACTTTTATCACCGATCGATTCATCAATTTCGATTTGGTTTCATCTATTTCACTATTGATTCAGATTTCTTATCGAGCATGATCTCCTCGAAGCGAGCTCCATTTTCTTTGAATCAAGCTTTAATCCCTTTATTTGTTAGCTTGGTTTCTTAGATTTGAGTTCTTATTCGTTTGTTTGAAGCGTATCATCATCTCGGATCGTCTTCTATCTTTTGAATTTGCTTCTGGTTATTCCGCCAGATTTATGCTCCATTTTGTCTGTTTTTATTCTTTTATGGATCTAGTACTACGTCGATTTTGTTGAATTTATATGGTTGTTTCACAGTTGTTGACGCTCTAGATCATGTTTGTTCCGCTGCAAGAAGCTTGTTGATATGATTTTAATTGATCCACATGTTTCATTGGTTTATCACTGTGTATTGATGTCGTTTGCACTTGTTTTATGATTACTATTGTGATGGAACCATTTCTTAGTTTTGTTGAGTCTATGGCTCCACCAGGAGAGATTTTTGTCGATGGCAATTTATGTGGACTATATCCATGGTTGAAATTTGTTGATTGAGCCAATGTTTTCGTTCTGATTTCTGCTGCGACCACCAGATTTGCAATTTAATGTGGTTAGTCCATGTTTTCTGACTTTGCTTTTTGAGATATTTGATATGTAGATATGTTCATCGATAGGAGAGCTAAAGTTAGAAAAATTTAAGAGATTTTTTCATATGGAATCGATAAAAGCTGATTTGACTTCTTTGAAGCTAATTGTCATGGATATATGCATTCAGTCTCCCTTCGTTTGTGAGACAAAGTTTATGAGGTTGATGAACTTTGAAATTTTGTGAGTGATACCTGCTCATGTAGCTGCTCATATTGAAGGCTCTCATGTTACTACAAGGGCTACTATGTTTTGTCAATTAAGCCTCTATGTCTAGACAATTATGATTCAGTTTCTTTGGTTTTGTATGATCTCTATTGATATGCAACTCACCATTGCCACAATTGATTTTGGCTGTTTTATGGCAAGGTAATTGTTGGTTTCAAGGTTTCAGAGAATGAGCTAAAAAGATATGCTTCATCAACATTTGTTTCAAGACAGTGGGAGTTAATAGTGATGTTTTTGAACTGGTTATGCTGCACCGAGACGGGTACGGGGACGGGGACGAAAAACGGCATATTTAAAATTTGTGGATACGCGGACGGCATCGGGACGACAATAACAATAGTATTAAAAATATCGATAGATCCATAGTATAAAGAAAGTAACTCATAAATCCTAACATAAAAGAAATTTGAGTATAAAATATTAAAGAATAATAAAAATAAGCTACTCATTGATCAATTCATTTTCAAATTAAGGCTCATCTAATGAAAGAGCCGCAAACTCCAAGAAGCCGAGATCCTCCCTAGTATCATATGTATCTCCACCAACATCCCACATCTTGATTTTTTCTTCTTCATATTGACCACAATTTCTTGATAAAAGACGTAGATTGTTGTGGATGTACACCAAATCTTCAGCTCGGCTTGGATTTAACTTATTTCTTCTAAGTGAATGAATGAAGTTGTAAGTACTCCAATTGTGCTCAGCACAAGAAGATGAACTAGGTTGACAAAGTATCTTCAAAGCCAAAGTCTGGAGATATGGAGTTTCAGCACCAAAGTTAGCCTACCAAATCTTAGGTTCCATAGTACTCATCGCTACAATGCATGATAAATCTGCAAAAACACCACTCCTCATCGAGAATAATGCATACTTATCCAGAACTCTTCTATGCTCATCAGCATTAGGAAACATCTTCGAAAACACTTAATTCTTGCATGAGAGATTTCAGTATCTCTATGAGGAGCTTTTCTCTTAAGATCCTCACTTAGCCATGCATCACTATAAAATCTGCAACTATACAATATATTATATGTTTGCAAGGAAATTAAAATAAAAAATAAAATATATAGTTTTAGTTTTACCTACGATTTAAAGGGTGAGGTAGACAATGTAAAGGAGTATTATTCTTCGTCCACCGAGCCACTAAGATCTCATAAACAACATCATAGAAGTCACTATGTACAGTCATTGGACGTTTTTATTTCTTGAAGATCTCAAACTTCACCTTCTCAATCATGGAATCCAACATCTCATATACCAAGTGAAGACATTCCTTGTCAGTGTCACAGAATCTAAACATGTCATATATGGGTCTTGTGAAATCAATTATATAAAACACTTTTTCCCACCATTCATCATTCACAATCTTCTCTTTAACCAACATTGCTTTCCCCCAACTATCCTCTTTATAAGTAGACCACTCCTCACTTATGATCATAGCTTGAAGGCCTCTTTTGATAAGCTTTAATCTCTTAAGCATCACAATAATGGAAGCAAAACGAGTATCGAGGACCGAAAGCAACTTGAGAGGAGAGAACTTACTGAAAATTGACAGTCTCATGTTTTGGTTCATGATGAAATGTTTTATTGCGAGCGCATCTTCATGAACTTCTGTTATCCAATTGCATCCCCTTCCACATTCTTTGCTGCACAAATATTCTTTAAAACAAGATTATGGGTATGCACAACACATGGAGTCCAATAGATATGAGGATACGTGCACTCAATAATCTCTCCGGCCGCCTTACAATTTGTTGCATTAACAGTGATGATTTGCGCAACGTTTTGATGACCCACTTCATTCAAAACATCTTTCATCAAATCAGAAATGAAGAATTTATCTTTCACTTCACCAAAACAATTCACGGCCTTGAGAAACAAAGGACCATTTTCAGAAGTAGCAAAGAAATTGATCAAAGGTTTTCTCGTAGGATCACTCCAACCATCTGACACAATACTCACCCCTTTTTCTTTCCATGATAACTTAACTGGTTCTAGTAACTGCTCAACATGATCTCTCTCTTTGTGTAACAAAGTTGTTCGCAGCTTATTATAACCAGGAAGCACATAATCATCAATTTTGTTGTCAGTAGCAAACTGAAAGGACCTTTGATAATGCGGATTTCCTGCAAGATTAAATGGTAGTCCTCCTGTGTAAAACATTCTTGCAATTTCCTGATCCAACTGATCTCTGACCTCAATACCAAATGCTCTTTCAAGAGGGGAGATGCTAGACTTTCTCTTCTTAAAGGCAGAAGAAGCTACAGAACTTGTTTCCCAAGGCAAAGGAACCGCTCTAGCTCCAGACTCGCTTTTCTTCTTCTCAAACTCGTCTTCTAACCTTTGCATATTGAGCCTTTCACACCTAGTTACTTTCTTACAAGGAGCAATACCCGCATTTTTTATTCCAAGCAAATTTGCTCTCACTCTCGAATAAGAGCCGCTCTTGGTTTCACCACATATGTTACACTTAAAAGACCAAGATCTTCCTTTTGCTCCTTGTTTTGTTTTCTTGGTCATGTAAGTCCATAATGGAGCTTCACCACTTTCATTAGACCCACCACCAATATCATCATCATTATTTTCAGAAGCCATGATATCGGCTGCAAGCAATATGAAAAGCAAATTATTAAGACGATTCCATAATCTGTATTCGACCGATATGAAACAGTCCAACCAAAGCTATTTGTCAAACAAAGATTAAACAAATTTCTTAATCTCTTAAGCATCACGTCGCTATTTGTTAGTCAACCAACCGTACTCGACTAATAACTTGTATTAAAAAGAGATTTTAATCATATTAAAAACTTAGAGATGAGTCATGATATACCTTTTATAGAAATCTACTTTCCAGAGGGTGTGAAAGGAGAGAAGTCGAGAAGATTTAGTTTAGATGAAAAAAAAAACAACGGGCTCTTGTATATTAAGGGAGATTAAACGTTTCTTAAACCCTAATTACACAAAGTTTAAGAATATATTTTCCTTTTCTTTTATAATTTATAGAAGAAAAAAAAGTTATATTTTCTTTTTTGGGGTAGAAACATTTCTGAAACGTCCCTCAAACGGTTCGGCGCCGTCCCCAAAAGCTGCTATCGTCCCCAAGTTTGAGAAACGTCCCCGATCTAAAACGTTTCCGATACGGGATACGTCACCTTTTAGCCGTCCCCGTGCTTCTTAGATTCACATATATACCTCATTATGTTGACTATTTCATGCACAAGTGTATGAAGATGTCCATTTGTTATACAATGAAGAAGCCAAATCTGTTGAAGTTATTCTTTATTGGAATCAAAAGTTGTAGATTATTTTTGTTGCTACATGGTGATGGTAGTCTTGTTAGTCTTAAGGCAAAAGCATGTAGATGATTCTGGTCATTGAAGCACATTTGTCTTTAGATCACTAACAAGACCGCCAGAGGACATTGTGATTTCAGTTGATTTTATGGTTTAAACCTTTCCCAATTTTCATGGAGTTTTCAAATCCAAGATAAAAGGATCTTGAGGGGGAGTATTAGAGTGTATATAATTGGTTTCCCTTGGTAAAATCACTTAAATAGTTCAGTTAGCATAGTGGTTTAGGTTCACTTGTATTTGAGGAGATATGTGTAGATGATATTGAAAAGTACATTCCCAATTTTGTTTATGTTTCTTCTTCAAGAGTAAATAAAACAATCTAGTGAGTTATCTTATGATTTGTTTAAGTTATTGATTTTGTGTCTATGAGATAATGGCTTGAGAGTAGTACCGTCAACAAACATAGTGATCTAGATAAAACCGGATAGAAAACGACAGATAACCATCCAAAACATGTGAATTGAGTGACCCAAACGGACCGGTTTATCCCGGTTCAATAAAGACATTAGGGCTTATACAGTAGAAACACTATAAATTAATACTCGATCAATTAATAAACACGATAAATTAATAAATTATGCCGGTCCCAAGTCGGGTCAATGTAAAAATTAACCAAAAATATCGATAAGATAATAAGATAATATTTTTTTTTGAAATCTCTATGTAACAATATGGTCCCAATAATATCATAAATTAATAACCACAAATTTTAAGCATACTTTAAGATAATTTAATATAATATGAATCTAGCGTTGTTTGTCTTTTCTTAAAATTTGAATCTTGTTAAAGTCCATCTCTAATTTTCTTTGTTGCATCAAAAACTTCTGGTGTTGTCTTCTCGATATGTATCAAAAAGTTGTGAAGAGTTCTAGGCGCGATAATTGCTTCCTTACGTGTCACTATTTCCAAAAGTTTCACATTATCGTCTTCAATTTATTCACCAACATTATAGACAGAAATCACAATTTCTTCTCAAAACTCTTTGAGTATGCTTCATTTTCACCCGGATAATCGAGTATGCTATTGACTTTTATTATATTCTGAAAGAATATAGTGTTGTATTTTGATTAAATATTTCTATAAATTAATATCTATAAATTAATAAAATCTCATGGTCCCAACATTATTAATTTATAGAGAGATTTTACAAATACAGTAAAACCTCTATAAATTAATAATGTCGGGACCAAGAAAATTTATTAATTTAGAGAGGTATTAATTTATCGATAAATTATTAATTATTAATTTATGGAGAGATTTTACAAAGTTTGTAATTGTTTACAAAAATTTGATCTAAAAGGTAGTTTCTCTATACAATCAATAATTTTTCTAAAAATCTATTACAAGTAGATAACC
>Ga0041059_1002878_pt1 | contig 12368 bp, 5 predicted proteins | sample AraColnosormetaG_FD_56232 | JGI IMG/M metagenome (GOLD analysis project Ga0041059, IMG submission 56232) | Arabidopsis roots microbial communities from North Carolina, USA - Col MF nosort | ecosystem: Host-associated > Plants > Roots > Unclassified | place: USA: North Carolina | collected 2013-09-02 | reverse complement strand
TTTTTTTTTTTTTTGGCTTCCGTAAGTGACGTCAAGGTTTAAGTCTTTAAGATATGAATGCAAAATAAATAATGATAAAATAAGAAGGATCCGTACTGGGGGTAAGAGAAAAGAAGGACAGGCAGAGAGTTGGTGGGTCACACTCTATATGAATAAATGACCGTACAACCAAACCCACCTGCCACTCTTTAATACCTTTAATCACACGTCAGTTTAAACTTTAAACCAAAAATAAAATTCTTTCTTTTGATTTTCATAAACTTGTCTGTTCTCTTTTCTATAAATATCGCTAATTTTTGTGTGTATTTATTTATATAGAAAAATATGGAAATAGTTGGAAAGTCGTACTGAAGAACATTAATAAAATTATTAAATAAGTATGTCGTTTTATTTTGTTTTTTTTTTTCTGTAAACATGCCGTTTAGTTAATGTAACATTTTCATTAATTAAAAACGAATTAGAAATATCCAAAAACGCATGGGGACAAGTGTGTCGTGAACAACTTGTCTAGTGTGACTCCGAAATTGGTCGATGTTTTGTTTCTGCCTCGATGTCTTTTATATCCTTGTATCTATTTGATTTTTTTTTTCTAAGAAGGAATTATATTGTACGTTTGAAACATGCGGATAACGTTTAGGAGACAAGAAGTGCTTAAAACATTTAAACTAACCAAAATTTATTTGTAATGTTGAGGAACTTACAATTCTTGTCGGGCAGATAAACTATAAAAATTAATAACGTAAAAAAAAAAACGTTTTTATCAACAAAAAATACGTTAAACAGATAACAAAACATAAAGTTATCATGGAAAGAAATTCATTATAATGAAATAATCGACAAAAACGAAGGGCCCGCGCTGTACTCGATTGATATATCATTCCTGTACTATTCTATTTGACTTCTTGGTCGTGTAATCTTCAAGAATATTGAACTTAAATTAGCCGCAGAGATTTCATCCAACCATCTGTAACCTATTGACCAATTTACTACAAAAACAAACAAAACTCCTAATTTATTAGTACTATATGTAAAATACTTTGAATAAACTTATCAAGTCTACTGAACCACCAACCACATATATGTAGAAGGTTTGCAAAACATTTCCTGTTTCTTTCATCTTTGACCACAATGATGTAAGGACAACTTGTTTTAATCATACTCGATTTTGGTTTTAATCAAACTCACGGACTATTTCAATTGATTGGTTCAAACTCCACTAGCTAAATATACTATAGTCAATATTAATATACATCATGAAATAAAATATTTTAAAGACATTTTTTTATAAAGTTTAAAGACATAGGTTTAAGTATAAAAAAAAATTATTGGTAATATATAATTAAAGAAAAATGGCAAATAATAATCTCGTAGTTTTCGTTCACTTGATAAATTCTCTTGTCCATGTTTAATTTTTTATAGTATATGATACTAATATTTTTTAATTGTAGTGTAACATAGTATTTGATTTGTATACTAAAATAAATGTAAAATTTATCGGGCTGTTGTACCTGGCAAGTACACCATATGTGTACTCTCTCCTCAATGCTCTCGTCATAATCTTTCCATGTCTTCTTCTCTCTATATATATTACTTAACTCTTTCTCACTCTCTCTAATTTTAAATTTATCTATCATTAGTTTAAACCGCCGGAGAACAAAAAATGAAGCATCTCATCCGCCGCCTCTCTAGAGTCGCCGACTCATCCTCCGAATTCTCCATCCGCCGTTCCACCTCCTCCTTCCGCAACCGTCGCGGTCACCATCGTCTCCACGCGCCGCCGCCTCCGTGGTCAATATGTCCAGCTAGAAGAGTCAACACCGTCCCCGCTGGTCACGTACCTGTCTACGTCGGCGAGGAGATGGAGAGGTTCGTGGTTAGCGCAGAGCTTATGAACCACCCGATCTTCGTTGGTTTGCTAAACCGATCCGCTCAAGAATACGGTTACGCTCAGAAAGGAGTTCTTCATATCCCTTGCCACGTCATCGTGTTTGAGCGCGTGGTGGAAACGCTCCGGTTGGGAGGGTTTGAAGGGTCCGGTGATCTAGAGAATCTTGTGGCTTCGTTGCTCTCCGGTGATGAGTTGATACCTGAAACTACAGAGTAGCTTTTGAAGAAGAATCCAAATCGGCGATTTGATATTTTCTCTGTTTTCTCTGTTTTCTTTCAATTTTCCGTTTTTTTACTTTCTCGATTTTGTAAATATATAATTATATATACACCAGTTTTTTTTTTTAACTTCTATTTTGCTCACGTTAATCTCTTTTATAGCCGATCAAGAAACATAATTTACGTATAATAAATCAAATAAAATCGAATTTGAAACTGCAGAAATTGAAACGCGGTTTTTGGCGGCCAATTAAATTAAAAAGTAAAATAGCACTGGACGTTTCATGTACCATTTGGTTTAAGAATCAGATTAGCTCAATTTCGAAACTGCACGTTTTGGTTATATAAGTCATAATTATACAAACCTTTACCAAGAAACGTATGTGTTGGGACAATTTGGTCTAGTGATTAAGCTTGTAAGTTTTTAACGATAGTTGGAAATCTTTTTATACCAAAACTCCAAAACTAATGAGACATCACCACGAACGGAAAACTTATTGAACTTTGTATGGTTTATACAGTATATCTATGAGTTGATTTGTTTCATTAGTTTTTTTAGTACTAATAAAGTTATACTACAAGTCTACAAAGGATTCTGCATCCACCAAGAAATGAAAATATTCCAAAGAAGGAAAGACCATCAATGTCTTTAAGAGGACGAAATGGTAATTAACGGACAAGCACCGAGTTTGTATCGTCATTTTCAAAGAAAGAGTATGGATTTGTGAGGACCGTACGGATCCACCAGATAACGTACCGATGATAGTTGCAAGATCACTTGAAATTTAAATTTTTAAACAATTAGATACAGAAAGATCCATTAAGAAAATTTTGATTTTTTTAATTTTTATTTGGATTTTGCACAGGTACAGTCGACATGCACCTTGTTTTTGGCGTACACTTTTTGGTGTTTACGTTTTATATAATTTGTTTAATTTTTTTAATTATTTTTATCAAAGTTGCGAATTGGTTATGTACTCTTTTAACTTCTTGTTAATATTGTAAAGCTGCCGACATTTTCGTTGGATTGTATTGATTAGATGTTTATTAGTTGCATCTAATTAATAACAGGGATATATCACGTATGTATGTATATATTTCGGTCTTAGGTCAAACTATAAACTCACAAATTGGTTTGAGTTTTTTTGCCCTTAAATAACCTAACCTTAAAGCTCTTTGACACCGAAAATTCTAATTTTATAACGTAGATGTCACTACATTTGAGTGGAGAATCCACTAGTACTAGGACAAATTCTATTTGTATATCTTAAGAAATCATTGTCAAACAAATTAAAAGGAATTTGTCTTACCTATTTCATATTTACTTACATTGTAAATTTTGGTAAAACAGAGAAAAACTAGTACAACGACGTTAGTATAGCGGTTTATTTAGTCGTATATGCAGGTTGTCCATTAGAGGAAAGAATAAATTACAACAACAAGAAGTCTTTTTTTGTTGAGCAAAACAGCAACGACAAGTTTTGCAAGAGAACAAAAAAAAGAAATGTGATATACATAAATATTTTTTGGTGTTTTATGTAACTATTAAAGTCAAACCGATTAGTGGATCTGCATTCATTCAAATAATTAGATGGAAAATATAGAAGCACTTTTTCTTCAACATTGTAACAGTCAAACCAAAGTTCGTCTTAATTAAACCAGAGCAAGAAATATCCAGTGTATGAAACTACAATTATTTAAGAAGATGAAAATCATGAATCGGGATGGTACGGTACGGTGTTGGACTATTTGCCGGAATATTGAGATCTACAAATTTTATAATATCCACGAATCTGCAGAATTAGTGATGTGGCAGTCAACTATTGGCTAGAAGCCTAGAAGGTTGATTTGGCAAATCTTATTGCACATGTGTGCTTCTATTTCGTACGAAGTTGGGGAAACTTAAGTAAAAAAGCTAAAGCTAACAAGTACGCATATGTATATAGTGAAAAAATAAAATAAAAGCATGAGTTGCAGCTGGGCAACCTTAAATCCGTACAGGCGTACACCAACGACCAACTTTTGTATATGTACTTTCATGAATGTACAACTTTTTTTTTTCAAAAGGTTTGAGACTTATATATCTCCCTATCATAACCTAAATTTTGTCTAGATAAGATTCGAACTAAGAATTCTAGAAGACGCAATATATAGAAGGTTTTAGGAAACATCCCTAGATCAATAACCACAACCATATGTATTCATAGTCGTGTAAGTAACTGAGTATATTACATGTATTAATTGAAATACTAAACAGACAAAATAAATTCGTATGCTTATTTTCCCCGTAGTTCCCATGGAATCATCGGTGACTGAAATTTTTTAGAAAATAAATTTATAGGTCTAGGCTTTTTCTCGACAGAGCATACAAAAGCAATCATCGTATTGGGCCTGAGCATACTAACTTTTATATGGGCCTAGATTACTTTGTAAGCTAACTTCTTAAAAAGCTATGTAAGCTATAAGCCTATAACTTAGTGAAACTCAATAACAGTAACGTATTAAGAGAAGGCACCAGAACACCACACCTTTTAAAAATTTCTAGCTGATTAAACAAGGTCGTATCAAGAGAAGGCCGAAGACTTAAGACGGGACTATTCACTATTGCATAGTCACGGGCAGACGAAAACAAACATATTGTGTGAAAAAAATGGAAGCAATTTCTGAAACAACAAAATTTAAGGTGACTAACAAATATTTTTCAGCAATCATAAATCTACTTATATTCTTTTACCAAATTTATTTTCTATAATGAGCGGTATTTGTTTTTACAATTTTTTAAATTTTTGAAAACGAAAATTCTGATAAAGATATTGAAAAAAATGTCTACGTATAAAATGTATGTTCTGGTCAATGATTTTTTGGAAATATTGAGGAGTTTTTTTTAAATAAAGAAAAGTACTGTATAAAGTAGGGATCGGAAGTTGAATTTTCGTTGTTTTAAAGACAGATTCACGTCCCTTTACTTAATTACGATTTTTGTATCTGCAAATGAATAGTGACGTGCGATATAATGGCGTGGAATATTATTTACAATCAGAAATTGTATTTCTTCCTTTTCGGGATTGCCTTTGAAGCAATACTAAGTGCCAGCATAATTTAATGTAGATGCTGACTCGAAGATTTTAGACTTTTCCTTAAAGCTAAAAAATAATAACTCAAAATTGTTTTAAGAGCATTAATTGGTATTTATTAGTAGAGGTCGCTATCCAATTAACTGACTTTGTTTTCACTAGCATGACTTTCCATGCTCTCTTTCTCTCCCTTTTTTTTTGTTTAGTTAACAAAACAAAGACTTCAACCCCAATCCATTTTATCTTTTACCATATGGTAAATCTCTTTAGGAATACCGATGGCCCTTTGAGGAACACTTTCTTACATACACACACAAAAAAACTTCGAATTCTGGCATTTTTACCAATAAGTTGTTGATGTTTAAAGTGACTTATTTACTTCAGATATTGGTGTGATATGAGTTTTAAAATAATGTATTGATTTGGACCAAAGTTTGTAACGGTTGACTCATAAATACACTTAAACGTTTTCAATATTTGATAAAGACAAATACCAACCAAAGCGTATATCCGTACTCCATCAGGAATGTGTTAAATGGAAAAGTTATTCCACGAGATATTTTAATTACTTAAGGTCCTACTGAAACAATTATTAAACACTTCTTCTATTGTTGTAATAGCAGTGTACTCACTTGAATAAAATTAGCAATTTCTTATAGTGATTTTTTTTTTAATCCATGAATATTGTTTTGAGAAGATTACTTGTTTCGAAAAATATTTTTATACGGTATATGCGTGTGCATTAACATGCATCGTTACCCTATGGAAGTGGAGTTAGGTCAGCAAACTTTAATGACTCATTATTCCACTTAAATTCTCATTTTTCGTCGGTTTAATCAATGTATTAAGTAGCCTTACCAGTACTCTATGTCTACGGTGAATTCGTCATACTCCACTTAATGTCATTGGGAACAAAAGATACTTGAAAATACTGAAACGTCATTAGATTACCTTAATGTAAATATTCCGTTACACTAAAATAAAAGAATCAAGCCAGATTGTTTAAGGCTGCAAGCGTGTGCATTTTGTATAAGAATATGATTTTCAAAATACTCCATCCGTTTCAAATACTAGATGTTGTGGAATATTTCTTCTCGTTTCAGAAATTAGATTTTTTTTTTCATTGAATGTTTTTTATTTTACCTTTTAGTTTACACCTAATTTAATACTAAAGAAATTTTCTAAATAATATGAATATACAAACAATGGTATACACTTTGTAATTGCAAATAAGTTTTTATACAGTATACATCATGTATAAAAACTAAACATATACTAAAATATATCTCGAAACAGAGAGAATAATAAAGTAACTTATATAAATTTCTCCAACTAACTTTGAACTAACCCGTGACTTAAGTTGCTTCCTTAATATGACAAATAAAAACATTGGGTTCTTTAAGATGCGGAATAAATACCAGTACAGTTGAAGTAAATATAATGAAATATGTTGACCAAATAATATAAGAGTATAATTTGGTTACCTCTTACTCTCTAGTAGTATCTAATTAATTAGAGCGTTTTTCAAATAATTAAAGATCAACTATTCATTCATCAGAGAAAATCCATTACATAACAATTTACAAAATAACATCCATCTCTTCCTTTCTGCATTTAATTTCTTTTCAATGAAACCCCCTGATTTTATCTATCATTTACAGAAATCGAACCTACAAAATAAAACCATTCAATTCTATCCCCCAAAGTTTTTTTCACATCGAAATGTTAAGATCAATCTTAGGCTTCTTCATGGCAGGCAAAGGAACAAACGAATGACACCTCGGGCATTTCGGATTGTTCTTTGCCACAAACACGTACGATAAGCACCCTGGACATCCAGCCGCCACCTGAGACGCCGCGACGGTGGCAGAAGCGGTTCCATCGTAAACGCCGTCATCTTCAGGAGATTGGCGTTTCTTTGTATCTTTCTCCGCCCTTTCCAAAGCCAATTTCACCTTATCTAGTGTGCAAACACTCGATAGATACGAGAGAGACTGATTTGGAGAAAAAGAAGACAGAGGAGGAGGAAGAGGACGAGAGATAGAAGACGGAACTAGCTTCAGTTCAAGGCTTGTGTCGTCGTCATCGTCGAAGAGGCTTAACAATGGTTTCGCCGGAAACTTATCGGAAATCGGTGGCACATTCAAATCTTGAAATCTTGGAACTGTTTGGTTGGTTTGGTCTTCGTGATGATGATGATGATGATGAGACGATGATGACGAGCTCGTTGAATTGCATTGTTGTTGCAGATACACTTTCCCTGACTGTTCAAAAAAATCACAACGAATCTATAAATCATTCAAATCTTTGGAAACCTCTCTGTTTTGTTAGTTTCTTATCTCCAAATTCTCTCGAGAACACGAAACTACAAAAATCAAGAAGAAAGAAAATAGCGACGAACCTTTAAGTCGAGACGTTTTTCCCATCCGTTAGGGACTTGGACGTCAAGGTCAAGCTCCAGCGACTGTTCGTCTCCTCCTCCTCCTCCACCCACACAACCGCCGATTCCGAGGAGATCGCGTGTCATGAGCGCCACCGTGGATCTTGGTCCGGTGGAATCTTTTACAACCGTCCGATCATCCTTGAACCTACTCAGTATCCGTACGAGAGAGCTGACGTCAGCAGCCATACCAAGAAAGCAGAGAGAAAGAGAGAGAGAGAGGGGAGGTCAGTTATGGGGTCTGTTAGGCAGAGAGAGAGTTATATAGATGGGGCCATTGTAAGAAAAACAGAGCCTTCTACTCTCAAAGTTAATTACGAGGACGGTTATAAGTAGTAAATTTATAGCCAATTAATTTCTTTCATTTATTGTGAATATACTAGGATACTTTTGTTTGCATGGAAATTCTTTATTGTTGTACCATCTTTTGTCTACCGTGAAAGATTTAATTTCATGTGTAATTTTGTATTCTACACCTTACAATCTGTGAAAGATAGTATATGAATCATTTCATATTTCATATTTTTGTCATACGTTTATAAACTGGAGATTGTACCCATTCCATTCATGCCTAAGTGGAAAAAGGCTAAGGTAAATATCATCAAACCCATAATTCAGAACTTTATGAATCATCTTTTTCATCGACGAACTAAACTTTCAAACTCTTTTTTTTGTTGTTGCCAACATAAGTATTAAATGAATAAATAAATAAGAGTAACAAATTAACAGCAAAAAGGCCAAAGAAAAGGTGTGGAGGGAGGAATTCAAGGAGGAAGCAGACACAAAGTGTAATAAATGCTAAGAAAATAAAACGCATTAAATGCATGGAAACTACAAGTAGATTCAAGCTTCTATCCATTAAATTACATATTTTACCCCTTGTCATACTCCTCTCTCTCTACTTGTTGTAATCATAATTTTCAAATTTTTCTTAGTCTTACGTTCAAATTCAATTAATTACTCAATTAACTACACGCATTGATGAACCATGTATTTAATGCACTTCGTCTTCTCTTTTTTATTGGGCACGTCAAAGATATTTAATGAAGTAGGTATTGGTACGAATGTGGTATTTAGAGTAAACCACCATTAGTATTATGTGTTTAACACCAATCTATATCCCTTTAGCAAAAAAGATAAAACAAGAACATATCCTTCATATATTTCTTGACTTTTCGAAATCTTATTAGAACCAAACTCTTACACATATTAAGGCCATAGGTTGGATATGTTTTTTATGTCCCCAATAATTTCAGCCACTATTCAGTCTGTCTATACCTATATTCTTTCTGTTGTTGCATACCTATATTCGACTATGGTGAATTAGTTTATATTTTAGAGTAAAATATATTTTTGTTGTGAGTTAAATTTTATGATTTATGAGTTTAGAATTTCAACTTTTATATTCATGGTATATTTTCTAAGAATTTAACGTTTGAAATTTAGAGTTAAGGATTTCAAGTTAACTGAAACAAAAAAAATTATACTACTATTGTTATAATTTGATATAAATTTAAATTATTTGATAATATTCATTTAATATAAAATTATAGAGAACTAAATTAAATAAAGTAACCGTTATAAGGCGTTAGAAAAAAACTTTTCAAGATTGTATTGTCTTTTTTAGAACCTTTGTCGATAATATATAATATGGACAACGATATTACCATTAAAATTTATAATGTTCTATTATCTTTTTAAAAATCCAAAATGTCATATACGTTTTTTGTCAATAATATATAATCTATACAATGATATTAACACAAACTGCTAATTTATCAGTCAAATTTATTATTTAAACTTACAACGTTCTATTACCTTTTGAAAAATTAAAATATCGTTTATTTTTTTGTCGATTTTATATAATACAAACGATATTAACACAAACAACCAACTTACTAGTTAAAATTTATAACGTTCTATTTTCAAATTTTAAAATCTAAAAATATCAGTATTTATGTTTTTTGTCAATAATATATAATACGTAATGATATCAACACAAACCATCAATTTACCGGTCAAAATTTATTATTCAAACTTGTAACGTTCTATTGTCTTTTTAAAATATAAGAATATCATTTATATTTATAATCTACAATATATATAAATAATATCAACATAAATCAGCAATTTACCAATTAATTTTTATTAATTAAATTTATAAGGAAAAGGTTTGATTATTATTATTATTATTATTTTAAAATATTTTTTAGGCTAGATTGTTGCATGGGCTCTTGACCACGTTTGACGTATCTTTCCGTCGGAGGTGGCAACGAACTTTTCCGTTCATCCAACTAATCCAATAAGGCAATTATCTAACTTTTTTCTTTCACTCTTTTCGTACACAATTTTATGTGTTTTTGAATCTTTGATAATCAACGCATTTAAAGTATTTACTTTCTCTCTCTTTTTTTTTTTAATTAATCGGAAAATGTGCTCAACATGCAAACTGAATTAATGACGGTCCTTCTTTACATTGGTAGAAACAACACATACTCGAAATTTAAGTGCTAATTACTACCAAATGCGTATGGTTTATTTGCTAGTATCCGATAATAAGCAAAAAAATTGCAAAAATGTATATTGGTGGGACAACTAGTTAAATGGAGTTTCTAGGAAAATAAGGAAGGTGTGCATTTAAGAGCTTTAAATAATAACGTTGAAAACGTTATGATAAACATAAATTTCTATTTCCTTATAGTACAAGTAAAAAGGTGAGGAAGTGATGATGCTCACGGGCGATATTCTCATGACACCAGCACAATTAATAAAACACTTTAATTTTCAACACACACAATACTGTTCAAAATACATGCACGTACCTTTTATTTTTCATAAATTATAACATGTATCAAATTTAATAAGTAAGCGGGCAATATAGATGGACACAACGTTCTTAATTTTTCAATTTTTACACATATTAAATAAAAAAATAGTGATTACGTTATATAATTAAAATAATTATAAATGCACTATTCCTAGCTCACACTAAACACTTGATTCCCATAATCATGAACCAGTAGTAATTCATGCTATTTAAACATCTCTCGTCATATTTTGTTAACGTAATAGTACATAAAAACTGAAAAATTAATCTCCATGGGTTTTAAAGATTTTCTTCACGAAACGGAAAGAGTTTTTAATTTGGAGTAGTTGGTTGGAACAAATAAAGTATTGTACCAAACAAAAATTTATTTATTTATTTTGTCTATATTTCTAGCAGAAATCAATATATGCGAGTTACTCCTAACTAGACGGCTAAGCCCTAAATGTATACAGGGAGACACATATAGTAATAGTATGAATTAAATTGGACATATATTTATTAATGGTAGCGAGACTGGTCTTGGGATTTGAATGCATTTAAAGGCGAGATCGGTAAGGGTTTTTAATACAAAAATTAAATGGCACTCACCTTTTATGTTCACTTTAATTGTTAAAAAATGCATCTGAAAACCTTAAATTCCGAGGCCATAAGGAAGTTGCAGCAGTCTGAGATCGGATTTTCCACCACCAACCAACTTTTTCAATATTTCTTAGTATTTTTTTGTTTGCTTCCAATGTACAAATGGTTCAATGTTCCTTTTACCAAAATTTTGTTGACCTTTTAGTGTCTGGAATATGGAGTCTGTTTCAAGTTGGCTTTATTTGTTACATAACCAAATTTTGGAGGGAGTATTCAGTTAACAATATTTGTATATTTTATATACAAATACACTATGTTTACCCTAGTATTTACCTTTAGTTTAAGATTATATTAAGTATTGTAAAATTATTAAACAGGTGTTAGCCTGTTAGGCTTATATTTTTATATCAAAGGTGATAACGTAAAAGAAATGACATGTCATCTGTACAAAGACATGAATCAACAGACAGTAATTTACTAATTGTAGATGCAAACTCCAGGGAAATCACGGTTACAATTTACAAGGCAATGTAGTCGTCACTTTTGATCCTACGTATAATCTTCCATGCAAATCACGATTCACGCATTAGCCTAATCAAACAAACATTATTAAAAATTACAATCATCTCGGTCGCATTCACCGCCGCACCACTATCAAACTTACATTGGCTGAAAATTCGAAAATGAAAATCACTTATAGTTTTAGAGGATTGGGCTTAAAGACTTTAAAAGCCCATATATCTATCATATCTTAAGCCCATATAAATGTAAAGCTACAAATGTTTCAAAACCATATTATTCAGATTTGTTTTTTAACATCAGCAAATGCATTTATTTTGCATGTATGATGATAGAAAACTCTATATGTATATAATAACGAGAAAACATTTCTTTGTTTAAGTTATATATACTTAAACGTATAAATAAGTTAGGTTTTTACATAATATTTTAGTTTTATTAATATTCTTTTCTATTATCAGTATTACTTTTGTAATTAACCTAAATAAATATTTGTTTCGTAGAATTTATGTCGTTAAATCTTATTTTTTCCGAGCATGCTGTACAGCATAAAATCTGTACTAATAACATTGTTTATTTCAATTTTTAGTATTTATGTATGAGCTTTCCTTAAAAATTGATAACAAGAATTTTTTTTGTCAAAGGTTCTTCATAATTGATAAAATTTTTTAATAAAATAATAATAATTAACGATGCGTCATGCATATGTAATGTGATCGTCTCTCTTTTTCTCAATCCATCACGTACTTGTTTTGTTTCTTACATTATGCGTTTTTTTTTTTTTGAATTATATATAAATTTATGAGTCCTGTGTTTGGACCTT
>Ga0041059_1002877_pt1 | contig 12378 bp, 8 predicted proteins | sample AraColnosormetaG_FD_56232 | JGI IMG/M metagenome (GOLD analysis project Ga0041059, IMG submission 56232) | Arabidopsis roots microbial communities from North Carolina, USA - Col MF nosort | ecosystem: Host-associated > Plants > Roots > Unclassified | place: USA: North Carolina | collected 2013-09-02 | reverse complement strand
TTTTTTTTTTTCCTTTCTTCATATGATTAGACTTTTAGTATAATATAATGAATATTATGAGCACAAGGCTGCATATACTTAATAAAGTGATGATGGTTAGCTGATAACTTGGTTGACGTATAACATGATAATTAAAGTCCATTATCAGGACGAAGAAGAGTTTGAGAAGCTAAGGACCAAGTGTGAAAACTTGTTTCGGTTCTTTTTTAAAACACTTTTGTTGTTTTGACGGCATCCATTTGGACACTTTACTAGTGCGGATGCTTACGGAAGCAATATTGCATGGTCGCGTAATGGCTTATGACATATTTCCGACTCACTAAAAGATAGTATATGGTAGAGTATACTACTTACGCGAGTATCGTGATTAATGCCGTTATAAATATTTTTAGCAAAAACTATACTTTTAACTGAAAATCACTTCTCTTGGGTATTTAACTTTTTCATCTATAGATCGTTTTCCTTTTCTGATGAGGCTTCACTTAATTACTATAGTGTGGCTATGTAGTGATGTGTACAAACTACGGTTCTAATTAAAAGAAATGAACGATTAATTGTACATTATATCCTAATTTAAGAAATATTGAACGATAAATTTGGAAAACAAAGAGAAACCTGCCCTTACTTATCCTTAAGAGTTAAGACTAGGGCATGCGAAAGTATTCCACACCAATAATAGTACTAGTACGCTCATTTCACATATATTGATATATATAAACAAGATCCAGTTGTAAAATACAAAAGAATATAAAACCGAAAAGTAAAAAATTATAAAGAAGTTTTTCAAATCGACTTGTCAGACATCGAACCGGCTCAAGTTCCAAACCAAAAATATGCGACTTTTTTCTTGTGTATAAGCCAAAAATTAAAAATATGTTACTTAAGTCTTGCTATTCATTGCTGACAAAAAGAAAAAAGTCTTGCTATTCATTGTTTTTGTATATATTTTGCAAATAAGTCATGTTTCCAAAAAACCATTGAAGTCCTACTTTGAAGGAATGTGAAGTCCCAAATTCTATTCAAAAATAAAAGAAAACCACATGGGTATACTTAAGAGATACATTATGATTATGGGTTTTAAATAATGTTTCTTACATAATAATACTTATGTGCTTCTCCTTTCCACATACCTTTGTGTTTACACTTACACATGATTACATCAAAACATTACATTTTTGCAAAGCCAGTTCACTTTTTCTTTTCTGTTGCCTTTTGTTGGGTTTCACTCGCAGGCAAGTTTAGTGCCGAAACTTGTGAGACAGATAGCAAAAGCCTGAAATGCAGAGAGAGGCTGTCTATAATCCATAGTGAAAGTGTCATCTCCCACTTTACCAAACTGTAGAAGAACTGTTTCTTCATCGCCTTTACCGCTCGGTTGACTTTGGTCAACGGTCGCAACCAGCTGAAAGTTCTTGACCGAAGCAACAGTAACTCGTCCATGGAAGTTCAGACACCAGCACTGCAAGTGCTCGTGCCATCTAGGAGCTTTGTTCTTTAGTATTGTCAAGCTGGAACCATCCTTGTTGGGTTTTTTCATTATCTTGGTTACATCACATGGCTTTTGGTCAGACGAGAGTCCAGCGGATGATGATGAAGGTGATGGTGATGGGCATCGGAGTGTGCTTACCATTCTTCTTGGACCTCTTGATTTCAAAAGGTTGAATTTATAAGAAACATGACCGACTTCAAAGTTGCCTGCTGGAACTTGAGGGCTTATCTGCTTTGATGCAAATCTGCGACTGGCTTTGCCATTTGAAGGTTTTGCTCCGTTGTGTGGTGGTTGGCTATCGTATACTGTAAAGTTGGTCCCAAGAAAATCTGATCTGTTGAAGTTTCCAAAAAAAAACCATGAACCCTTAGTTTTCAAGCCACACTCATCTTCTAAGCAAAAAAAAACAAACCTTAAAACAAATTTAAAACTTCTGAGATAGCAATCCTGCTTTAGAGATTAAATGGCCGCCTAGCCGCCTAGGATATTCAGTAATGCACATATCAATACCTTAATTTTCCGACGTAGGCATTACTTCCTTGAGAGAAATCATCAGCATCAAGTGATATGATGTACTCAGTGTAAGCACCGGTCCTAAACCTCCGCGCCGCCAGAAGAAACTTTCCCTTATCAGTGAATGCTGGTGAACAGAAAATACAAACTAAATTAATAAATCCTGAAAATGATCCTTTTGCCAGCAAAGGAAAAATTTACTTAACTTGTTCCAAAGCAGTTTGCTCTTAAATTTAATATAATGATATTTTCATTGAGTTTGGAATGAAAATATAACTCAAAATATCATTCAGTGATGTCAAGATACCCGAATATAGATAAAAGGATTAACAATGCCTAGCAAACTACTTCACAGGTCAACTCCTATATTAGACTGCAGCTCAGAATTTTCTTCATCATCAACCAAGGTCAACAAAAAAGTCAATACTTATTAATGGCAATTGGTTGGTAAGTTGTTTCAAAGACAAGGCATTACTAGGTAAAAGACTGAGACAACCTTAGGAAGTCACTAATTCAATCGTTTTCACACTTAAAAAGCCTATCTAAAACTTTCATTTCAAGCCATATATACTTTTCTAATTTTGACTGAATCAACAATAAGAATGAAGCAAAAGGAAAAGTAATACTTTTGAAATAACTTACATGGTGTTAGAGCAAGATACAAGTAAAACGTTGATGTCTTCTTGTTCCTCTTTATCAAGCACTGATTAGAAAAGTCTCTAGGACCTGGCTGCATTTCAAAATACACTAAACTATCTCAATTCTCATCCCATTTTTTTTTCCAATTGCTCTTAACAAAAGCAAAGCCACAATAGCATCTATAAAGGCATATTAAGCTAAAGCAAGAACAAATACCATTAAGCGAACAAAACAACTGTGAATAGCTTTCAAATGACATGATCAAACGCCATCAACTTGACAGAATATTCTTATAAGAAGCTTGATTTAGGTAATTCAACAGTGTCTCTATAATGTGAAAGAGATAACAAAACTCACAGATTCACCTAAATCGATTCCTAAATCAGAGAACACGAAACCTAATTTGACGAAACAAAAATCAATGAAATGGTAAAATCAATACAAAAGGCGTACCAATTTGAGGCAAGAAGGGAAAGTAATTTTGCCAGAGTTAAGAGAGGATCTAGCGAAATCGTGAGTGATTTCTCTCCATTTCTTAGAAACGCAAGCGCAAGTAACTACATCACGACGTTGAGGCCAACGGTCCTCAGTCTCCTCCACGCGACGAATGATCTCGCCTAATAATTCAGGGAGCATCGCCGACCATGACGAAGAACCGGCCATATTCGACGGCGGAGGAATCGATTCGGATTCCGGTGCCGTCGTTGTCTCTCCCTGATGAAACCTAAAAGAGTTCGAGATCCTCCGCGAAAGGAGGGACCGTGACAAAGGCATTTTGTGAAGAGAGATGTTTCGATCTGGAAATAGAGAGAAGAGGGGAAGAGAGAGAAAGGGATGAGATTTGTTTCTGGGAAAAAAAAATCTATATAATAATTAATACCAACGTGCGAAATCTAGAAGGGAGTGATATTTTTGGGTAATAGTGACACAGCTGTGATATACGAATAAGTGACAGATCTTTTTATTTGGGACACGTCTCTCTACTTTATAAGTGGTCGAAAAAGTGAGAAATCTAAACCGGAAACGACGACTAAACCGGATACATGATGTTATTTTTTCATAGCACATTCAATTTAAGTAACACAGAAAAATCTTATGACTTGTGTAACTGAGGTTGATAGACGAACATTTCGACATTTGTTAAATCTGAATTTTGTTCAATCTTTAAGAATTAAGATTATGGATTTGGTTTATGATAACTCATTTTGTGATATTAGAAGATTCCTTATTTTTATTGAAATGAAATTACTTGTTTAGGATTTAGTAATTTATTTTTATCACTTTTTGCCTTTTGGGCTTGTGTAGTTGTAACTTAGAGATTTTTTTTTTTGGTTATAATGTTAAGATTTTATACCAAATAAACAAACGTTTACAACTTGTTCTAAAAGATTACAAAACACATCCTACCAAAAAAATAAAAAATAAAAGGATTACAAAACACAACCCAACATTTGTACAACTTATATATTTTAACATTTGTACTTCATAAAATTCAATATTGGTAATGGTACCACGTCTGTTGTTTACGTTTTAGAAAAAGATAGATTTTTAGATTGTTTATTAATGCTATAAACTGTCATATCTAACAATAAGATAATTAATATAACTAGCCCAAATAAACGTTAGTAACACCACCGCTTTGATCATGAGTTTCCGGCACCTGAGCTACTATCTTCGCATCCCACTCTCTTGCATGGTGGTTGACACGATCCCAAGCATCAATAACACTTTTACGTGCAGTAATTAGAGCTAGTCAGCTCTAAGCTAATTGACTAGATTTTAAGTCATGGACAAGTGATCGAATACTTTAAGATCTCTCTTCCTCTCCAAATATTTGACATAAAATCAAACATAAACTCGCTCAAGCCTAACTGTCCTAGACAAAACTATACCATAAGCTGGCAAAACTACTTTGAGTGCAATTGATTACTTGTGATAGACACAACAGCTACTAAAGAAAGACCTCCAACCAACAAACTGATTTCATCAACCCAACTCTTGAAAACAAACCTTGAGATTGGTATGGTGATTTCAATAGCTTTCAAGACTAGATAAAAAAACAAACAAGCCTCTAAAGATAACTAGGCACACATTTGGCCTCTCCAGGTTCGATCATGGGGATGGAGAAACAAGAGTTGGTATGTTCACGTTGATGTCATATCCCTACTTCTCGTAATTTTCTTGAAAACAAGACCACTCACTATGGCAGTAACCAACTGGGCATGAAGCAACTTGGACCTGAAAATTTGAAGGAAACTAAAAAAAAAAGAGTAAGAAAATAAAATATACAAGAAAAGAAAAACGAAGAGAAGTTTACCTATTTATATGTTCATGAAAAGGAAGGAGCCATTTCTCTAGATGTTGTTTTAGTTTGAGAGAAAGAAAATGATGATATAAACCAGAGTAAGAGATGGTTGAGACTTAGAAAACAAACCATTATATAAAGTGAAGAGAAAGATTGGTAACGAATAAAAACGAACTCCAATAAATAAATAAAACAAGAAATCCATAATTGAAAATCAAACTTGTAAAATTTCTTCTTCTTTGTTCACTAGCTTCAGCAAAAGTCTCTCAAGGAATGGAGATCAAACTGGGAACATAGGCACAGGATTGGAACGTACATACAACTTCATCTATCTTAATCTTTTTGCACAGATCTCCCCTCACAATATAGACCCAAGCTTGTTTAGGTTTCTTGGTAGAAAAACATAAAACGAAGCTCTTCCCAGAGATACTATCATCGACGAAGTAACTTGTAGAATTATGACAAAGTACCATGGGGAAGTTAGGTATTGAGACAGTCATGAACTTAATCCACACAACATCGTTTCCATCATCCCCATTACCAATTTTATTCTTTGTCACCCAAATCTCAATCTCCCTTGTTCTTTTGCATTGTTCCATCACTGAAAACCGATCTCCTTTGTAAATAGAGAGGATACGAGTATGAGTAGTACTTTTCTTCGCCTTACATGGTAGAATACAGAACATCTTTAATGTCTCTTTGGAAAAATCGAGCCATTTGGATGAAATACTGACCAGTTTTGGAATTATAAGCTGTCCAGTACAAATTTCCATTCATGGAAACCCTAGAATTAGCAGACGATTCGTCCATTACAAACCCTTCGTCAAAACTGGTATGATCAGTAACCTTGATAACACTGAATAAATCCTCATATATAACTTTTTTCTTATACTTAAAGTGGTATTTGAATATTAAAGATATTTTTATAATAAAATATAATATATTTTGTTTTGGTAGGAGATATAATATATTTTTATCAACAGTGTTTTTAGAAGAAAAGTCAGAAAGTATATATAATTCTGAAATGAAGAAAAGTCAACTTTAGACCCATTTCGAAGCGAAACTCATGTCCGCCGTGAAATCTGTCTCTTCCTTCAGGCTCGCCTCTCTCCTCCGCCGTGAGAATGATCCTTCCGCCGCCATGAAGCTTTTCCGAAACCCTGATCCAGAATCAACGAACCCAAAAAGGCCCTTCAGATACTCGCTTCTTTGCTACGATATCATCATCACGAAACTTGGTGGCTCCAAGATGTTTGACGAGCTAGATCAGGTACTTCTCCACCTCAAGACCGATACTCGTATCGTTCCTACAGAGATTATATTTTGCAATGTGATCAATTTCTTTGGCCGTGGAAAATTACCCAGTCGTGCACTCCACATGTTCGACGAAATGCCTCAATACCGTTGCCAACGCACTGTGAAATCTTTGAACTCTCTGTTGAGTGCGCTTTTAAAGTGCGGTGAGTTGGAGAAAATGAAGGAACGTCTTTCGAGTATTGATGAGTTTGGTAAGCCTGACGCTTGTACTTACAATATACTGATCCATGGATGTTCTCAGAGCGGGTGTTTCGATGATGCCTTGAAGCTATTCGATGAAATGGTCAAGAAAAAAGTGAAGCCCACTGGTGTTACCTTTGGGACGTTGATTCACGGGTTGTGCAAGGATTCGAGGGTGAAGGAAGCACTGAAGATGAAGCACGATATGTTAAAAGTGTATGGAGTGCGTCCCACGGTACACATTTATGCGTCGTTGATTAAAGCGCTTTGTCAAATTGGTGAATTGAGTTTTGCGTTTAAGCTTAAGGATGAGGCGTACGAAGGAAAGATTAAAGTAGACGCAGCTATATACTCTACGTTGATTAGCTCACTTATAAAAGCTGGAAGGTCGAATGAGGTATCGATGATTTTGGAAGAAATGAGTGAAAAAGGATGCAAACCTGATACAGTGACTTACAATGTACTAATTAACGGGTTCTGTGTTGAGAATGATTCCGAATCAGCTAATCGAGTCTTGGATGAAATGGTTGAAAAGGGCTTGAAACCAGATGTTATAAGCTACAACATGATACTTGGTGTCTTTTTTAGAATCAAAAAATGGGAAGAAGCTACTTACTTGTTTGAAGATATGCCCAGAAGAGGTTGCAGCCCTGATACCTTATCGTATAGGATAGTTTTCGATGGGCTTTGCGAAGGTTTACAATTCGAAGAAGCTGCAGTTATCTTAGACGAAATGCTTTTCAAAGGTTATAAGCCTCGCAGGGATAGGCTAGAGGGATTTCTGCAAAAGCTATGTGAGAGTGGAAAGTTGGAGATTCTGAGTAAAGTTATTAGTAGCTTGCATAGAGGGATTGCTGGTGATGCAGATGTGTGGTCGGTTATGATACCTACAATGTGCAAAGAACCCGTGATATCGGATTCTATTGATTTGTTGTTGAACACAGTAAAGGAAGATGGTCCTTTATCAGCAATGCCACAATGCTAGGTCACGTGTTGTACAAGTTAATGAGGCTGGTGTTTGAGTACCAGAGAGCAAAACTTTCAACAGCCGAATCTTGGACTTAGGGATAGAATGCTATCTGTGTTTGGATTTGAGATTTTGGTTTCAGAAAAATAGTAACCAATGTAAAGCCAATCTATGTAAGAGTGGGAAGTTGGAGATTCTCGGTAAAGTTGTCAGTAGCTTGGCATAGAAGGAATGCTGTTGCTGAAGATATCTGGTTGTTTTGTTTATAATAGTCACAGTGTGCAAAGATCAAGGAAGAGGGTCCTTTATCAGCAATGCCTCAATGCTATGTCACTTGTCGGGCAAGTTAATGTTGCTGAGAACTTTGTTCCGGTGGGCAAGATGGATTATCTGCAGGCAAACATGAGTTCATTATTAGTTGATTTGGCTACTGGCCAAAGTCACCCTTTTTATATTAATGAAAACCCTTTAACAAAAATAAAGTATAGGACTAAAAAAAAAGTAGAACAAGGCTAAAAAAAGCAGTATATATAGTCGAGTGAGCCACGTGCGTATATAGTCGAGTGAACAGGGCTAAAAGCAGTATATGGCATTGCTCATATATATAGTCGAGTGAACCACGTGCGTAGATCTTGAGATGGTTTGTTGAGTGAGTTGACACATTCTTCATGCGCCACGAAGAAGCACTCCTTGCAGTGATAGCCGGAGCCACTAGTTTCATTGCAATTTAGCGAGACCCGTCCGATCTCGAAGTATTATCAATACAGCCCATAAAAGAAGAAATGTAATTGTGGGCTCAATGAAGACCTTTTACGAGATAACATATTCAAACAGACTTAAACGGATCATTAGTAACAGATCATATACACACAGAGATAAATTCGAAAATTTCTTCTAAAACCAAAGTATTGGAAACTTGGATTCATTTTCGATTTGTCGTCCTTAATTAATTAGCTTCTGCTTGGTTTCAGAGAAGCCTTTTTTTTTGTGTGAATTTTTTTCTAATCTGTTATCTTGAACTCCAAATGGGTTTTCTTTAACAAATTTCCTGTAAATTGATTAAAAATGTTGATCTCCAAAACGAAAGAATCAATGGTCTCTTGAATGAGTCGTCTACTTGTTTTTCTCTCTTCTACTACAGTTTTCTTTGAATCAGAACTAAATTCACTCTTTAACAAGAACATCATTATAGAGTCCAAGACCTTTTAATTGAAGAAAAACATCTCTTTGATCAAATTTGTATTATCTGTATACGCTTATAAACATAACCAAAGGCAGCATGGAAGTTCTCCAAATTTTGAAACAGAGGAGGAAAAGAATAAAATTAACGGTGGTTTTCTTAAAGAACAAAAAATGAGAACAGAGAACATATATAGCATCGACGGCCCAAAAGAAAATAAACAAAATTATATATATGGTAGAGGATAAGAAACAAAAAGATGACATTGCATTTTAATAACGAAATTTGGAGAGATTAGATATTACAAAGCGTCTGGCTATGGCCTATGAGTAATCAATTACAAGCTTCTGGCAAGATACAGCACAAAATATATATTTTTCTTTGTATTCGAAAACTATTTTCTGTCGACAACGCTCCCCGCACTCACTGCAAAATGGCCGAGACAAAGTATTGTTGCTATGAATATGAAGCTTCTTCTGATAATGTTTGCGGGAACCCGTCATATTATACATTATGGTGTGACCAGGCTTCATATACATGTCTTCCCCAAGCAAACAATCAATATGAAGAGTGGTGCAACAGTCGTCGCATGAATAGAACCCTTTCTTTCTCAAATCTGCTATTCTTCTTTCGCATACATCACACCACTCTGAATGATCATTTGCCTCTTTCGCTTCATAAAACTTGAGGAAATGTTTGTCATGTTGATACCTTGCCTTGTATGGTAAGGTAGCACACTTGAAGCATATCACAAAATCACATTCAATGCAATTTAGTTTTTTACAAGAAAACGACTCATCTTTACTTTCTTGGCATATGTGACATATTGCTGACTCCTCTTCTTCTGGATTCAAAGCTAGGTATAAGGGATGCTCATGACCTAGATAATCAAATGGTTCAGAAACCGAGGCACATCGTATATCTATTTTAAATTTATAATCTTTTGTATCAGCATAACATCCTCTGAAATCGTCCACATAGACAAAACCACAACTTTCACGCTGACAAGCATCACAACGAAAACGTCCTTTGTTGTCATGATATTCATTAGTGACAACCTTTAGTGTGAGTGGATAAGGATTCAACGCATGATATTTCTTGCAAGGTGCATTTGCACATGCTTCGTGGAGGATGAAGTCACACTCATCCACACCTGAATAATAGCCACCCTCGTAGATCGGAAGGGTGCACGCTTGACAAAGCTTGTTTTCATCGTAAGCTTTACTGGTATCGAGTTTCAGATGATGACCATGAGAAAAATGGAGTATTATTCCATCAGATATTGTTATAAATGGCTCAACAATTATCTCAAGTTCTTCAGGTACTCCCTCGAGTTCTATCCCATCCCATATGTCTCTCCGCAACGCGCATCTTGAATGAACAAAATAGTCATCACACTTGTTGCAAGAGTAGGCACCATAGTCGTTGTCAACCTCTTGACGACAAACTCCACAAGACCATTTTCCGGATGAAAGAGAGGAGGTATAAGAGATACGATGGTGGTGGCGAGATATTTTTATGACATACGGGAAATAGATACAATCTTGATGGACTACGAAGGCGCATCGAATACAAATATAGGTTGGAATGAATTTTTTAATGAGGCTACAAACATGGCAAGGTAAGAAAGATTGTTTGGGAAAAAAGGTGAGGGGATGGGGATGCCTTTTGGGGTGATCTATAACAAAGGGTATTGGCTTGAAAGCACAAAACAGATGCAAAGTGAAGTTGCTGGTAGGACAATAATAATTCATGCCATAGATAGGTTTTTGACAACATGAACATAATACGCGGCCGGAGGGAGGACTATAAAGTTGGAGAGAAAGAGATGGATAGAAAGGGTGTTTGAACTCGAGTGGAGCACCAACACATTCTTTGTGAAACTGGTCACCACATGTGACACAAACGTAATAGCTTGTGCCTTGCTCTATGGTTGTGCACGCACGGCAAATGAAATCGTAAATATTAGGGTTTTTATTGTCGCACCAAAAGAGAGGGAGTAAAGGGAGCTTACAGCTGTAGGATTGAAGCATATACTCGGGTTGTTGATGACCGCTTTGTATGGTAGGGAAGTGAGAGGAAACAACCAACGGGAAAAAGCTACGATCTGAATCACTCGTGTATGGCTTTAAATTTTTAACTTTGAGACGTAAAGTAGGACAGAGGATCAGAGGCTCAACAGAGAGGTCGTCCACAGTCCCTCCATCGGAATCAACAGCTGCTTCACGGGAAGAAGGGTTCTCGGTTTGAGATAACAAAGTGTATATGAGAAATGGGTTTCCATCGATTTCTCCCTCACGAAATTCACCGACTGAATTTGAATTCATGGCTGCTACTAAGACGATATTTGGATAGTTGTGATATTCTTCTTCTCCTTCCTCTCCCTCTTTCATATACATGTATACAGCTAAGCTTGATAGATGTATTATAATTTTTAATTTGGTTACAGAAAAGTCGTTAATTATTATTTTCCCATTTTCGGTCTGACAGTCTTTTTATCATCTATTTTTTATTAGAAAGTTTGATAGAGAAACATTTAAAAAATAAATTAAAAAACCTTCAATAACAGTACTGTTCGTGTCGTGTTAACGTGTTATATTAATGATAGTGGTAAGATAGTGGAACTCGGAGCACATGCGATCTTTTACCGACGTTTACTGCAGTTGACGACCATTGTTTTGAAGTAAACGGCAGTTTTTGGCTCGCCAATGTTTGATCCGACGTGTCACATTTTTGATCACAAAAAGTTTGATATGGCAACGATTTGGTGAATATATCAGCAGTCTGTTGCCGGAATGTGTTTGACAACTAACGATCCCAAGGTAACACGTTCACGGACATAGTGATAATCAAACTCAAAGTGTTTGCTGCGAGCGTGATAATCAAAAACAGAGATCAAAAGGGCAACGTTCTACAAGTATCCCCTTTTGTCGTTTTTTTACAAGTTGCAACGTTATTATTGCTTCTAGTTGGATAAATATCATGATGATACCGACAAAACCTTTACAAATATAACACAATTAAAAGTTCTTTCTATATTTATCACATTTCGTAAGAATATAGTATTTTATAGACAATTTTACCCATACTAACGTTATAGTGAGAATAAAAATATACCATATTAAATAGTTTTCCATTTTTTTTAAATCTAAAATTAAATAGTTTTCCATTATTTAAAATTTCCAAGGACGATACATGATCCTTTCCCCATAGACACTCCTAATTCATCAACCTGACAACCTGACAACCACTACCCAACTACCTTACTGTCAATTTTACATCGTAAATTTATTTGAAAAAAATAAAAATAAAGAAATATCAAAAGAAAAGTCACAATAGATTAAGATAATTTAACAATAAATCAAAAATTTATAATAGAAAATCATAAGTCTCATAAGCATTTATTAAGATTTATACTATTATTAAAAAACATTGTAATGAAAATATGAGATCATAATTAAAATATAGTAAACGAATAGTTATAATGAGTATAGACTCAATTTTCAAATTTTTAAACAATTATAAATATAGTCAACAAAGCATTATGATAAAAAAAAAATACAACATTTTGTGTTATATTAAAGAGACAATCCTTTGAAATTTTAACAAATAATCAAAATTAATTGTTATTTAGGAAAAAAATAATGATATAGATAACAAGTTATATATATATTTTTCTCTTTTATTAGAAAAGTTGCATATGATTATTACTACTTTTTGATTGATATTTTTTCATATGAAGTTGCATTCTTTCGCTATCTAATATTCTTTCTTTTTTTTTTTTTTTT
>Ga0041059_1002876_pt1 | contig 12380 bp, 9 predicted proteins | sample AraColnosormetaG_FD_56232 | JGI IMG/M metagenome (GOLD analysis project Ga0041059, IMG submission 56232) | Arabidopsis roots microbial communities from North Carolina, USA - Col MF nosort | ecosystem: Host-associated > Plants > Roots > Unclassified | place: USA: North Carolina | collected 2013-09-02 | reverse complement strand
TTTTTTTTTTTTTTTTGTAATGATTCTTTTTATAGATATGCACATCTTGCTTTTGATAGCATAAGTACTATCAATTATAGAAAACACCGACATGTTCGGTATGTCAACCTAGTTTTTGTTTTTCTATATTGTTGTTCTGTACAATAAAATTAGTACTTGGATTTACAAAAATTAACATATGTGATTATGAAACGAACCCATATGATTTGTTACAACTGTGACCTACCCATGTGCGTTCCAAACCAGAAACAGCAAAGATTCAGCCCATCCCCTCTCACTTGTGCTTTTTTCTTGGCCCAAATTAACGATACCATCATCATTATCAACCACACTAAATAAGTCTATTTTTGATTACATACTCTATACTCACTATACGTACTTTTGGATTCGTTCAAGCCTTCAAGGCTTTTCACATATTCAAAGGTCTTTGTATTAAACTTTGGTCAACATTACTATCTAAAATATTTCCGTTATTTTGAAAACCACAAACATGCGTTTATGTTTTAAACTTTTAATGCATAGGAATGTCAACACGTTATCTAAGTCATTTTTGACTGTAGGTTTCCGACGCTGGTAAAGCCGTGCTACTCAGGCCCGACCCAAATGGTGAGACAGAGAGACCATAGCCCATGAATCCAAAACTATTACAGAAAACAAGAAGGAAATAGGCTCAGATGTTTTCAAAGAATAATAGAAATAACCCAAAATATATTTTTAAAAAGGCCCAAAACAATTTAAACACATTTTTAGGGGCCCAAACTTTTTCCAAGCATAAGTTTATATTAAAAAAAGTCTTTCTGTTTTTAATATTCTCTATTAACAACAACAAAAGTTAAGAAAAATACCCAAGAAATTCGTAATCACTAGACCTTTTGATTCACATTTTAAAAATTCAAAAAGGATCCGTAGGTAATCAAAGTTTTTTTGTCACAAGAAAGATGATCATAGAGCCACCAAACTAACTTACTCCATAAATGAAGAGCGTGGGTCCGACGTGGCATATAGCCGTTACAGTCCCACATGGCCGTTTCAATGCTTACGTGGCACTCCTTTTTAAATTTTTCTTCTCCCAGTAGCTGTTATTATTATTTAAATTATTAAAAAGGGAATGAATGGTCATCGTTAAACTCAACTAAAATCCGACCGTTGTTTGAGTTTTATCTTCTTCTCTTGTCTGAAAACAGAACACTCCCAAAAGCTTATTTTTGCTTTCTCTTTGGTTAAAACACAATAATCTAGAGAGATAGTTGATCTTCGTGACTATGATGGGCGATTATGGTATAACGGAGGAAGATCTGGTGATCGAGGAAGCTCAAGGCTATCCTAGAGCTTACACTAAGATCTGTCGCGATTTTGATGCTTTTCCTTACAAAAATGGTCCTCCTTTCACTTTCATGCCCTACATTCTTCAGCAGAACGAGGTAATTTGATCCATTCATGTTTTAGCCAGACCTAGATTGAGTTTAGAATTAGAGTTTTTTTTTTTTTGGAATAACTGGTAGCTTCTCTGTAATGACAAAAGTTATCTTTTTTGTTTGTTTGTCTTGTAGAGCTTGAGATGCAGAGAAGTAGATCAGATGTTTCCAGTGATTGATCCGAAAGCGAGACCAACAACAAAACCCAAGATCTTCCTCAGTCTCTTGTGGAAACAGCTTAATCATCTAGGGTAAGTGCTTAATCTCTTCACAGTACTTAACACACTAGTAGTCAATTTTCAGATTCTTATGATTATGATTATGTTTGCAGAAATGCAGGATTTGATCCAGCTGTTATTCGGATTGATCCATATGGGAATGTTGTTTACTTCCACGCTGATTCAGCTTCTCCTCTTGCTTGGAGTTTTGATCATTGGTTCCCTTGCTCAAGTACACACACTTCTCCCTTGCTTTTAGATTTTGAGTTGCTTTGTTGTCTTATTTATTGATTACAGCTTTTTCTGTATCTAAATTGTTTTTTGTAGGAGGAGGTTTAACAGTACCAAGCAACCTAAGGATAGTGCAATGGCAAGCACGCAAGAACAAGAAGGACAAGCTTGAGTTCTTAGTACCATGGTGGGATCTTCAAGTTGGTATTTCTGTGAATCAGTTCTTATCGATTTTCGCTGCTTCTAGTTCTGATTTCAGGTATAGATAACAACCTTTGGATCTATACCACTATGTATCTATTTCCTTGATGACAAACATCTAATGAAATGCAAATTTTATAGGAGGAGGGCATTTTCATTCTTGTTCAAAGAAGGCGAAAACGAAGAACTTAACGGTATACAAATGGTTGAATCACACCATTTTCCACAACATTTTGTTGAATCAAAAGACAAGTTTGGGCTTGCTTCAGCTGCAGTTGTTTTTTCAAGAAGAGATCCTTATGACCCTTCATTAGTCTTGAGATCCCTTGATTACAATCGTCAAACACCTGGTTAGTATAGTGTTACTAACTACTACTCGGTCCCTCTTTTTACGTATTGTTGCATTGAAACAACTTTATGTATAATGCAGCAAGGAAGATGAGATTTGGTGCAACCAAAGAGAATGAGACTCCAGACTTAATGAAAAATCCGTATCAAGCCATTGTTGCTGCGAGGGACTCACTGAGACACCGGGAGGAAGCGCAGAATATGAGAGCCGAGATGAAGAAGTTGGATGATGAAACGAATGATTTGACAAGAAAGAACAATGAAGATCGGCTTACTATTCAGGAGCTAGAGAATGAGCTGGTTAAGCGAAGAAGAAGGGCTGAAAAGTGCAGGAGATTGGCAGAATCTCAATGCTCTTACAGGAATACACTCGAGAAGATGATCCGTGATGCTATGCACCAGTAAGAGATTTTCTCTGTAAAAGAATTGCATTTTAATATCTTTTAAATGTTTAGTGTTGTTTAATCTTGTTTGTTTGTGTGTTTGTAGGAGTGTTGTGTATAAAGAACAAGTGAGGTTAAACCAGGCTGCGAGTAGTGCGCTTATGGCAAGATTAGAGGCGCAAAAAGCGATTTGTGATGGTTCAGAGAAAGAACTTCACAAGAAGTTTAAAGAAAGAGAGGAGCTGGAGAATCTAGTGAAGCCTGAGTTAGAGAAAGCAAGGAAAAGATCAAGACTTTTGCTGAATGATGAAGATGACTTGTTGCTAGACGATAGAGACAGGAACTTATCTCTGTATCTTCCAGGAACAAGTGAAGAGACGTCGTCACATAAGGAGTTAAGGGTACATTTTGAAGAAGAGCATAAAGCAGCAGCTTCTGAGGCTGAAATTAAGAAGCATTGTGAAATAGAGGAGGAGGAAGAGGAACAGAAGACTCCAGAGGTATCTGAGAAGTCTCTTGTTGCGTTGGAAGATGATAAACCGGTTGAAGAAAAGCCAGATGTAGAAGAGGGGAAGAGAAGCAACAGAAGCTTCAGAGCATTCCATGTTTTCAAGGCACCTGAGAATGAGGAAGATGAGGAAAGCAGGAGAGAGCGAGGGAAAGGAAACGTTGAGAAATGGCTTCATATTTTACTGGAGAACAACAGCAAAAGCGATCCACACGATCTTCAAACAGAGAAAAGCAAGAAGATTGATGAAATGATAGAGAAACTGGACCACAAGTTCCCTTTTCTTGAAAAGGTTGATGAAGAAGAAGTGGATTTGAAGTTGCAGGCTAAGGAGGCAAACAACAACACAAGCAAGGTTGATGAAGAAGAGGTGGACTTGCAGTTGCAGGCTAAGGAGACAAACAACAACACAAGCAAGGTGGAAATAAGAACTGAAAGTTCTCGTAGAAGCAGAATGAGTTTTGATTTAAAGAACACACCAGAGAAGAGTGGCAGAGACAAAGTGGTGAAGAGATCAGAGAGTGCTAGAACCTTCACAAGGATTCCATCATCTCCATCACTCATCTTTGGAATGAAAAAGGGAATAGACTGCATCAGGAAGAAGCCAGTGGTTTCAGGAAACGACGATGAGAATGAGTATCTTGTCAAGAACAACTTCATCAAGTCTTCTCTTCAAACAATCAAACGAGCTGTCAAATTCTAGAGCCCCAATACACTCCCACTCCCACATCTCTACATATATATATATATATGCATTTGTTTAGTGTTTGTGATCAATATGGTTTTATTCATTGTTGTGCATAAAAAGACTTCCCCATTGTTTGCTCCTCCATGTGTAATAACAGCTTGTTGTGTTGTTTTCATTAATTCAAGATTAAGACATAGATTTTCTCCACCTTGAAGGTGTTGTTCTTCCTTTGACAAGCCTTGTCTTCATATTACCAGGAGTCCGTGGCTCAAATCCTTCACCATTGTCACCAGATTCTTCCTCGCCCTTTTCAACACTAACACTTCCTCTAATTGACGGTACTAACCCGAGCCTCTTCCACCGGAAAAAACCTTTACTCCCACCACTACTCTTCTTCTCCATAAGCCTCTCCAGCTGGAAATGCATAGCGCCACACTGACTCTGCAGCCTCACCACATCCTCCCGTAGCCTTCTTATCTCTGCTTGTTGAACATTCATCTCACGTTTAGACAAACACCGCGCTGCAGAACCTCCCTCGAGGTAATGTGAACCAGAAGCGTTTGTTGGACTCCTCGTAGTGCTGCTTATCGAGCTACTATTACAGTCAATGTGACGACTTAGCTTTGTCTGCTCAGTGAACAACACTCCAATGATTGCTCTCACCGGTAAACGATCATTCTGAGCCGCGTGAAGAGCTGCTTCCGGTGATAACTTTCTGCTATCAATAAGTCTACAAAGTTCCTTCCTTTCTTGCTTCAACACCTGAGGATGTGCCTGCAATAGAATCCAAATCTTGAATTCAGTCTTAATTTTCTATCTCAACTTCAAAGTTTCAAGCTTTATTTATACCTTGAGATATGTATCAATGGCTCGGTACAAGCCATCCTCTGTAGTACGAGCATGGCTAGGAAGAGCTGTGATTAAGGAAATAAACTCCGGTAAAGCTAAACCACCGTCAACGGCAGCTTCAGCGAGGTAGGAGTCAACAAGCTTGGCCACTTTAACAAGAGCCGCAGCGGTTTTAACACCTTCACTATCCAATCCAGAAAACTTGTTCACGAGACGCGTCACAAGCTCAATGTCAAGCAAAGTACCAGACGTGTAGCTGAAGGAAGGTATCATAAGCTCCTTGAGAGAAGCTTGGTCGAGCTGCCACGATACTCTGGTTTCAAGCTCCGTTAAATAATTCGGATTAGCTCCGACCATTTTCGCTGTCCTGAGGAGACGGAGGAGGAAATTGCAAGGAACAGAGTCTTTCTCCGGTGGGAGGATTCCGATTAGTGTTTCGACGAAAAACCGTTTCTTCATTACAGATGCAGTGACGCTCTCTGGCTGTGTGTCATTGTGGTTGTTCTTGGATTCTAAGGAGGTGGAGGAAATAATGGCGGAGACATTGCCGGAGAGATCAGGGAGCCATTTTGAAGCGTAATGAGCGATGATGGAACCGATAAGGTCTGGTCTGATTCCTTTGGATTTGATGCCGGTGATTGTTTTGACGAAATAGTTCATGTCTTGGATACAAGATTCGTCGAAGTAAGTGTAGTACTCCATATCACCGACGAAGGTTTCTTGGCGATTGCCGTAGATGGTGACGGGTTCCGGCGAAAGTGTTTTCTTCATTTGTTTCGAGTTTTTTTCTTCACAGTGAGCTCTCGATGTGTAGTGTAGTAGAAGATGATTTTCTATAGAAGAGAGCAAAGTGAAGTGATGGTCTTTTTATTTAAAGTTTGGTTTTATGGTTTTTTGCTCGAAAAGCTCATCACAGAACATAATCATGACTTCCACAGAATTTCAAAAAGTTTTGCGATTTTTAGAAACTAACGAACGAATTAGTTAGATTTCATTTTCGTGAAAAATTGATAAACATAATATTTATTGATACATTGTAGCTGCCTAATAGTGACCGACAATCAAATCGTAACATTTTTTCTGATTTAAAATTGAAAAAAAAATATTTCGTTCAGATAGAATTATTGACTATTAAAAAAAAAAAAAATGACTACATGAAAAAGTATTTTATTATATTTTCGGATTCAAATTTATATAGGTTCCATGCAAAAAAAATAAAATATATGTATGCTAAAACATCGTTTGATTAAAAAGAAATTAAAAATTGAGGGTTACTAGAATGATATGAATATGCAAAGATGTATTGAAGATTATCCATTATGTAGCATAGATTTTACTCTGTATTATGAATTCAGCTGAATAAGAATATATGTATAATGATCTAAATATGTGCTACGGTTTTGATTAGAGATAATCCTAATGTGAGAGGATTGAGAGGTTGTGGAGGAAGATAGGGATAAGAGAAGGATGAAGACAATTTCCCTTGATTTGCCTTGTATATTAAAAACAATTATAGAGATATTTTACCTTATATATATGACAAAGAGAATGAAATTAATGCATAGACTTGTCATTGTCTTACTCTGAGATGCTAAATGGCATTTGTATTCTAGTGTTAACCAATTAATTACTATATACAGTGAACGATTTTTAGTTACATTCTTAGTTTTGATTCTGACTGTAAACTAAACTCCATCATTATGGTTTAATTTGGTTTTGGTCGTCTAAGATAAGAATTACCTAAAAAGGATCATTTCGTTTGACACATTTTCAAACAGTAACTGTTTTGTATAGATTTTTTCATAAATCATAACACACGAAGTACATTCACGAACGACTACAATTTTGACCGTGGAAAGAGACTAACTAGATAAGCTTCTATGCATTTAGCTAAAAAAAACCAATATTTCGAAGAAGACAAATAAATCATAGTCTCTCTGTTTCGATATTTTGTAATATCCTTCTCTCCATGTGATTTGTAAATAAGACGACAATGAATGGTCCCGTTTTAGAATATCATGACCATATGCCGGTTGTATTATCACAATTCACAACCATACGTACATGCCAAAAATAAGATTCTCTCTTCCTTTTCTTTTTTATTCCCATTGCACATTCATTATCACATCACATCACGAGTGCGAAATCATACCAACCGGTTTAGCCCATTAAAGGCCCATTTACAGATATGGGTTTGGCTGTTCTTTGTTTTTTTTTTTTACTTTCCTTGACATAAAGTTATATTCACTCATCTTTTATGTAAATCAAGAGCTAAATAACTCCAACCTCTAGACAAGGCTGGTTTTTCTTCTTCTCTCCAGAGGTTTCAGAACAAAGCTTATACCTTTTGGGCACACATTTGAAAGCACTGAAAACCGTTCATGGTTTTGGAATTTGTCACCAAAATTTTCTGCCTTGAGACATTTGAAGGATGCAAGCACATTTGATTATGTTGGCTTTTGATGGTAATGAAAAGTATACCTTTGTTCAGAAGAAGAGCCTCTATTTTCTTAAAAGAAGATTGGAGTTCTTGAATGCACAAGCCATTATGTAATTAGAAGCCAGAAAAGGTGTAAGAACAGAAAAAATAGCCACAATACAAATATATAAACACTAGGCATTTACCATCAGAAATTGCGAATATGTTAACTCTATACTTGGAAAGATTATCCAGATATCAGACAGACAATACATGTGTATACTCTTCCACACTGTTTCCTCTATATTCTTCCAAGTTTTTGTTTAGTGTTTTACCTTTACAATGTCAAGTCTTATTTCTTATGTTTGTAGCCCAGAGCCTGAACCAGAATCTAATAAAGATACCAAAAGTAGCCAGAACTATTTGCCGGTTGGTGGCCACTTCGTGGTGCTTGCTGGAGAGGAAGCACAAAACTCTTCCCCTAGTAAAACAATCCATTGGTCTTTTGCATTTTCAGGAAGATAAACAATGATGACAAAGAGAGCGTTAAGGGGAAATACTAGTTGGAACTGAGACTGTAGTAGAACGATTGTGCACAGATGAACAAAGTCTAAGGATAAAACAAGCAGCAGTCATATAAAGCTTAACAAGTGTTTGATGTCTTTTGATGTAGTGAACATCTTATGTTTAAAGTATATGTACACAGACACTAACATCATTATTGGATCAACCAAAGGTTTTCTCACTGCTATAGCACATGTAAACGAATCCATCATCATCTTTGTAAGATTCGTAGACCGAGTCCATCAGAGCAGCTGCAGAGAAAAGGAAACACAGAAGACATCAAACAAACTATTCCTAGAAAAAGCCTAGAAGCAAAACCCAATTGAAGCAGAAACTCACCAGTTTGAGGGAGAGTGTTGTTGACAAACACGAATAAGGCTTTACCAGGAGACAAATGTAACCTAGCACTCAATATGTAGATGAATTGGCCAACTGACATATCTCTTGGAACCAGAAACCTAACATTCAAAGACAACTCTCAGATCATATTGAAACCACTTATTCAAATCAAAAGTGATAACTTTGAAACTAAATCAGCTATTTAACTCCTAAAAATGTGTATGAATCTTTGAAGTTATAGGATAAATTAGCTTTCAGTAAAGCATAAATTGAACCAAAGATGATTTTGGTAATCAAACAAGTCATAAGCTAGGCAAGACGAGATCATCAAAATCTTAAGATGAGAAATTTTTACTTCTTTTTCTCGATGGCAGGCAGATCCGTTTTGCAATACTTCTCAGCAATTACCTACAAAATTATCCAATTCTCAGAAAAATTTCCAGGTTTAGAAGTTCATTGTCATTGAACATAAACAAACAAAATCATCTTCTCGGGTACATCGGATAATTGAAGAGATCGGAGGAATCAATTTGAAAAGGAATTAGAATTGAGCTGGATATATACTTACTGGAATCCGAGTAGGGTACTTAGCGATTATCTCCCGCGACTCCGCGAGCCTTTCATCTGCAGATAAGAGATAAGGTTATTGATTACTTTCGTTTTTAATCAACCAGAGAACAATTAGAGAACGGTGATCGATCTTGAGATAGAAACGAACCCAACGTGTATTGTTCCTTGAACGATTTCATCTTCTTCGACCGCCCGGAGATTTCTTCGTCGTGTGTGTTTTTGTCTCCGTCTCTCAAAAGCAAGCGGCGAAGTCAAAAGGAATAATTGAGAAAATAGAAATTTAAACTAGAGATTAATTATTTGACGTATCGTTAAGGTAACAACAAAGCGGGGATAGCTCAGTTGGGAGAGCGTCAGACTGAAGATCTGAAGGTCGCGTGTTCGATCCACGCTCACCGCATTTTTGTATTTTTCAATTCTCTTATAATCTGCTGGGTCCCACGTCATTGGATATACCCAACCCGGTTCATGTCGGCTCTGATGTGTTTATTTATTTACGGTTCAACTTCTCGGTTTCGTCTTCCAATTTCTACTAGTCTAGTTTTTGCTTCGGTTCGATAATTTTTTCCACGTACCTCTAGTCCAGTTCAATTTTATTCCAGTTTATGTCACTTACAAAAAACCACAGGAACACAAACTCAAAAATGAGAAACTTTGGAAGAAAAACGAATCCTCTGTTTATTATTTCCTAGCTTGGAAGCAACCAGAACAAACACTTAACAGCTCAATACATAAGATGATTATCGTTATATGTCAAGTAAAACAGACACTGGACACTTTTTAAACGGATTAACCTGAGCCAGTTTCGCAGCTAGACTCTTGTTCGGGAACACATTGTCTGCCTTCATCCTCTCAATCATCCCGTAAGCAGGAGTTTTGGCGTTGATATAAGCCAGGAGCACGGTTTCATACTGCATAAGCTGAGCTGCATAGCTTGCCCTTTTCATTTTCATGAATACCTTCTCTGTGTTATGAACATCGCCTCTTTTTGCATATTCTTCAAGAATCGCCATGTAAGTAGTGAACATAGGTCTCATCTTATTATCCTTTGTAGCTCTGTTCAATATCAACTCAGCTTTTCCAACTTCTCCTGCTTTGATGTATAGCTTCACAAGCGCGTGCCATGTCGACGGCCCAATCGCAATCCCTGCATTTCCCATTCTTTTAACCAGATCTCTGCCTTTTGCTAGCATCTTGTTCTCTGTGTATATCTCCATGAGGGCAAAATATGGCATCATAGGGAAAATTTTGTATTTCTCCACAAGTCTCTCAAACACTGCCTCTGCTTCTTCGACTTCCTTCAGCTTTCCCCATGCTTTAATGGCAGAAATGCAATTATCGTATCTCGGATTTTGATCAACAAACCTACTCAGTCTTCTCACATTGTCACTGTCTCCTATGTCTGCATAAAGTGGGAGTAATGACCGGCACACCCATGGAGTTTGTTGCAAACCTTTCCCTTCTATCTCCTTCATAAGGTCTTGTGCTCTTTCTTTAAGCCCCGCTCTTATGTAGTACTTAGCCAGAATAGACTGCAGTTCAGGATCTAGTTCGATGCCTTCTTCCTTAATTGTCTCCACGATCTTCTCCATTCCAGTTATGTCTCCGGCTAAACCTTTACTATTGATTAAAAAATGATAGGTAGCACGACTCGGCTTGATGTTTTCTCTCTCCATTAGCAACAAAACATCACTTATCTTCTTTCTATCATGCATACTGTAGAGGAGAAGCAGCTGGTTGCAAGCAAACACACTTGTTGGAAATTTTAGCTCTTTCATTTTGTTGAAAATGTCTTCAGCTTTATTTACATGATGCTTAAGTACACAATTTGCCAGCAGGGTTCTGTATACTACTTCTCCCCTAGAAGATTCTGGAATATCTTTCAAAAAGATTTCAGCTTTTTGTAAACTATGTACCTTGGCCACCAAATCCAACTGAGAAGCATAATTTGCCTCTGTGAACTCAAACTGCGTATTAGCTCCCAACCACTCCCACAACTGCAAATGCCAAAGCCCAAGCAAAGACATACACATTAAGAGGGTGATAGAGACAGAACAATAAAAGATTTGGCAAAGTGTAAAATGAGAACATATTTACCTGCAAACACATAGCATAGGATTTGCGTTTACGCAGATTGTGTATAGCAAGAGTAACCTCAGCTTGACTCAAATCTTTTCCTTCTTTGACCCATTTTTCAAGAACATGTTTCACTGATTTATAAGCAACAATGGATTCGTACAGCTCAGATTGACCTCTTTTCTTAGTTGGTTTCCCACCATCTTTCGAATGCTTCTCTTCAATTTCAAGATCATCATTGTCACTACCAAGTTCAGGCTCGAACAAAGAATCATCATCAACAACTCCCTCTGGTACATCCCCAGAAACAGGAACCGCCTCCTCTGATTCAGACAGCTCCTCTTCCCTAACTACCTCATCTCCTTTATCTTTAGCATCAGCTATAGAAGAAAGCTTGTGGATGCCAAAGAACCGTGAAAACACATCTCTTGCGGAATAAAGTCTGACTAAACCTTGAGGTTTGCTATAAATCAATCCAAATGATTTAAAGACCCGTTCTTTATCACCACCACTTGATACTTCTAATTTACTGACCGCACCAAACGAAGAAGGTGCAAAGTTATATCTTTGACTCCTAAATGACACAATCAAGTAAAAAATAAAACTTTCAATTCAAATAAATCATAACAAACCCCATAAGAGAAGATCTAATTTGCTTGCTGCTAAACCACACACAAGAGCTCTAAAAATTGAAAAAAAAAACCAAAATTTATAAATTAGAAAGCTTTTTACCTTTGGAGAATCCTCGAAAGCGAATACATAACTTCCTTCAATCAATTGAGGTTAGGATCCTGAAAAGCAACACAACACAAATAAGAGTCGACAGTGATAGTATCAACAATCATTTTAACAAGCCGTAAGAATCTTCTAGTAGAATAAACACAAAAGACAGAGAAAATTCGGTGAATTTCAGAATCTGAAATGGAAGCTGCTGAAACGCTAAACCCAGAAATGGAGACGTATGAGAGAATTACGATTTCGAGGGATTTTTTCGCCGGAGCCGGAGAACAGTGATCCCTAATTACTTTCAGGGTTTAATGTCTCTGCTAGGGTTTATACGTGCCAAGGGGACCAAATTCTCAGCGGCTCCTCTTGGTTGAAGAGTAATCTCATATACTCTTTTTATAAAAATTTGTTTTTGATTTTTTTTATTCCGTAAACGAAGTAAATTACTCAGAAAACCCTAAGAATATTGCTTAATTACAACCCAACCAGGGCAAATGGATCCTAAAATAATCCAAGTCCACTGTTTTCGGGTCAAATCCAAATAAAACCCTAATTCCCCTAATTCTCTGCGGTAAAATCGATTCACATCTCTTTTCCTTTGTTTCTTCTTTATTTCTTCACTGTAAAATCCAGTAAAATCATTCTCAATTCTCGTCAACGACAACAATATAACTGTTCGTCGATCTTGGTATATCTACAGGAAACTAAGAAATTGGGGTAAGTGATTTAACTGTTCGTCGATTTGATTCGAGTTGTTTCAGATTGGGTTTTGTGATCGAAATTGATTGAAGAGTAGTGCTAATCCAAATGATTTTGTTTGTAGGTTTGGAGAAATGGCTCGAACA
>Ga0041059_1002875_pt1 | contig 12383 bp, 8 predicted proteins | sample AraColnosormetaG_FD_56232 | JGI IMG/M metagenome (GOLD analysis project Ga0041059, IMG submission 56232) | Arabidopsis roots microbial communities from North Carolina, USA - Col MF nosort | ecosystem: Host-associated > Plants > Roots > Unclassified | place: USA: North Carolina | collected 2013-09-02 | reverse complement strand
TTATAAACGTTTTATAAACTTTAAATAATTACAATATTTACCTTTTAATAAAGTATAATATTAATAATCATTTAAATAATCATGTGTAGCTAATTTTAAGGGATTTGATTTAAAGTTTGTTGTTTGGATTAAATTTGAATGAATAATGTGATTGATATATTAAATCAAGAATTAAAAATTAAATCAAATAATTAAGGGAAAAAAAAATAATGCCAATGGCATGCCATTATAAATAAGTGTCAAGTAGAAAATTTATTTGCTAAAATGGTTGCAAAAATATATATGTAGATTGGTTACTTCTTCACCACTATCAATATTTCAACAATGTCCAAATAATCAAAAACATGAACGATTAGCAGTTTCACTAGTTTGTGTTTTTGCAAATATGTACAAGTCAAATGTTCTTAATATGTGTAATTAGGTTTTGCTAATGTAACTTTCATTGATTAAATGAGATGAGTTACAAAACTAAACTACACTGTTCTTTTCATTTTGTCAACACTCAAAGTACTACACCAGTGGTTTTAAATGATACTTTTAATCTCATAAGTCAAACGAAAACCAATTCTTTATCTAATACTATAACTTATGTTATACACGTAGTAATTAAAGAAGCACTAACATAAGTTTGATTCTCTACGTTAGTATCTTCTATGTTTCTCACCTCTCATTTCCTTCACTCATGATCACAAGAAGCAGGTGTCGAAGATCTTTGTTATGGTTTCTAGTGTTCCATGGCGGAGCTACAGCCACCGGAGCTCCCTCTGGTGGGAAAGAGCTTTCTCAGACGCCTACTTGGGCAGTCGCCGTCGTCTGCACCTTTCTCATCCTCATTTCCCATCTCCTTGAAAAGGGTCTTCAAAGACTCGCCAACGTCTGCTTTCTTCTTCTTCTTCTTCTTTTCTTACGAGTGTTCTTGTTCAAACATTCATTGTCTGAAACATATGAATTTGTTTCTTCTCAGTGGCTATGGAAGAAGCATAAAAACTCTCTCCTTGAAGCCTTAGAGAAAATCAAAGCTGGTAAGTGAGCATATAGCCTTGGTTTTCTTAAATCTTTTTGGTTTTGGTTTTTAAATGGTGACTGATTCTACAGAGCTGATGATCCTTGGATTCATTTCTTTATTACTCACTTTTGGAGAACCATATATTCTCAAGATCTGTGTTCCTCGAAAAGCTGCTCTCTCTATGTTACCTTGTTTATCTGAAGACACAGTGCTTTTCCAGAAACTTGCTCCATCATCTCTTAGCAGGCATCTTTTGGCTGCTGGTGATACATCTATTAATTGCAAACAAGGATCTGAGCCACTCATAACATTGAAAGGCTTGCACCAACTTCACATCTTGTTGTTCTTCTTGGCCATCTTTCATATCGTATATAGTTTAATCACCATGATGCTTAGCAGGCTCAAGGTACCATAAATTCTAGTTTTGATCAAAACTTTGTTTGATATAGTGAATAAGTGCTTCATTTTTTGTTGGATTTTTGGCAGATTCGTGGATGGAAAAAGTGGGAGCAAGAGACATTATCTAATGACTATGAGTTTTCTATTGGTACTTTGTTCATCAGATTCTGTTTTGTACCCCTGAACTGAAGTGTTGTTCTTTTACAGACTTACTTCTGTTCTGTGGTGCAGATCATTCAAGACTTAGGCTCACTCATGAGACTTCTTTTGTGAGAGAACATACAAGTTTCTGGACAACAACTCCTTTCTTCTTTTACGTCGTAAAGAAACCATTTCTCTCATTCTTCATCTCTTTCAAATGATCAAAATGATCTTCATTCGATTTATTATATGCTCTTTGGTTACAGGGATGCTTCTTTAGGCAGTTCTTTGTATCTGTTGAAAGAACCGACTACTTGACTCTGCGCCATGGATTCATCTCTGTGAGTTTTTTTTTCTAAATCTTCCATCTCTCCATTTCCTTCTATCTCAATCTTGATATGTGATTTTCGTGATGTTTTGATTCAGGCCCATTTAGCTCCAGGAAGAAAGTTCAACTTCCAGAGATATATCAAAAGATCTCTCGAGGATGATTTCAAGTTGGTAGTTGGAATAAGGTTACAACACAATCAAATCATCAAATGCAAATGAAACCGGTCTTACATAATCCGGTCGTATATAACAGTTTTAACAAATTGTTTTGCTCTGCAGTCCAGTTCTTTGGGCATCATTTGTAATCTTCTTGCTGTTCAATGTTAATGGTGAGCTAAATTTATATCTTTAAATTTAAATTCAATTCACATACTGAAGTCTTTCTATTCAATTCTAGGCTGGAGAACATTGTTTTGGGCATCGATACCTCCTCTACTCGTAAGACAATCTCTCCCTCTAATACATCTTCTTGAAAGTTTCTTGATGAACAATAAGTATTTTTGCAGATAATCCTAGCTGTTGGAACAAAGCTTCAAGCAATTATGGCAACAATGGCGCTAGAAATCGTAGAGACACATGCAGTAGTTCAGGGGATGCCTTTAGTGCAAGGTTCAGATCGATACTTTTGGTTCGACTGTCCTCAACTACTTCTTCATCTTATCCACTTTGCCTTGTTTCAGGTAATTATGAAAACATCTTCTCCTTGATTTCATTCTTGAACTAACATGTTTTCGCAGATTCTGTCTTCTTCTAGTAATGTTTCTCTCTCTAACCGGTAAATTTATTTCCTCTGTGTTATGCAGAATGCTTTCCAGATAACACACTTCTTCTGGATATGGGTAAAGAAACATCTATTCTTACTTTGGTGTTATAGAATGATGTTACTGAGTAACATCTATTACTGGCATTTGCAGTATTCTTTTGGATTAAAATCATGCTTCCATAAAGATTTCAATCTTGTAGTCAGCAAACTCTTTCTATGGTAAAAAGCTTATTCATAAACTTACTTATATTATAGAGGAAAAGTATTTAAAAACATGTGAGGATGTATGTATGTATGTATGTGCAGCCTAGGAGCTTTGATCTTATGCAGCTACATCACTCTCCCATTGTACGCCCTCGTTACTCAGGTAATTAACTTGTAAACAACAGTTTTCGATCGATATTTTAGTCGAATGGTCTATTGAAGGAAAGAAAATAGAGAGATGATGAAATGGTGTGTGGAGCAGATGGGTTCACACATGAAGAAAGCAGTGTTTGATGAGCAAATGGCAAAGGCATTGAAGAAGTGGCACAAAGACATCAAATTGAAGAAAGGTAAAGCGAGGAAGCTCCCGAGCAAGACACTTGGTGTTTCAGAGAGTTTCAGCCTCTCTTCCTCTTCCTCTGCAACCACTCTTCACCGTTCCAAGACCACTGGTCACTCTTCTAACATCATATACTACAAACAAGAAGATGAAGAAGACGAAATGTCTGATCTTGAAGCTGGAGCAGAGGATGCTATTGACAGGATTCAACAACAGGAGATGCAATTCCACAACTCTTAGCTGCTTTAGTTTCTTCTGTTGTTACTTCATAGTTCAAATGAAACGATGCTGTTTACTAACTTAGTCAGGAAACTATTGTCGTACAAGTGTTTCTTTAATGTGTTACTACGTTTAAGCCAATATAGATATCTAATAACTTGTCCTAAACTAAATAACTCGCACTACATGATCATTGTTATTATTAATATAGATTTATTTCGATTTGAAAAATCCTAACACGACATGATCATGTTTTCTTCTTCTCCTTATTATATGTGATCCGTATCAAATACTTAATCATTGTTTACGTCAATGCTTGACATTAACAAAATTATCATTAAGCTAAACAGATAAGGACGCGAGAGATAGAGATAGATAGTGACTAATATTTTTGAATTATTTAATGCAGTTTGAGAGAAAGAGACGAGGAAGAAGAAGAAGAAGAAGAAAGGAAGTGACGAAGAAAGAATGAGAAGACGAAGAAAGAGAAAACAAGATCCGATTCAAAATATGGAAACTTGAATATCTTCTTCTTCTTCTTCCTTCTCCTTTCTCATCTCTCACTTTGAGGGTGAATTTTGATTTTGTAGAAAATGGATTCGAAGGAGATGGTTGTGGAAGAAATCATGAGAATTCACAGATCTCTACCATTGAGACCAGAGATCGACGATGTAGAAACGGCAACTTCTCTGATACAAAACGTTGAAAAGGAAGATCGGAATCGTTTAGAAGCCATTGATAAACTTGTTAAAACCTCTTCCTCTGAGGTTCCTTTAGAGCTTTTCAATGTGTTCAAGGAGATGAAGAAAAGTCTTGTTCGTTTCCAGAGCACAGAACAGACAAGAGAAGCTACGAAAATTCTCGATCTGGAATCTGTACACGTTGTGTTCGACGAATTGATTCAGAGAGCTTCTTTTTGCATTGCTTCTCCCAACAGCACCACCGCTTTGCCTCGGTCTGTTCCGGTACCGGCGCCGGTTGTTTCTTCTGATGAGATTCCTTTCAAGTCAAAGGAAATTATCTCGCGTGACGATACGTTTGTGAAGAAAGCTAAATCTTCGTTTTATAGTGATGGGTTGTTAGCTCCTAGTAAGCCCCAGGTTCTGGATTCAACACTTCATCAGGCTAAGAACGTTGCAGGTGAGTTTCATTTGAAATGCCTTTTACATTAGGATCTGAAGTTTTGAGATTTATATATGTATAGTAGGTAGGCCATGAAATGTTTTGACTTTTAGATTAGATTCATATAGTGTTTTCATGTGGTTTTGTTTGCTTTTCCCAATGGAGATTTATAACTGTAGTCTAATCAATGTTTGGGTAGGCCATGGAAAAAAGTGTTTGGAATTGAAATGTTTCAACTTTTTGATAGAATCTGAGGTTAAGATTTATATAGTGCTTTTCATGTGGTTAGTTTGCTTTTTCAATGGAATCTAAGCTTGAGATTTCATGTGTTTAGAATGTGTTCCAACGGAGTCTGTTTGTCTCTAATTGTAGTGGAATTATTATTATGTGTGTGTAGGCAATGATGGGGAGAAGTTGAGTCTCATAAAACTTGCTAGTTTGATTGAGGTATCTGCCAAGAAAGCTACTCAAGAGCTAAATTTGCAGCACAGGCTGATGGATCAGCTCGAATGGCTTCCGGATTCTCTAGGCAAGTTATCGAGTCTTGTCAGGCTAGATCTGTCTGAGAATTGTATCATGGTACTACCGGCAACCATAGGAGGGCTTATTTCTTTGACGAGGCTTGATTTGCATTCGAATAGAATTGGTCAGCTCCCTGAGTCTATAGGAGATTTGCTAAACTTGGTCAACCTGAATCTTAGTGGAAACCAATTATCATCTCTTCCATCGTCATTTAATAGATTGATACATCTTGAGGAACTTGATTTGAGCTCTAACAGCCTCTCTATTCTCCCTGAATCTATTGGTTCTCTCGTGAGCCTAAAGAAGCTCGATGTTGAAACAAATAACATCGAAGAGATTCCACATAGTATCTCTGGCTGTTCTTCCATGGAAGAACTCCGTGCAGATTACAACAGACTTAAAGCTCTTCCAGAAGCTGTTGGGAAGTTATCTACCTTAGAGATTCTGACTGTCCGTTATAATAACATTCGGCAGCTACCCACAACAATGTCCTCCATGGCTAACCTCAAAGAGCTAGATGTGAGTTTCAACGAGCTTGAGTCAGTACCAGAGAGTTTATGTTATGCCAAAACACTTGTTAAGCTTAACATCGGGAACAATTTTGCCAACCTAAGATCACTCCCGGGATTAATAGGCAACCTTGAGAAGCTAGAAGAGCTTGATATGAGCAATAACCAGATCCGTTTCCTTCCCTACTCTTTTAAAACGCTTTCAAATCTGCGTGTTCTTCAAACAGAACAAAATCCACTTGAAGAGCTTCCAAGGGATATAACCGAAAAAGGCGCACAGGTTCTTTCTTAACTTCAGTTATTTTTGTCCTCCTTCGACATATGTGTAGATTATGGAGTTTGTCGTTTGTGTCACTCATGCATGATTAATTCATGCTCTTTACTATATCATCTCAGGCCGTGGTTCAATACATGAATGATCTTGTGGAGGCAAGAAACACCAAATCTCAAAGAACTAAGCCGAAAAAGAGTTGGGTTAACAGTATTTGCTTCTTCTGCAAGTCCTCTACCAACTAGAGAAAACAGAGCAGCATGGAGATCCTCTAAACCACTCTGAACAAATCCGACCTTTTAATCGTCAGGTAGATTTCTTTCTTAGAGCTCCAAAGAACATGGAATCTAAACCAAAAAACCTAAATTTCATTTCCTGTTTCAGGCAGGACAGAAGAATCCCGTCGTCTCCAGACAGTTCACCATTCATTCTTTTATTCACAATCACATGATTCTTCACACAATTTCACTTTACTCTTCGTCGTGGTGTTTGTTTATACCTCAATTATGACTGGATCCTAAGGAAAATATAATTGCATTTGTTAATCTCAAAGTGATTATATTCTTGTTTCTCTAACTAAATTTTTGTTTCTTTTGATGTTGCATGTATTGATTCAATTAGAGATCACGTCCACGAGGAAAAAGATATAGTCTTCACATGCTAAACATAGTTAAGGTTAAATATGATTTTACTTACAACTAAACAAACTAGATTCACTCATAAGTTGATATATATTCAAGGATTAACATTTTAAATATATATATCAAATTACTAACAAAGTTAAGGCTAAACCAAGGTCAGATCATCACAACCTTCAGCTACTTAGTTTTTAAAGGGTACATATTCTGTCTTCATTCTCTGCACCAAATCACATAGTTTCTTCCTATGAAACTCCACTTTAGTTTCTTCCTGCATATCGTCCATCGGCGTTTTTAATTTCTTTCAACAAATCCATTCGAGGAGCACTATACAACTGAAACACGACAAAGACATTAGAGGTCATCAAGCACAACTATGTACGTCCTTTTGAAATAACCAAACAATAGAGATTCATTAACACCATTTCTTGCTTTTACCTGCCCTAGATAGTCCAACTTCTTTTCCTTTCCTTTCAACACATCCATTCGAGGCGCCCTAAACAACTGAAACATGACAAAGACATTAGAGGTAATCAAGCATAACTATCTATGTCCTTTCAAAATCAACAAACTAGTATAGAGATTCATTAACACCAATTCTTGCTTTTACCTTCCCTAGATCGTCCAACATCTTTTCCTTTTTTTCCAACTTAAACATTAGAGCCTCACAACTCTGAAATATGACAAGACATTACATGTCAACCATGACTAATTTCTTTTCAAAATCAAACTGTTAAGATCCATTATGGCTTTTTTTTCTTTTACCTGAACCATTTGTTTCGCCATCTTTTTCATTTTTTCCACCTCAGCCAGCTTAGCCTCATACGTCTGAAACATGAGAAGACATTACATGTTAACCATAACTATAGTTGTCTTTTCAAAATCAAACAACTTGAGGTGCATAACACCATTTCTTGCTTACCTTTATTATGGACTCTGCTTCAGCCAACGCCTGAAACGTGAGAAGACGGTAACTGTATCCTTTCACACACACACAAATGAATAAAAAAACAATTTCTTGCTTACCTGATGAGCTTTTTTTATTTTTTTATTTAAATTAGGGGTTAAAGCATCATCTGAAGGAAAGACAATAAACACATTGATGAAGCTTGTTTCCCCAAAAAGTAAATCATAAACTAATCAAGAACCTTTAAAGCCACATACTTGTGAAGTATCCAAGAGCAAATATTGGTGAATTCGCAAAAGCTCTCCCAAATAATCCCTTCTTCTGGTGATAAAAGACAAATGATGCAATTATTCCCCATTCAAATCTCTCTGTTCATAGTTTATCAAGATCAAGCAAAAGAGCCGAATACAAAAACAAAGAAACAAGCAGGAGAGTGTACTTACCATGATCTTCTTCTTGACCACCTCCTGAAATAGAAATTTTAGGGATTCTCTTAGCCTACAATGTATATATGGAAATAAAGTATCAAAGAACAAATTCACTATAAATGTAATTACAGGGAACTAAAAGTTGCCAGAGCAGATTTCAATCAAACCAAAAACAAAATCATTATAAGGAAGTAAAAAACACCATGAGCATCACTTTTGCATTGATTATTGGTCTCTTAGGAAAAAAAGTCAGAAGCTTTCAAGCATTAGCGATCTTACGAGTCAAAAAGGCTCTGCAAAAACCGTAACAAAACCCCTAACACCAAAACTCCAAAATCAAAATTCACCATAAATGTCATTACATGGAACTAGAAGTTACCAAAACAGATTTCAATCAAACCAAAAACAAAGTCTTTCTCGATATAAGGAAGTGAAAAAGGAAAAACCACCAAGATCATCACTTTTTCACTATTTCTTGTTCTCTTAGGAAAAATTTGGGAACTTTCAAGCATTAGCGAACTTATGGGTCAAAAAGGCTCTAAAAAACACTAGCATAAACCCTAATAACAAAAACCCTGACAACAAAATCAGACAGAAAGAAGAGAAACAAACAGAGAAACGGCATTGAATGTAAGAAAGGAAAAATGGGTAAGACCTAGAAGACCAATGCGAGATCGACGAGGAGATGCTGCTATAGTCTTAGATTTTTTGAGAAGACAGTAGTAACGCAGGCAAAAGTTCGGAAAGTTCTTCTTCAGTACCTTTTTAGTAAATGGAAAACAAGAGAGACGAAGAAGCAAACCGGGTTTAGTGGAATTTTTTTACTTAAAAACAATTTATTTCGGTTTGGTTCTCTCTTGTTGGACCGTGTTTGTTGGAAAGGCCCAGGAAGTCGAAAAGCCCAAAATAAAATTAAATAAAATGGCTTTATGATCATATGCGAGTATGTGACTGTATTGAGAAAACATTACAAGATCTCAACCAACCATAAGTTCAGACTTCAGACTAATCTCATTATCATAAGTGTAAGTAATCTTGAAAATGTGAACATTGTTACCTTTTAGATCCATCGAGTAGGCATCCAGAAAATTGTTGCCTTTAGATCAATCGACTATGGATCTTACTTCATTTGTTGCCTTTTAGATATTTTAGGTAGCTAAAATTTGGGTTAAGATAGTTGGCTACTAATAGTACTGTAAGTACATATATAAAGGTATGTTTGTACGATAACTTATATAATAAGTCTATGATCCAGAAACTTGACTGCAAAAGAGTTATAAGCACTAATCAATAATCTACTCTTCTTGTAAATTAGATTTGTTGGAAAACAAACAAACATGATCTCGAAATTTGAACTCCATCTGAGATTTGATTAAATACACTGGATTACAACAAGGAGAAAAGAGAGAAAAACTTTAAAAGATCTCTCTAATCCTAATTAAACTCACTTTACATAACTTTTATGCAATTAATTATTGCCATAATAAAACAAAAATTAGTGTTAATTAAGGAAGAAACGTAGGAATGGTAGTAGAAGAGTGTTGGTGATGTTGATGACGATGAGCTTGATCTTTCATCTCCGCCGTAGAAGCATGACCACACCGGTCACATCTCACCGGCGTAAGAATCCTGCGACAAGAAGGACAAGAAGACCTAGAAACTAGCCATTTGTCAATACACTCCACGTGGAAAGAATGACCACAAAGAGGAAGCACTCTTATTTCTTCACCGTCGGCGAAGTCAGTGAGGCAAATAGCACATTCCGTCGAGTCTCCCTCTTCAGCGGCGGCGCCGGAGGTTGATTCCGCGGCGGTGAAAGTGGATCTTGGAAGAGACTGAAGAGCTTTCTTTTTCAAGCCTTTGTTCGGTGACGGCGAATCTCCTCCGGCTGTAAACCGCCGGAGCCAAGCGCATCGTACGACGGCGGCGAGACCAGCAACGCAGATAAGAGCGCAAAGAAGAGCCGACAAGATCACCACCATGTCGGATTCCGCTGCGATCATCTCCTCCGACGGTTGTGGTGGTGGCGCCGCCGTCTCAAGTAATCTTGACGGTCGAGTCATTGCTTTTTGAGCTTTGGAGACTTTTCTTTCTTTGTGTGAGTTTGAAGACAAGAAAATGTGTGGAGTGATGAAGATAAGAAAGAATCTTGATCCACGTTATAATAGAGACACATAAAGGATACATACATTATGATATACATCTTTACTTATATAATAATATTGCAAACAAATAAGATATTTGTAATATTTAATATCAAATCTGTATGATAATAATAATACACGCAGAAAAGTTTGGATGAAGGGAAACAAAATTAGTAAGTATTATTATTTGGTTGTTTATTCGAAGTTATTGGCTGAATTAGTGTTTACATGCAATTTGCATCTCCTATTTAGAGTATTGTTGTTTCGTGTGGACACATATTCTGTTTAAAAACAAACATTTTGCTCTTAATGGAGATGCATCTATCTATCTCCAACTTCTTAGATCACAAACCATTTTTTTCTTAGGATTATAAATAAATAAAAAAGTTTATTTTCTTTTCTTGGGTGTGTGTATGTTCAATTTTTGTTATGAAATTCTCTTATGACTAGTCAACTGATGTTGAGATCATGATGACTTATTTTGATTTTATTCTATATATTAAAAATATTTGTTGTATGTTATTTAAAATTCAGATAGTGAGAGAGATGATTATATTTTTTGAAATTGGAAGGAAACTTGGAGTAAATAATATAAGAAGAAAAGATGGGTCGGTGGAGGTTGGCTTTATAGGTTCTGTTTTGACGAACACATTATCAAAAGGTATAAGTAAGCTCTTTTCTCACCTAAACGGCTAAACCTACCTTCGATTAGACCATTTTATTTTTAATTCTCTTACATTTATTTAAAAATATTTTGGATAATATGATTTTCTATCATAATAAATAAAAATAGATGGAAAAAGACAAATGAGAGATCAAATTGTGGAAATAGTATGTTATTTTTTAATAACACCGGCCAATATTAGCTTATTGCACTTTTATTTCTTAAAATATTTTTAAACATTCTAGTTTCTTAATATCAGTTTTTTTTTTTGACCAGCCATTTAACCGACCATTATTAGTATATACGATTTATTTTTAAGCTAGAACCTCGAAATTCACATTTTGCTTCTAATGTATTTGGTTTTTGTTTAAATCGTCTTTTAATATATTTTGGATCTTGTAAGTTTTGTTTTTGTAAGCCTAGGTGAGATCTGGATTCTAAATCTATTACCGAAAACAGAATCTTTGAAAGTGGATCAACGTGTCCATAAATTTGGTAGCGATGCATATATTATAAATCTAAATACTGTAGGATACAATTTGACACGTAATGTATTGGTGAATTTTAATAGGAATTATTAAACCGCAGGTACACGTCTATTCTATATACTTTTGATATTCGTCACTTTAAATATGAAGTTCACACCTCAACCACTTGACTCTTTTATGACTAAATCAAGCTCTAAACCGTGTCTAAACCGTGTCTAAACCATATATAAAGTCAATCTCAAATTCTCAATAATCATTCTCTTTACTTATAAGTTTATACCAAACCATATTGGTTCAAACATATATTAATTGTCACTTGGAACCAATACCCTCAACATAAACTTTTAATTACTAGACCATGCATGATGATTTTTTTAATAAGAATATCTATCAAAATATATTGGTTTGATATATGTACCTTTAAAACTAAATGATACATTAGACACTATAAGATATAATATATTAGCATCTTTTTGAAAATGTCGTCACTTGTTTATAAACTGATAATGTTTTCCTCTTCTGTTAGCATTTTGGGTAGCTCATAACATTCTATAGGAAAAGAAAGAAATACAACTTTAACCAACTCTAGTTTGTGACTTTAGCAGTATAAGGACACCCGAAATGGAATCTCCTTAGCTAAAATGCTTTTTTAAACGTCTCTTTATCTGAATGCAAGACATGTGAATCTTACTAAAATACAAAGCAAAAGACAAAACTAAAATAAACGAAAATCAATAATGGATGAAAGAAAAAAAAGCCGTTTTAGCCAAAGTTTTTTGGTTTCAGCTTTAATTGGTCTTGGACAGAAGAGTTTATGTAACGTTAATAGCTTTTAAATTGTTATTTGAAATGTTTTCATATGTTATGCTTTCGGAGAAATTCTATCAAATTGAGTTTCTATTAAATCTCCTTAATTATGAAAACTGGGTGCACATGTGCTTGTCTGTCTCTTCGACTTTATTTTTTTTTGTTAATTAACCAATCTTTATTGTTGTTGTGTTTAAAGTGAAAATGCCTTTTAGTTTTAAGTTATCTGTGAAGTACCAATCACAGGGATTTTGTAAGGAAGCCTTTTATCATCTTTTAGATATCAAAATGATATTTGTATATCCCATGTGCTCCCCTCTCTGTGCATAGCCTATCCATCAACTATCTCAATTATTTAGCACCATTATAATTTCATATATAATGCCCAGTCCCAAAAATATAGACAATAAAGCAAAGCGAAAATTATGTTTTTTTTTTTTCCTATCATAATACTGAATTTTTATGTTTCTCTATCTTCAAC
>Ga0041059_1002874_pt1 | contig 12385 bp, 8 predicted proteins | sample AraColnosormetaG_FD_56232 | JGI IMG/M metagenome (GOLD analysis project Ga0041059, IMG submission 56232) | Arabidopsis roots microbial communities from North Carolina, USA - Col MF nosort | ecosystem: Host-associated > Plants > Roots > Unclassified | place: USA: North Carolina | collected 2013-09-02 | reverse complement strand
AACTACAGATACCTATGGCGGGCATATCTATTGTCTGGATTCAAGATCTAGTTAATTACTCTAGATCTAGCATTAAGCATAATTAAAGATGAAGAATCCTACAGATAACCTAGTAAAGGGGGCAATCTACTAAATCATAGGATTCCCTAATGAGAAACCCTATTCCTAACAAGCAGATTACTCAGACATATTGGTTGAAGCAAGCAACATATTTGAGTATGAAAACATAAACACGACAAATAGATTCACGGAAAGAAAGGATATCTTCATTGTATTAAGATCTGAATAAAACTCTGAAAGCAATCGATGAATAGCTTATGTCTCTTCGTAACAGGGTTTTGTAGAAAACTTGATAATGAAAACTGGATGAAAGACTTGATAATAAGAAAACTAGGTCTAAAAACAATATAAAGACCCTAAAAATATCCAGGGACTAATAATGCAAATAGGGAAGTCTTCTGAGGCAAATTTCCTCTACTATAAACTCGAAAGCGTCTAGGACTTTTGCTGGGCCGACACTGGTGTCGATCGACACCAAGAGTGTGTCGATCGACATTCCTCGCTGATTCCTGAATTTAAATTCGTCCTTAGCTTCCTTTCCTCTAGCTCTTGCTCCAAAATGTTTCCTTATCTCCATTGTTGTCCTACAGCATAGAGTACCTGAAAAGACACTAAAAAGACTCGAGAAATAAAATAAAGACTCAAAATTCTATACCTAAAACATAGATAAAATCAGTGAAAATCGGGTTATATCAACTTGATCATTCCAACCAAATCCATATGCCTAACAAGTCTAATCAATTCCTAACCACCATGTAATTCTCCGGAGGCTTACACAACATTCTAAATTCCATACCTAAATTCTACAACTATATCCAACCGGCTTTCATCGCTGGATCTCATCAAGCAAGCTAATATTCAAGAACCTTCTAGACTCATTCATGTACTATACCATGATAACTAGGCCTGAGAGAACGGTTTAATCTGGTTAAACGGTTCGCTTTGTTTGGTTTTCCACTTTTTCGGTTTTTAAAAATTCCGCCGAATTGAACCGAACTAAAATTCGGTTCGGGTCGGTTCGGTACTCGCTTTTTCGGTTTGGTTACTAAGATATATAATTTCCCGAGATTAAACCGAAATATTTTAAATCGGTTTTAATCGGTTAACCGAATCAGTTTGGATCACAATTGTAGGCATAATGGGCTGTTTTTTTCAAAGCCCATATCGGTTTTTAAAAGTTAAAAACCCAAACTTTTTTCCCTGGGTAAGGACAGCCCATCACATCCATCTAGGGTTCTGTTTTGTTTTATTTTTTGTATGTCGCTGTCAAAGAAAAACAAGGTAGATGAAGAAGAAGGACATCGAAAACGAGAAAATGGATTTGTGCTATGTAGTGGTGAGAAAAGATGTAGAGAACGATGAAATCATTGCTGTTAAAGTTGATGCCAAAGAAGATCAATGTCGCGGTTGCTTGACAGAATATTTCTATGAACAAAAAAAAATGGAGAAGAAGAAGGAAGACAAGGAGAAGAAGAAGGACTAAGGAAGAAAATATAAAAATGGGTTAGAGAAGAGGAGTCAAGAAGGTGTTCGTGAAGAGGAGAGATTAGAAAACAAAGAAGATGAAGTGATAGATCTAGGGTAATCGGTTTTTATAAGGTATCCCTTAAACCAAACAAAACAGAACCAAACCGAAAAACCCGAATACCGAAATCAATTTAAAATTATGCCGAATGGTTTACAACAGTAAATCGGTTTGAAACCAAAAACCAAAATTGTCGGTTTGTTCAGTTCGGTTTAAACGGGTTATGCCGAACTCCCAGGCCTAATGATAACTCAACCATTCATTATTCTTTTTAGCATTTTTTCTCTCCCCAAGACTTATTCTTTTTGAAGAGTAAACAAAGGAATACTCGTATCACTGAATAAATATCCTCAGCATATTTTAAACCTTTGCAATTGATCATTCCTTAAAATCATACATATGAAAGGAAGCTAACTCTCTCCTTCTGCTTGACACGTCAGCACATGAAAGTTTGCCACATGTACTTAAAAAAACTTTAATACATGATATTTAATTAATTACTTCCAAATATAACATATATGATTAAAAAAAAAAATATTCAGTTGGGCCTATTGTTTTCTCCTCTGTCCAATAGAAATATAGAACACCTTACCAGATTTGAAACGTACAAATATAGAACACCTCGCCTCTTCTATGCTTTAGTTCACACCACTCCCTACATTGATCACTCTATCATGCCCTCCACTACCATTGAAACGTCTAGGCTTTCTCATATTTCATCCCATAACCTTAATGTTAAACATTATAATTACCTTCCCCATTAGTACTCATTTAATTGACTTAAGTGGGTGTTTCAAACTCTCATAAAAACAAAACAACTATATATACAACAGAGCAGAAGCATGGATAATAAACCAATCTTTCTTGTCATCGATCATTCTTCTTCAAACCCCAAAAAATATGAAATCAGCAATACTATCAAACACATGTCTTGCAGCTCATAACTGCTATAGAAAAGCACACACATAGCCATAGGATAATCTTAAGACAAAACCGTATCTAATCATGGAGAGAGAAGTTCCCAACAGCAAAAACGATTGAAAATATATGAAACGGCACCCAGGCCCGGCCCGTGACCCATTTGTAAGAAACATGGGTATAGGGCCACCAAATTTTTTAAGGTTTTTAGTATTAAAATTAGGCCTCAAAAATATTTGTTATTGCAAAATATAGGTCTCATTTTTCTGAGATTTTCAAATTTAGCCTCAGTTTTTAATTTTTATCTATTTGCTATTGAATAAATAGGTCTCATTTTCATAACATTTTAAGACTTTGTCTCAAACTTTTTATTTCTTCTATAAAACCCATTAAAAAAAGTTGTTTTGTATAGGGCCTCATTTTTCACAGGACCGGCACTGACGGCACCATATTCTTATATTTATATTAGGCTAATTAGGTATGAGTGTTAGGGTTTAATTAAGTGTTTTATTGGACGGCTACATTGGTTCCTTGTTTTTGATAAAATCTAACGGCCAACACTTAACTTTTATTAATAATCGGACGGCTGATATAAATCCCTTCCTTTTGATATTAATCTGATAGCCACAAGTTTTTTGCTTCTATTAATTAATTGTGAATTATAAGGACAAGGGCAATGGTCAAAGTATGAAACTGACCGCTACGATTTAAAACCATTATTCTCATATCTAATATGACGGTTGCATCTTAGTATCTCATATTAATTCATTTAAATTTTAGGGGAAAAATAATAACTAACCACACTGAGGATAGCTAAGATGATAAGATAAATAAGAAAGATGCTTGTCGTTTATTATATATTTAGATAACATTTGTTTGTTATTGTCACTTATAGATTAATATAATAATTTGTTATTAAAATAATCATAATCAACCAATAATGAAATTGAAACTATTGTCACTTATGTCTAGAGAAATAAAATCATTTTGGAAAAATGTCTTAAAGATGAATATCAAATATGAGTAGTTAAATAACGTTAGAAGACATTAATTTCAATATGTAAAGATATATACATGTGAGAAGTGAATCTTGAGTTTTGTACTTATGCATTGATTTAGTTTGTCAACCCATGTGTGAAGTATAGGTTCATCATATGAGGTTTATATGTGAGCTCTTTCTCCATAAGAGCAATCTCTTCATTGTTCATAATAGTTCGTTTTCTTTTGTTATCCGGCTTTTTAACCTTTTCAGCCATTTTTTATGCCTCTCGTGTTTATGATGTAATATCATAACTAATTGAGTTTATACTCTATGGAATTTCCTCTTCTGATATATATATATATTGTAAGAAGATACTTATTTCTAAATTAAACTTGTGCACGGTAACGTAATTAATATATTAGCTTGTTTCTATTTCGAATAGCGTTTGGTATCTTTTAAAAGGCAGTTGGGGTTTTACTTTATTTTATTCCCTTTATAATGTATGTAAGATATAGATTGTAACAAATTTCCTTCTCCTAACAGCGTTGTTAAGTATAACTTGATTTTATTTATTATATTAGAAAAGGAATATCTTAACATAATTTATTAGATAAACAAAAATTGTTTCTTACCTATTTATTTATTTATTTGTTAACGCTATTGCCTTTTTTAGACCTAAAAAAAACGATATTGCCTTTTCTTCAAAGACGCAAAATGTATTTTACTATACTTTCAAGACATGAGATTAGCTGTTTTGCATATTCAGTAAATTGACTAAATTCATGTGTTTGTTACTTCGATAAACAATATATAACATGTCTGACAGTCGTTTAATTTAATTTTTATTTTAAGCAGATTAATTTTTCCCTATGATTGCATGCATAATGACGTGAATCTTTGTGAACCTTCGACATTTTTTTAATTATGTGTTAACATTGGTTTAACTTTTACTTTTGCTGTCCAACGAATATGCAATTTTAAGAAAACTATTCATAAAAATTTATCTGAAACTTAGAATAGTGAAGAAACAAAATCTAGGAAAAGGCGAGAACAAAAAAAAACCAAAATCGTTTCATAAACTTCATATCATAATAAAAGTATCAGTTTAGACTTCAATCCTTGCTTTTATCTTTAGACTACCAAGTGGTTCGTCATGATCTTCGTTTTTTCGTGTTTGCCTTCACCACTCTTATTGCACTTCTTGGCATCCTAAAATGGTTAAACATAGAGAGGCATTTAAAATTCATATGTTATGTTAAATAGTACAATGGCACGACCTAAGCATGACCAATAGTATATGTACTTTATAGTGTCTGAAAATCTATGACACGGTGAAACTCTGATAAGATCCTTCAAAATCTTTTTCTTTAACTTTTATTTCGAACAAATAAGTCTCTCCTATGATTAAATGTAAACTTTTGGGAATGCCTTTCAACCCTTGTTCCCCGGAGTTTCTTTTGATATGCGTATTAACATTCATCTAATTGTTAATTGGAATTTATGTCCACCTAAATAGTATGTACATATAATTATATAGCAGTTACATCTTCAGCAGTTGTTCCAATGATTTGTGAATCATCTTGATCAAATATAACTAAAGTGGCAGAGTCATCTCCATCATCTACTATTATTTCAATTTTGAAACTGAAAAATATATATTGGTTTAATATATTGGAAACTTAATAATAACTTACTGTATATAAGCAGAATATATTAAAAGATAACCAAGAGTACCTTAGAAATCTTACGATTGTTTACCACATTTTTGGCATTTAAGATATGGTCCTGTCTTTTCAAATTTTGTTGAGCAAGTTGAACATGATATGTAATTTCAACCATTACGTGACATAATATCAGTAATAGTTGCTTTACACACAAAAGTTTTTTTCTGCAATTTAAAAATATGGAAATATATTAGAAATATTTTAGCATTGTATAGACTTAATACTAAAATTCATAAATTGGGAAATTAAGTTGTATTACCTGAGGGATGTCGGCTGAGATAAACTCTCATATGGAGCTTGTTCTGATCATGCCGCCAAGGTTAACAAAACACCCACCATCATAGCTGAAACTAATAAATAACACAAATAATTACTTTTAATTGGAATTGATATTTCACTTAAAGTTTTTAACTAATTAGATAAAAAAAAAATTAAAAAACATTAATAAAGTACCTTTTCCAAAAGGTTGTAACAGGATCAAAGTCAAAGTTCAAATAGAGTTTGGTTCCTAGAGAAGCTGACAAACAAATTGCACTTTGATATGTCTTAATAAGAACACTTGTCATGATGAGAACAATGTTATCGCTGCTTCCCACCCTACAATATTTATCTTCCAATTGTTCTGCCCATATTGTGGCTTGAATTTCCATTCCACTATATATATCAAATTAAAATAATGATTATTAGGCTAAACAAATGTACATCTTACTATATAATTAAAAGTCTTAAGTTTTCATTATTAAATTAAAGAGATTATTAAAGTAAAGAGAGGAAGAGATCCAGGAAAAATTATGTACCCTTCTAATAATAAATTTAGGGTAACCCTTCTTAGGATATGCATATCATGAGTACGAACGTCAAATTTATCTATTTTTTTTATATATAGCTAACTACATTTGTATAGCAAAACAATAATGGATGTAATGATGAGAGACTGACATTAATAATTTAAGTGTAAAAAATATCTATTATATTTGAAAACATATGTATAACTAAATATAATATAATTCGTAATTAAAATATAAATTCGTTAAAATACTATATATACATATATAAGAAAATTAAAAATGAAAAATTCAGAATATGTACCGTACAACTGTTGTGTCATATCTTTCAATTTTGCAAAATCCTTGTACTTTCGAAATTGACTTTTTTCGAGGGATATTTTATAAAATTGTTGATATTTTACAAAATTGTTGATCGATGGATTTGAGTGTAGTTTTTTATGTTGGTATCATCAGAAATTTATGATCGGAGACCTTGTAGTTCTTATTGCAATCTTGCATACTAAAGTTGGAAATTTCAATAAGGCTTCCTTCACATAATTGAGCTCCAAACTTTTCATTAAGAGAATGATGGAGAGACCCTTGAATTGTATTCTCCTGTTTTTAAAAAAGGAGAAATAAATAGGAGAATATTTAGGATTAAAGTCTTAAAAATTACCTATCATCAAGTAGGAGGAATTAATTCTTACGAGCTCATTGTTTTTTTAAAAAAAAATTCTTGCTTTCCACTTTCTTGTTAGACGTATCACCGTCCGACAATAGCATCGTTTCTTGTTAATTTGATCTATTGTTATATAATCTTTGTTGGTATTTTCAACTTGTGTCTTCATGTTTTGTTTGATGATAGCTATTCTGAAATTGTCATTAAAAAAGAATCGAAGATAAGTAAATGTAAACAACAACCAAGAATAACTTTTTTAACATAATCATGAAATGATACTCTAATAGCATAAGAACACTGTCAACCAAGAGGTGGATGTTAACATTCCTTCTTTGTTTTGTAGAATTATGTATATAATCCGTTTTCTTCTACAATAGATAATTAATTGTAAAATTTTCCTTTTATAAAAAGTTGGTAATTTGAATTAGAATTATTAATTGCTTTTCTAGTTTCTATTTTTATCTAATAAGATACATATAGCTTTTGTATTATTATCTTTTTGATTATTTTTTTTGTGTGAAAAAATAAGAGATTATCTCTTTGTTACAGAGGTGGATGTTTACATTCCTTTTTTTTGGTAGTTTCATGTATATAATCCTTTCTCTTATATAATTGATAATTAATTGTAAATTTCCCTTTTTAATAGTTGGTAATCTCGTGAGTCATTAACTTTTTAATAGTTAGTTTTCTATTCTTTAAGAAAAAATAAAGTTAAATCTATTTTGATACATGTCAACATCTGATCGATAGACTCGACACATGGCACAATCATATGAGTTACTAACTTTGAAAACCGTACTTTATATAATAAGATATAGTATCTTTAAAATATTAAAATCTAGTTTTTACAATAGAAAAAAGAATATGCTATTTTTTCAAATGAAAACTTATATAGAGGACATTTCCAAATTTACTCTTAATAAGTTTTCTAATATTTTTTAGTTTATAGATATGTTTTTCTTTTTTTTTCCTTTTTCCTCAAAGTTGATAGACATTTTTCTTCTTAGATTGTTTTCATAATTAATCCGTAATCTAGTTAGATAGTATGTACATAGTTATTTGGAGTTAATCCCTTTTATTTTATTTTCTTTTTCTTTTTTATGAACAACATATGGGGTTAATACAAAATACCTAAACAATATTAAAATTGAAACATGAAATCAATAATCATTAAAATTAACAATATAAATGGTAGAATCATATATAACTTCAGGTTATCAACCAATGGAATCAACATCGGTCGTGCTACTGACGTTGTCATTATCTCAATCTCGCTATGACAAGGTTTTTAAAGAGGCTAACCGCATAGATAGGAAACTCAATCTCTTCGCATTTAGTAACTACGAAAGTTTTGTAGCTGCTTTGTCTGATATGTTTGATACAACAGTTAGATGTAAATATCTTAAAAGATTGTTTTAGATTGATGAAAATTAACAAATATCGTTTCTATTTTTCCTTTTATTTTCCAAAATAATTATCTAAACTTAAATGGCATCAAAATACTAGAGATGAATTCAGAGAGGGTTTTAATGAAAGGCTAGGGTTCCAAGACCATTGGACAAATAACACAATAAATTTAAAAAACATCAAAAATCTAAATCACTTACTCAATAACATTATTCATTATTGTCTTATATTTGGCTGTTGCGATCACTGATCAGCTCTACAAACTTAAATTTACAAAACAATTAAAATCTATTAAGAAGGTACAATAAACCACATAAATATTTTACTAAAGACTTTCTTTGATTCGATCTAATTGACGGCAAAGGAAATAGCTCTGTTTCTAGGAATCATCATACATTGAAGTATTTAGAAAAAGATGGACATTGGATGGTGGCCGGAGACATCCCTTTAAAGTATGGTCCATCTCAATCTCAATATAATATGTCTTTTACTTTAATATATTTTCTTTTGTTTTCTTAAGTTCATGTGCCAGAATGGTTGAATCTATGTTTTTGTAGCGTACAACGCAAAGATTAAGTATTAACAATCCTAGGAATCTTTAAACCTCTTAATCATTGTTACCAACAGCATGTTAAAAAAACTGCAACGACCATTTCACATCTCTTCGAAGTTCAAATGAACCAACTATTCTATTATACAAGCTAAGGCCCGCCTATAGAGGCATATAAATTAATATATGTAAATTATTTTCTTTTTAGTTTTCTATTCTTTAAGGACAAAAAGTTAAATCTATTTTGACACATGTCAACATCTGATTGATACACTCGATACTTGGCAAAATCTTATGAGTTACTAACATTGAAACCCATACTTTATAAAATAAGATATAGTATCTTTCTATATATTAAAATCTAGTTTTTACAAAAGAAAAAAAAATTGTTATTTTTCAAATGAAAACTTATAAAGAGGACATTTTCGAAATTTACTCTTGATATCTTTTCTAATATTTTTTTTGTTTATAGATATATATTTCATTTGTTTTCCTTATTTTTCCACAAAGTTGATAGATATTTTTCATGTTTGATTGTTTTTATAATTAATCCGTAATCTAGTTAGATAGTATGTACATATTATTTGGAGTTAATCCCTTTTCTTTTTTTTTGAACAAAATAATGGAGTTAATACAAAACACCTATATAATATAAAAATTGAAACATGGAAACAATAATCATTAAAAATTAATAATATAAATGGGAAAATCACATATAACTTCTCGTTATCAATCGATCAAATCAACATCGGCCGCATCGATGACGTCGTCATCATCTCAATCTCGCTCTGTCAAGGTTTTTAAAAAGGGTAACCGCATAGGGAGGAAACTCAATCTCTTCGCGTTTAATAACTACGAAAGTCTTGTAGTTGCTCTGTCTGATATGTTTGATACAACAGTTAGATGTAAATAACTTAAATATTATTTTAAATTGATGAAAATTAACAAATATCGTTTCTATTTTTTCTTTTATTTTCAAAATTATTATCTAAACTTAAATGACATCAAAATACTAGAGATGAATTCAGGGAGGGTTTTAATGAAAGGTTAGGGTTCCAAGACCATTGGAGTAATAACACAACAAATTTAGAAAAATCAAAAATCTAAATCATCTACTCAATAACACTTCATTATTGTCTTATATTTTGGCTGTTGCGATCACTGATCAGCTCTACAAACTTAAATTTGCAAATCAATTACAATTTATTAACCAGTACAATAAACCAGATAAATATTTCACTAAAAACTTCTTTGATTCGATCTAATAGATGGCGACGAAAATAGCTCTGTTTCTAGGAATCATCAAACGTTGAAGTATTTAGACAAAGATGGACATTGGATGGTGGCCGGAGACATCCCTTGGAAGTATGATCCATCTCAATCTCAATATCATCAATATCTTACTTTTATATATTTTCTTTTGTTTTCTCGAGTTCATTTGCTAGAATGGTTGAATCCATGTTTTTGTTGCAGCAATTTTCTGTGTACGGCGCAAAGATTAAGTATTAACAATCTTAGGAATCCTTAAACCTCTTGATCATTATTACCACCAGCATGTTAAGAAAACTGCAACGACCATTTCACATCTCTTCGAAGTTCGAATAAACCAATTATTCTATTATACTAGGCTAGGCCCGCCTATAGAGGCGGGTGTAAGAAATAAATGTAAATAAACATAATTTTATTTTGATAATCTTTGAACTCTAAATAGTAATCCATATTTAACTTAATATTTATGTTTCGAACCAATTTAATCTTACACTTTCCGTCATAATTGATTGAAATATTCCTTTTCCATTAAAATACAAATGAAATAAATATAATTACAAATGTTCAGAAATAAATTATTATTAAAAACACCCTAGGCAAAACATTTAATTAGTATGAATATGGGTCATATTAATTATATAAATATTAAAATAATTATTTTAGAAATAATTAAATAAATATTAAAATAATTACTAAATATTTTTATTTTAACAAATTATTTTAAAAATAATTACTATATAAAGTATATGGTAATCTAATTTCTATTTTGAATTCAAAAAATATGGGTCCTATTTGGGCTTCAAACAGATTTAGTAAACCTTTTATTTTTCTATGAATTCTATAGTCTAGTACACTTTGGGCTATTTGGGCTTTAAACAGATCAAATTAATAAATAACTTTTTTCTAACTAAAATTTGACACCTATATAGTATTTAATTGGTTTGTTTTAATCATGCGCTTGACATGTGTGTTTTTTACCTAAAATTATTAGATTAAATGTAATACAAATTTTTATATTACACATTCATTTTTGCAATATAGTTTAACTATTTATTTCATCATAATAATCTTATTTTAATTCTACATACATCATCTTAAGTGATAACCATTTCATATCATAATATTTATATTAGATCAAATCTATATGGCGTAATCTCATAAGTTGATTTTCTCTCATGCAAATTAATTGTAAATGAGTTTAAAATAATAAATAAAAATAATAACTTCTCATTAAGTAAGTGAAAGTCAAATCCTAAAGCTATTTTCCCAAAGGTTTGTGTTTTCACTTATGAATAGATAAGTTAAAATTCTTAGAATAAAACATAAGTATAAGCTTGAAGTAACCCATCAAAGGATGCAAGCCTTTCCATCACATGATACATTAAAATTCTTTGAATATAACATAACTATTCAAAAACTTATTCTTATAATCTCTTTAATTTTATTTAAATTTAAAATTTTAATTAAACGAATGAAAACACTATATTACAATAATAAATACTATTTTATCCAATTAAATTAATTTTAAATAAATTATGTAGTTATTTTAAACTTCAATGATTTTTTTTTTTAATTACTATTATTATCCTTACTAAATGATTTTAAAAAAAGTAATACAAGCTAAATTTAAGAGACCAATAACACATGTCAAAAGAAATTTGTTAATTTTACTTTTGATTCAGAAAAAAATAGATATAGACATATAAATTACTATATGTAAATTGTTTCCTTTTTAGTTTTCTATTCTTTAATAAAAAAGTTTAATCTATTTTAACACATGTCAACATCTGATTGATAGACTCGACACATGGCACAATCCTATGAGTTACTAATATTAAAAACGGTACTTTATATAAAAAGATATAGTATCTTTTTAGAATATATTAGCATCTAGTTTTTACATAGAAAAAAGAATATGTCATTTTGCAAATCAAAACTTATAAAGAGGACATTTTCCAAATTTACTCTTGATAACTTTTCTAATATTTTTTAGTTTATAAATATCTTTTTCATTTTTCTTTCCTTTTTTTCCTCAAAGTTTATAGATATTTTTCTTCTTTGATTGTTTTCATAATTAATCCGTAATCTACTTAGATAGTATGTACATATTTATTTGGAATTAATGCCTTCTTTTTTTCTTTTTTTTTTAACATTATATAGAGTTAATACAAAACACCTCTATAATATAAAAATTGAAACATGGAATCAATAATCACATATAACTTCTGGTTATCAATCGATCAAATCAACATTGGTCGCATCGATGACGTGATCATCATCTCAATCTCGTTCTGTCCAGATTTTTAAAGAGGGTAACCGCAGAGGGAGGAAACTCAATCTCTTCGCGTTTAATAACTACGAAAGTCTTGTAGTTGTTCTGTCTGATATGTTTGATACAACAGTTATACACTACAGGAAAACATGCGATTTGCGAGGGAAATTTGCAATGGAAAATATCCCTCGCAAATTGCTACAGAATTGCAAGACGTTTGCGATGAAAGAGA
>Ga0041059_1002873_pt1 | contig 12391 bp, 9 predicted proteins | sample AraColnosormetaG_FD_56232 | JGI IMG/M metagenome (GOLD analysis project Ga0041059, IMG submission 56232) | Arabidopsis roots microbial communities from North Carolina, USA - Col MF nosort | ecosystem: Host-associated > Plants > Roots > Unclassified | place: USA: North Carolina | collected 2013-09-02 | reverse complement strand
CTTTTGAGTATAATTTGACATTTTATTCAAAAAAAAAAAAAATGAGCTGGTTTGATGTTCCGGTTCAATAATGGGAAGACAAAAAAGACGAGAAAAGCCAATTGTTCAACAAGCCATGGTTGCAACCATGGTTCAGGTTTAAAGAGAAACTCTATTAAGAATAGTCATAATAAGAAAACAGAACAAGGATATCAATGACAATGCACCGGTTTTAATGGTGGTTTTTAAGCTTCCATCGGGAGCTCTCCGCAGGCATAGATTCTGCAACCTTTCTCCTGGGATTCAAGTGTCCTCACAAGCTTCATACCTTCAATGACTTGTCCAAACACAATGCATGTTATCTAACCATGGAGTCTGCACAAAGAGTAAGAAAACCAAAATAACAAAGTTTACAGATGATGCCAAGGGTGTATGAATCTTTTACCTTTACGGTGAAAATGAAAAGTAGTCCTTTCTAGTATTCACCACGGGCGATGAAAAGAGCCATCAACTCATATAAATATTTGAATTTGAGCCAAAATTTAGTCTAAGCACATATTATTAGTTAGAACACTTAGTTTATCACTATAAAAGACATTCGTCAAAGCAGTTGCAACACCTAACTTTTGTTAGTCTAAATTTACAAATCTTTGTTTTGTATGAACATTTAATTATGGTTTCAATATAACCATTTTAATTGTTTTGTATTTAAATGCATCAATGCCAGTTTATATATTACAAGTTTTGTTCACATTAATTCTAGTTTATTATTTGAATTATTTTTTCTGGTAAGTTTAGGATTCTATAAATGTGTTTGGCAATTGGTGTTAAAATAATCAGAATAGGTAATATCAGGAAATATATGTGTTTGGCAAAATTTGGTGAGAATAAATGTGGGCTTACCACATTAGGCCTAAATTAATGAGCTTCAAACAAAATCTGAGGCCCACACAATTGGGCTTGAAATAATATGGGCCTCATATCCATTTATTTCTACTATCCTTTTTTCTCAACTTCTGCTCATTAATCTACTATGCATGGTTCAGACACTGTTCAAAGGTTCTTACCAAAATTTCCTCACTCTTCAGTTTTCTTTGGCCAAAAAGAGTTGAATCCAATTTTTTTTGTTTCAGTTGTGGAAATCCAATCAGTATTGTGGCATCTGCAAGAGTCTCTTTGACCATGCTCGGTGAAATACTGACCTGAGTTATAAACTATTACATCTACAATATGTAGCTGACGTGATTTGATGTATTACGTGTGTTGTGATGGGCGTAACGTATGGGTTCATGCTGGGTGCGACATCATTACGAATGAGCGCTTTAAGGTGCAGTTATACATCTCCGTGCTTCTTAACTTTTGATTCTAAGTAGTTAGGACAACTGCCGAATGACTGACAGTTGTAATTTGGTTATCGTTTTAAGGAACTGGAGCACAACAATTACTATTGCCCTGATTGTAAAGTCCTAGAGAGTCTCTTCCCAGATACAACACGCAGTGGTTGCACGCCTCTCTGGATCCGTAATGCCGCAGCCAAGCGAGGAAGTCGCGAGGACAGGTCTCGATGAGTCTACGATTGAGTCATACAAGAAAGTTGAGCTAGGGGAGAGTAGGAGACTCCCGACCGGGTCCAGTGATGTTGTATGTCCCATTTGTTTGTCGGAATACGCAACCAAAGAAACTGTTAGGTGTTTACCTGAATGTGAACATTGCTTCCATACCGAATGTATTGATGCGTGGCTCAAGTTGCATAGTTCTGCCCGGTTTGTCGGCGCGCGATTAATTGTTTTTAATAGTCTTGTAACGTTTGTATAGAATTTGGAATTTGGATCTCTCTATAATTGCATTAAATACTATGTCAAAACCAAACCCAAACCCAAACGCCAAGAGAAAAGTAAAAATGCCAATGAGAGAATTCGTAGATTTTCTTCGGCAGATTCTATGAAACCACGAAAATGGGAAAGTATTGCAAATTAATTTCATATAAACATTTTCATCGTTTTAAAGTTGTTAACAATTTTAGTTTACAAATAATAGCAGATTACATTGTTTCTATTAGGAAAGAAGATATTACATATAAGCATTCGACTCTTTGTAAATATCCTATAGATTATTCTCTAAATCTTGTTTCTCTATTCAACTCTTTGTGTATATTCTATATGAGTTATATATATATATATATAATATATATATATATATATATATATCAAAAAGAATAATCAAGCCTTGCTTTAGAAGAAACCTAAGGAAGCTGACCGGAGAAGACGGAAGCAAAACAAGTCCCAAACATTGTCTGTGAGTTACTTCCTTTGACTCATCTCTCAAATATTTACCGCTTTATTTGCTTCATCTCGATTCTTCTCTGCTTCTTTCTCTACTAAAGGTTCGATCTTTAATTTCCCCTAAGATCCAATACCTAATTTATTCACTCGGAACTTGAAAACTGTTGATATATGTTAAAGGATCAAAAATTTGGTAGTCTAATTCTTATTCCCCATAGATTTGTATTTGCTTCAGGGTTCTTGTTTAGCTATCTAAGTCAGTTCGTTTAAAGCTTTATTACTAATTCGTGTGTTTACTTATGTCTGAAATTCAGTTTCTTATTCATATCTTTCTTTTTTTGTTTTTGTTTCAGAGATGGCTGCCAATAAAGATGAATTCTCCGTCAAGCAAATCTTTCCAAAGCTGGGAGGAGAAAGAGGAGCTCGAAACCCTCGTTACGGTCCAACTTCTTCACACGACCTCGTCGAACAGATGGAGTTTCTTTACGTACAAGTAATCCAAGCCATCAACAACTCTGTTGTAAACCCTAGTGCCCGCATATGTTGCCCCGTCGTCGAAATCACTCTCGGGAACTACAAATCCTCTACCAAAAATCTGCCAATGGGACCAAATATGGATTGGAACCAAGTCTTTGCTTTCGACAAATCCAAAGGTGATGTCTTGTCGGTTACTCTTAAAGACGGTCCGACCAATACCGTAATCAACAAGCGCAACTTCAAGCTGGCCTCGGAAATTCCGACTAGGGTTCCTCCCGATGCAAGAATCGCACCGCAGTGGTACTCTATGCATAATACCGAAACCGACTTTTACATGGAGTTGCTGATGTCAGTTTGGTTCGGTACACAAGTTGATGAGGTTTATCCAGAGGCTTGGTTTTCAGACGCCTGTGAAGTGTGTGCCTCTCGCGTGATCAACACGCGACCTAAGGTCTACCTAGCCCCAAGGCTCTGTTATGTTAGGGTTACGATTGTTTCAGGTCATGATTTGATTTCCAAGGATAAAAACAAGACTCCTTCGGTTTATGTGACAGCTACTCTAGGTAAAGTCGCTCTAAAAACGAAAGTTTCTTCCGGTACAAACCCGTCATGGAACCAAGATCTAATCTTTGTTGCATCAGAGCCGTTAGAAGGAACTGTCTACATTAGGTTAATCGACAGAGAAGACGAACAACACGAAGGATGCATAGGGACGTTGAAGAAGAAGCTGACAGAGATGACTCCGCTCAAAGTTCCAAGTTCCGCACCGGCTTTGTTCTACGACATTGAAATGCCGACTGAAGTCAAACCGGCTGGCGATTCGAGGAGGTTCGCTAGCAGACTCAAGATGAAACTAGCCACTGATCAAGCTTATCACGTCGCCGAGGAATGCACCCAATACTCGAGCGACAATAGAGCTTTTGTAAAAGGGTTATGGCCCGGTCTGCTCGGGAAATTAGAAATCGGGATCTTGGGAGCAACCGGTTTAAAGGGAAGCGACGAGAAAAAACAGACTATCGACAGTTACGTAGTGGCTAAATACGGGAATAAATGGGCCAGGACTCGAACCGTGGTTAATAGTGTCTCACCCAAGTGGAACGAGCAGTATTCGTGGGATGTTTACGAGAAGTGTACGGTGTTAACCCTTGGAATCTACGATAATCGACAAATCTTGGAGGACAAGAATAAGGCGAACGATGTTCCGATCGGGAAAGTGAGGATTCCATTGAACCGGGTACAAAGTGACTGGATTTACACTTGCTCGTATCCTATTCTGAAGTTGGGAAGCAGCGGACTGAAGAAGATGGGAGAGCTTCAGCTAGCAGTTCGTTTTGTTTATGTTGCGCAAGGGTATGCACGGTATTCAGCTCCTTTCCGTTGGATGTTACCGAAAGCTCATTACAAATCTCCATTGTCCATGTATCAGATCGACAAGTTGAGAGCACAAGCTGTTGAGATTAATTGTGCGAATCTTGCGAGAACAGAGCCGGCTTTGAGAAGCGAAGTTGTGTCAGATATGTTGAAACCAAAGAGTAGGAACTTCAGTATAAGAATATCCAAAGATAATTTTGATAGGCTTTATACAGTCGTTAAGATGGTCTTGTGGTGTGTTTCGGTCATTGCATCGGTCAGATCCACGACAGCCTGTACTCCGAAATTCATTGCGCTTGGAGTCAGTTTTGTGTTTCTTTTTTGGGAGTACTACATATATTGGTTGGTGACTTCGTGGCTAGTTGCGTATTGCATTGTGCTTTGCATTGTGGTTATACTTTTACGGGAAATCCTCAAGTCCCCGAGGCAAACATATAACTGGTTGTTTTATCGGAACGTCACTCCGCCTCCTTTGATTCTCGTCGATTTGAAGCTACGGAAACTTGACTCGATCAACCTAGACGAGTTAGCCGAAGAGTTTGACTCGTTTCCGTCGTCGGAGAACGATTTGAACATTCTTAGGATGAGGTACGATAGGTTGAGGAAGATTATGGAGAACGTCATGTTATTAATGGGGGATGCTGCTACACAAGGCGAACGGTTACTAGCGGCTTTTACGTTGCTTGAGCGGCCATTCGTTTTGATTATCTTATTGGCCCTCTGTTATTGCTCCATGCTCGTCGTTTGCCTTGGTTGGGATCTACATGTTCGTAAGTGTTTGATTTTCGTATTTATTTGCTACTGGGTGCAACTACCGTGGTTCCGCAATAATTTACCCGATGGGAGCCTCAACTTCTTCCGAAGATTGCCGAGCAACGAAGACCTCATGTTCTGAGACAATTCTCTAGCTAGGGTTTTTGTTTTTTTCTTCTTTATTTATTTGTTTTGTTTTGCAGCTATTATTTCTAGACCGTTGATTTTTGTTTTTTTGGACGGCTCATATCTCTTATATACATTAGTGTTTAAAAGCCCATTATTTAGTGATTTGTTTTTAAAACGTAACGATGATTTAATTAAATTATGAGGTCTGAGGATATACAAACTTGATTTTTATGAGGTCTCGAGGATACAAACTTGTTTTTCTTTTCTTAATGTTTTGTGTGTGTAATATAACAACAACAAAAATTATCGTCAATCTAATGAAACTTGAATAGTTTACAAACTAAACTCGTTTATGTTTTAATGTAATCGAAGTTCACGTGCATTGTGAAGTTTTGAGCGATAGAAAAATATTTGGAAGGCAAAAATAACAATGCACCAGCCGGGAATCGAACCCGGGTCTGTACCGTGGCAGGGTACTATTCTACCACTAGACCACTGGTGCTTTTGATTAAGACATGATAATTTTAGTTTAAAACTATAAATTCCGTGTGAGTTTTGTCTACAAATCTATCAAGGTCTTCCTTCTTCTTCAGTTTATCGGATTTCTATCTCTGGGAGAGAAATCTAAAATTAGGCGGTGAATGATTTAGATTAGTAACAAGCATCACACACACAGATTGTTTGGTGTAGACAAATTCAAACCCTAACCCTAGATTGATTGCGTACGGAGTTTCTCTTTGGTTAAAACCCCCACAAAAACTGGGAGAGCGATGAGGAAAGAGGAGATTCCAGATAAAAGTCGGACTATCCCGATCGATCCGAATCTGCCGAAATGGGTCTGCCAAAACTGTCACCACTCCCTTACCATCGTCGGCGTCGATTCCTACGCCGGCAAGTTCTTCAACGATCCCCCTCCGTCCGGTTAGCCCCTTCTTCCTCCCTCTCGTTCCCTTTTTTGGAATTCATGTTTGGTAATTGCGTTCTTGTTCATCATAGATAGATAGAGTTCAATTGTTGATTTAGATCCAATCTGTAAGTTAGGCCTTGGAGAATTAGGATTGGTTCTTCTTCGAGCATATTTTAAGTTATTACTATGATGAATGATTTGTTATGTGTCTAAAAGTTCATAATGAAAATGTGATTTGTTGCATCCAGCTACGCAGGGCTCATCTATCCATGGAGCTAACAGTGTTCTTGGTTCAACACGCATGGACAACTCTTTTGTTGTTTTACCTCGACATAAGCCTCCTCAATCTCAGGGCATTCCTCCACGTCCTCGCGGGGCGTCCTCACCTCAGCCTGATGCTACTCAATCTGGAAAGGCGATGGAGGAATCGTTTGTAGTTGTCTATAAGTCTGAGCCTGTTTCTGATTCTGGTGGTTCTCACAATCTGTCTCTTGAAGTGGGCCAAAACGGTCCCTTACATTCAAATACTTCTGGCTTTAATGCGACTATCAATGTCTTAACTCGTGCTTTTGATATTGCTAGAACTCAGACACAGGTATCATGACGCTCTAACGTTTTTGTTCTTGTTACAAGAGTATATCTGCTCGATAAATTTGAGTCATGTGGACCTGATAATATGTTTTACTTTCCCCTTTTTTGAATTTTATAGGTTGAACAGCCATTGTGCTTAGAATGCATGAGGGTATTGTCTGATAAACTTGAAAAAGAAGTCGAGGATGTGACGAGGGACGTGGAAGCATACGAAGCATGCGTTCAGAGGTTAGAAGGAGAGACGCAAGATGTTCTTAGTGAAGCTGATTTTCTCAAGGAAAAGAAGAAGGTATATTTCAGCTTTTACCATATTGTTTGACTCTAAAGATGATGAATTTCATATAATCTTAAGTTAGAAGTTGGTTGTTGTTTCCTGCTCTACTTAGATTGAGGAAGAAGAAAGAAAACTTGTTGCAGCTATAGAAGAAACAGAGAAACAAAATGCTGAAGTAAACCATCAACTGAAGGAGCTAGAATTCAAGGGAAATCGTTTTAACGAACTTGAAGATCGGTAAGCTCTCTCACTGTTTCCTTATTGGCCAACGATACATTTATAATGCCTGGTTTTATTTTCTGACATGTTTTTTCGACTTTTCTGGTATAGGTATTGGCAAGAGTTCAATAATTTTCAGTTTCAATTAATTGCCCATCAGGTGCGTTTCTGGTGATACTCTTAGGGTTCTCCCTTATTTTTCATTTTACTAAATGATACTTTAGAGAGTCCAGAGCCTTCATTCGTTTGCTTCACAGATTCGTGATAATAGTTCTCTCTCATTGTGGTATTAGTATTCATAGCACTTGATAATAGTTCTCTCTTATTGTGGTATTAGTAGCCATAGCACTTGATTAGGTTTAGGCTTTATCAGTGTAACACTCGTTTCTTAGATCTAGTGTAAAAGATATGTCTTTGTTAACAGGAAGAGAGAGATGCAATCTTGGCAAAGATTGAAGTTTCACAAGCACATTTAGAGTTATTAAATAAGACAAATGTACTTATTGATGCCTTCCCCATACGGAATGATGGGGAATTTGGTACAATTAACAATTTTCGACTTGGAAGACTCCCTGCCATAAAAGTAAGTTTTGCTACTTTCCTTGTATGTTTATAATCTCGTTCTGCTCATATTTTTGTCTAAACAACATGAAACATATTTAGGTTGAGTGGGATGAGATCAATGCTGCTTGGGGCCAAGCCTGTCTTCTCCTCCATACGATGTGTAACTATTTCCGGCCAAAGTTTCAGTATCCTTATAACTATCTCACAGTCCTTTTCCTTATTTTACCCTTTTTGTTTGATTCTGTTGACTGTATATGAAGTTTATCCTTGACCAGTAACCCCTTTTAAGATGTCAAGTTAAAATACAGCCGATGGGGAGTTATCCTAGAATTGTAGACAGCAACAACGAAACTTATGAGCTGTAAGTAAATTGCATATTCTTGTCCTGGTTTGTTATTGGGGTTGAACTGAAAACAGATGTCCTGTGCTGAGTTTTGTCTTTGTTTTTCTTGACCCTTTTTAACTAAAAGCTGTTGATAATCTTCGGCAGGTTTGGTCCTGTTAACTTGTTTTGGAGCACTCGGTACGATAAAGCCATGACACTGTATTTGATGTGTCTTAAAGACTTTGCTGATTTTGCAAATTCAAAGGACCAAGAGAACAATATTCCACCAGATAATTGCCTCAACCTTCCATACAAGCAAGTCCCCATTCTTTTAGACCAAAATCTTTGTCGTCGCTTATCTTTTTTTGTTAATGGGTGCAATGGAAAAACTTACAAGTTTCTCATATAAAATCTTTTTTGCAGGATCGAAAAGGACAAAGTATTGGGGTATTCAATAACACAGAGCTTCAACAAGCAAGAGAGTTGGACCAAAGCACTAAAGTATACTCTCTGCAACCTCAAATGGGCTCTCTACTGGTTCGTTGGAAACACTAATTTCCAACCTCTCTCTGCGACGGTCTCTCTGCCTTCTAATATATCAGCGGCTGGTTCCTTGTACGCCAAGCGAGGTCCTGACTCTAGTAAGCCTTCATGTAAAAAAACTTAGAAACTCGTGATAGACTGAATCAACGACTTTGTGAATAGTTTATAAGCATTTATGTCATAGCATCATCGAATAATAAGAAACATTGATGCTTTTAAGTTTTTTTCCCTTTTTTTGTACAGTCTGATTTGTGTGATTATAGGCCTTTTTATTTCGTTAGTACTTTCAAGCTTTGTGCTTCTTTTCCGGATTCGACAACGCGAAAGACTAAACATAAATCATTAATTTTTGATCTGTTAAACATAAATCTCACCTCATTTAGACAAATTTCTTATAAGTACACTTACGCTCTCACCTCATTTAGACAAATTTCTTATAAGTACACTCAAGCGTATTATGTCTCATATCCGGTTTGATGCAGAATGCTGCTAAAGAGTTCAACGACATTTACAGTGTTTTGTAAGACATATTTCTAAAAAAGTTTTTAAAGAAAATATCCATTTAGAGATAACTACAACATAACATATGACCAAAGCATAGGATTGAAACAAATAAAAGAAAAGGAAACTAGTCTACGCCTATTTCTTGCTTCATTTAAGAGAATTGTAATAGAGATACAAGGAGACTACAACTGCAGCTTCATTTTATTCATAATACTCTGATTTATATATCAATACTTGTTATTTTAATAATGCTTGGTGACTGTAGATGATTATGGCCGTCTCTACCTTTCAATTCAAGGCTTCTCTTCATCTGAATTAGAACGAGGTCCAGGCACCGAATCCACGAAAAACTCCTCTATTCATACAGATAAAGAGATAATGTGCATCAATTTAAATAATGATCAGAGAGCATAACACTATATCAACCAAACTTGAAGTTTATGTTCAGCTTCAAATTGGGTTTTCAATTTATTATTCATTGTACCAAATCTAGTTCAATCTGATTCAAGACTAGTGAAACCGGAGGAAGAAGAAGAGTTGAAAAATAAGAGAGTACCTATGTCCTCTTGTTCAGGAGAATCCAGGAAAATCTCTGAATCAGATGGAAGAAATGGAGAGCCTGGATAGTTTCCTAAGGCTCCTAAATCTGCAACATACATATCTTTATCTGATAATCAGCTCTTTATAAAACTGACAATTCCATAGCCAGAAATAAAAAGAGAAGGATGACATTGAAACTTACCTCCCAGATTTGACAAATCTGCGGTGAGATCAGAAAGGCTAAAGTTCCAAGGGATCTGATCAAATGACCTGAGGGAATCTCTGGAATTCCCGGCTCCTTCTCCATCCGGTCCAACGTCAGATGTGAATGCCGAATCAAGTACTGAAGTGTCCATTACCATACCCGACATGTCTGAAGCAGCAAATGGAAAGTGTCCACTTGACGCCACAGAAGCTGGACTCGCTACCATCTCAGGCATCGCACCACTGTTTGGTGGAATCACTTGAGGAGTTGCATCGTTCGCAGTTGTATCGATCACCATACTAAGAAAAATGGAGATTTTTCTCAGGACATGCCATCAACTGATGATAATAATCATTCTACTGCGAGTTAGTTCTTACTCATTCGCTGTATTCATTCTCAAAGGATGGAAATTAGCAGGGGCAGGGACTCCATTAACAACATGGCAGCTCGATACTCCCATTGCATCAAGATGATGGGGATGGCCTGGAACATGCATTTGAGGATGTTGTAGTACTGGGTATCCCATCGGCATGTTAACTGCACTGCGAAACAACAGTGTTAAATAAAAGTGAAGTTCAATATCAAACTTATTTTACTTGTGATAAGTATACAAGTTTTTAGGTGATATAGGGTTTCAGACTTATTACCAGGTGCCATGGGATGCATTCCGTTTTGTATCGGTGCCAGAGGAACTTTTGGAGGTCCAGGAGGATACTTCATGAGATGGTACTGGTGCTCAAGCAAATGATTGAACAAAATTATTTGCTTCTTCAGTTTCAGCCTTATATAATATGCCCTGAAAAAGTCTGCGTTTTCTTCTTCCAATTTCTGCCAAACTGATTTCACACATAAAATAAAAAGGAGAGTCAGAAATAGAGATTTCATTTCATGTTTCACGTTGCTAATGCTATAACTAAACAATATATAACATGCATTTTGTGTCACTCTTCAACAACCCAGTATCCTATGTAGCTCTTCTATCCCACGTCAGTACAGAAGATGGAGTTATGCTAATGAGAATTCTTAAAATCTAAGACTGAAAGAAAGGCTATGATGCAATGAAACAAAATGAAGCAAAGAGAATTTAATAACCTTCAAAAGCTTACCCAAGGTTGTAAATCCAGGGTCTATCCTTGCACGAGTCAAGAGAGTCTTCACGACCTCATCTCTGTTCATGTACAACTGAAGACATCTTTCTATCAAATTTTGAACCTACATCATTCAAAAGTGTTTATCATCACATGTTACACATATACGAGGGAGGACACAACATATTTACACTTAGATAGGGAGAGAGCGATGAAACCTACTTTTTAATAGTTAAAAATGACAAGAAGGAGCTCAAATTTGTTTCTTACAAGTTCAATATCTTGTCGTGAAACTTTCCTACTGTCATTGCTTGAAGCAGATACAGAACCAGAATCTTGTATAGGAGCATCTATTGATAGGTTGGTTTTCTGGTCACCTTGAGAGTCATGTGAAGCTTGAGTGGAAGATTGTAGCTCCTGTGCGCACTGCCATCAAATAATAGTTATTTTCTAAAGTTTCACTTTTTTGTAATCAAAATCTACAAGTACTGACACAGCTTAATTATTGCTAGTAAGGAAATTTAAACATTGTCCAACTTCTTATGTGAAAGTGTTAACCTAATCCACCAATCTTTATAGCTATAAGGGACCAGAAACTACTTGTTAGCTTACGATCAACATTGTCCAACTTCTTATGTGAAAGTGTTAACCTAATCCACCAATCTTTATAGCTACAAGGGACCAGAAACTAGTTGTTATCTTGCAAAAAGGAAAGGCATATCAGAAGTTACACAACTTTTGAAGAAGACTAAAGCAAATACAACAAAGGTAGAATAATTGTGTTATAGAAGAACCTGTCCGGTCTAATTTGATCCAAAAAAAAAAAGAGAAGAACCTGTCCGTTCTTCATTACTGCTGAATGTAAAGTGAAAACATCCTTCAATCAGAAGTGTTCTCTTTAGCACCAAAAACAACAATGCAGTCCATAGAGTTCAACATATTGGTCAATTTGTATCAAAATTTTCAAGCAAACATAAACCTGAATAACAAAAGAAAACCAGTTAGCCGATGGCCATAGTTAGTTTTTCTACAGTACTAGTAGTAGCACAAGTCAACAAACAATCAAAGCAATAAAATATATTAGGAAGCTAAAAAGAAGAGAATAGTAGTAGTATAAAGTGAAAGCATTTTCCACAGTGATTAGTTTAATTAATCAAAAAATCATGAAAAGTGAGTCTCTCAAACATTGTTTAATAAGGTTTCAGATCCCAAGTAAGCACTCTACAGAATCTATCTAATTAAAAAAAAACTATTTCATAAGAAAAAAGTTAAACACAAAACCAAAACCTAAACAAAAATCCCAGATAAAGAACAAACTGCAGTATGTGTGAAACCTAATTCCAGAATCTTTTTGCCATTTATGAAACAACAAAACAAGCTTTGATTTTCAGAATTTGAAATCATTGATTGTAAAGAACGTGGAACAGAGTTTGAGTGAGTTCATCAACTCCAGATTGAGGGAAATTGCCGGAGATTGATGAATAAAAGAGAGAGTAATATAATTCTTAAAAAAATAAAAACAGAAGAAGAACAAAGAACAAAAAAAACCCACATGAACAGAAACTTTGAAAAATAATATTGTAATAAAATCAAAAAAGCAGAAAAGTTTAGATATATATATATATATATATATATATANA
>Ga0041059_1002872_pt1 | contig 12394 bp, 15 predicted proteins | sample AraColnosormetaG_FD_56232 | JGI IMG/M metagenome (GOLD analysis project Ga0041059, IMG submission 56232) | Arabidopsis roots microbial communities from North Carolina, USA - Col MF nosort | ecosystem: Host-associated > Plants > Roots > Unclassified | place: USA: North Carolina | collected... | reverse complement strand
AAAATATAAATATTTTATAAAAATAAAATTTGCAAATTTTAATATATATTACTTTTAAAAAATAAATCGTCCCGCGGTATACCGCGGGTTAAAATCTAGTTGTTGTTTATTTTATATTATTTTATTTTATGAATGCAGTATATAGCCTAATGTACATATTTTGTGTTGCTTGATTCCAATTAAGTGTGAGTAAAGTTTAACGAGATGGTTCCTCAAATCGTCACCTGATATATTCTTGAGATTAGGAAGTCGTAGAGATCGCATGTGTTTGACATATTGAGCCAATATGTTGAAGATAATAAAAAATTGATTGACGATGTTGAAGATAATGAAGAAATCAAGACTCTTATACTCCTTAACCATTTTCCCTCAATTTTGTGATATAGATATGTAAAGTACGATTAGGTCTTAAGGTTGAGTATTAATTGATTGGAACTGAGTTAAGATTTTGTGATTAGAAGAAAAACAGATCATTTATGTGAAGATGTTGATAATGCGAATTTGTTGACATGATATACATGTCGGCAGTGAGATTTTAGTTCCTGAGTTTAAATTTTGTGATTTATTTTTTTGTGTGTTAGATATATGGTCTATTCATATTTGCTTAAGGGACCCTATAATTTTGTTGTATCAAGAAGATTATAATAAATTTTAGCTAATATGGTGATTTTAGTGGGCCAATAGCAAGATTATAGTCATAGACATCATAATTTATAATGAGCCTAAATTGAAATTGAGCCCAACAACTGAGTCGGCTAAATTGAAGAGGCGGGAAATAAACACGCACGCCAGTATCTCCTTCTATATAAACCCTAATCCACAATCTTCTCAATCAATCATTCATCGTCATCCTTTTCTCAGTCTCTCTCTCTCTTTCTGAAATAAACACAATGACGACGCCCGTGAAGAAAAGCCTCGCCATTAGACCGGTGGCGTTCTATAGAAACGGGCTTCCTCGTCCTCGTTTCTTCGATAATCATAGGTTCAACTCTTACCGTGTTGATACTCCCCTTTCTGTGCTAGATCCACTTCTCTCATGGGCACAGCTGGAGAAATCTAGCCCTGCTGCTCCGATTGTGCTGAAACGAAGAAGGTACTTAGATGATGAGGAAATCGGATCTGAAGATGTAGGTGTGGTTAGAATCAGGAGAAAACTCTCTGATGATTTTGATAGAGTCGCGGAAGAGAGCAAGACCGAACTTGTTGAAGCTAACGAGAAGAAGAAGATCGAACAAGACAAGTTCAACGAGGTTATCTCCAAGATTGTTCATATTTAGTCGCTTCAATAAATTCTTGTTGGTCGTAATTGAGTTTCTAATGTTTGTAATGTAGTTAGTTATTAATCAAGTGTCGTGTCTGTTAAATAATTAAGTTAGTTATGTTTGTTTTGTCACAAGAAAGAAGAGTTACAACTCTTGACTTTCATGTCTGTTGGATTCTATTTAAGTTCGTTGTTGTAAACCTTGTAATACAGTGTTTCCCATTCAATTAAAGTCAGTTTCTCTTTTGCTCTGATTCGATTGTGTATCTCATAAGAAACAGAACAACAAGTAAACACTTGTTTTGTTCTTTGAGACAATAAGAAGTCTTTGCTTCTAACAATTCTCTCTAGGGTTTAGATTTTCATGAGTATAGTTCATAACAATGCTACTTGGTTTGTTTGTTTTTGTGCTTATAAATATGACTTTATCCATCAACTCTGACAAAGTAACTTGTATGCATCAAAATAATTTTACTCATTGACTTGATTAATCAAATTCATGACTTTCATAGATTTACACATATGTTCAAAAAAGGAAACAGAACAAAGCAAAACTATGTCTACATTTCCTAAAGCTTAAGACTACAATTCATCTTTAGCAGACCCATTCTTCGGTTTCAACAACTCTTCGTTGATAAAAACAGCTATGTCCTTCGCGCTCAATTTCGTTGATAGCTTTAACTGCAAGTGAAAACCGGGTAAGATACACTACCTACAAAGCTTATAAGCAAAAACAGAAGTAATGATGTCTAAAAGGGATTGAGCTAGTGAGCTCTTTCAAAATGGTTATTACCGGTTTCTCCTTTTCGCCAGATTTGTAGAGCAAGATTATCGGATATTTATCATCAACCTGTCATCAACAATCAATAAGTTTATCCCGTGGTTCGGGAATTGCTAGGCTTGTTGCAGGGTAAGATTTGACTCACCTGTAGTTTAGTATGCTCATTTGCAGATGCATCAATTCTTGCAAAAACAAGATTCTCAAAGCCTTTGAAATGCTTAGCCAATTTCTCGATTTGTTTGCTTAGTGCCTCGCAGTTCACGCACCACGGTGTATGTACCTGTTTTCAGTTTCAACCACAACATCCACTGCTTTAATGTCGGTTTCAGTTAGTAAAAAAGGTTTGGTTTAGCAGAAAGGTTATTTGGGATAATAAACCTCAAGAAGAACATTCTCGCGGCTGTTTAATACCAACCCATCAAAAGTCTTTCCTACCACAGTCACTATGCTTGCGTTTTCCTGCAGATTACACCAGGTTATATGATCTTAACTCGTATATGTTACAAGTCTCTTCAGACTCGACAATATCACAAAAAGAACATCACAAGAGGATTCAATATCTCATACTTACATTATCAGGAACTGGCTCTGACCTATAGTAACGTGAAACAGTTCCATGAGCAAGTCCTGAACAAAACTCCTAAATTACAAATCGAAAATAGGATCACATGAATCAGTTACCATACGAATACTTGATAAGAAAAGAAGGAAAAAGGTTAAAGCAAATTCATACTTCTATACTGTTTGGTGATGGATCTGACTCGAGCAAATACTTGGAGTTCAGGTTGTTATCAAAAGCAGCAACCTGTTGATAAAAACTATAGATTAGTCCCACATAGGCTTGTAGCTTTATTAGCAGTAGATCACAAAGATTCAATCAAACATACTGAAACAAGTACCGGTAACTTACAACAGTTTTATTCCCAGCTTCAATTCCGAATAAGATCAAGAATGGCATTGCAAGGTTCTCATTTGTTATATCGACATATATAAACATAAGCTGCAAGAAAGATAATAAACAGTTAAGAGAGAGTCTAAAGTCTAAACACAAAATTTTGTCTAGTCTTTAAGATTCAGCATAAGAGAATTACCTTCGATTTAAATTTCCTTGCAATATCTTCAAGAGGCTGAGCAAGTTTCTGAAAATCATCAGCCTTGGAGAAGAGCATAACCTGACAAAGGAAGAAAAAAAACAGAACTATGATTAAAACATAATCAAAAGCAAAGAAAGATACAAACTCAAAACATAAAAACTTCTAACCTGAAGCTTAACAGGACTAGAGTAAACCCAAACAGTATTGGTTTCAGTCAATTTTGTAAACAATGGAAACTTGTTGCTGCCTAGAAACTCTAATATCTTCTCCATTTTGTAAGATCCATCTGCATTGCAGACCCGTGTTACCGCTTCTCACAATACAGATAACAGGAAAAAGGTATGATAATAACAAGAGAGGTCTTCAAAATCAGCAGCCAGCAAGCTTACCATATACAGTGTACCTTTCAGCCTCAGGTTTAACCAACCCAATAAACACATTATTGCTTTTAAGATCAGGAAAAAGAAGTTTCGCAACATCGCTATCACGTGTTTCTATAAACTGTATTTCATCGTCTGATTTAGCAGCTTTAACAAATTCGTTATGCTCAGAACCCTAAGCAAACAAACAACCTCATATCAACACTTTACATTCAAAACCCACTCTACACTAATGATATCCGAATATACCTCAAACTTCTCAAACAGACCAAGAACAAAAGTATGATACTTGTCAAGAAATCTCGGAGCTTCATCAACTGTATTAAGTGTAATGATTGGTGCACCAGTCTTCTTTTGCACCCAAATGACTATATCCTCCCTGAAACATTGACCAAAACATATCTCAAAAACGGTTCAATCAAAATCAAAACTTTATCACTAGAGAAGCCAAATTAGGGAACTTACGCAGAAGATCCACCATTGTAAGTAAGAGAAGTGCCATTAACAAAGAGAAGAAGCGTAGGGAAACCTTTAATCTCAAGCTCCGATGCAATCTTCGAATACCTATCACCGTCAATCTTAGCCATCAAAACCGAACTCCCAATCTCTTTCAAAGCCGTCGCAGCTTCCGCGAATCTCGGCATAAGCTCCGCACTTCTCGCACACCAAGGCGCGTACCCTAACACCATCACGAACTCGTTTCCATCGATCACTCGCTTCGTGTAATCACCGTTGAGCTCTAGTACGATTCTCTGAGCTTTGCTTACTGTTTCGGCTTCTGATTGTTGCTCAGGTCGATCTTCTTGTAGTTGCTCGTCTACTGCTAGAAGCTGGTCTAGATCGGAATCGAATCCGGGTTCGTTTGATTCGACATTGGAATCGGGTGATGAGTAAGCGATGATGATTGTGAAACTGAGGAGTATGAGGAGAATGAAGGTAAAGGTAGAGACTTTTGATATGGGTTTTGGAATTAACGACATTTTGATTTTGGGTTTTGTTTCGTCCGAGTTTGGACGGTGATTGATCGGAGAAGAGAAGCAATCGTCGTCAAATGAAAAAAGCCTAAAATCTCACCAGGATTTACGGCGGGAGCCAAGAAAGAAGACTCGCATGTTTTAGTCAAAAAAACAACAAAGGAAAACTAAATTAAAAATATTGTTGCTTTTTGGTTTTTAATTTTGGTAAGAAAAATTGTTGCTTTTTGCATAGTAATTGATAAATGAAAGTTATGAAATATTAAAGAAATACCAAAAAGAGAGTGGAGTTTAGTAGCATTGTTTGACTAATGTTTTTAGGATTTGATAAAACAACTAGTATAGGAAAGGAAATTATGATACATATTTAGAGTATACAAGGTAAAATGCAATTTCATTTTATTAGAAAGTATATAAGAACATTTCATTTTATTCAAAAAAGTAAGAAAAGAAAAACACATTGATAAATTATCAAATAGTTATGGACTTATTGCCAATACGGCAATACCCTATGATGGTAGTATTTAAAGAACAAAAAAGTGATGTAAGTGTATAATTAGTAACTACTATAGACTAGTAATTGTGTTTTCTAAATTAAACTATAAAATAAATTCAATTTAGTCATTTTTTGCCACTACAACTTAAGCATGCATGGTAATTACTCTAAATTTTGTTTTCTATCCAAAACTCCAATGGGCATAAAAAGATTAAACACACCATTTGCATTAAAAAGTTGAGAATTCTTCAAGAACTAGCATAGGTTGCTAGCTAGATCAATGGGTCCTAAACCTTCTTAATGGGCTTATAAATCCCAACTGTTACACCGACATATTTACGAGTTTTGTGGAAGGCTTAGCTAATTACATTTTTTTTCTTTCACATGTTAGCTATTTAACTAATTAATTATGCACCTCTCCATCGTTATCCATTAAACGTCAAAGACAAAAAATACTTGGACACACGTAAGAGAGAGACACATATATCTGCTCAAATGAGTCATTACACCTTATTTTATTATACTTTTTCTTAACTGTCTTGTTCCTTTTTTTAGTCTTCAAATTATCAACTTTGTTTCTTTGATCAGCTTTGTCATCTTGAAATTATCAACGTTTTGACTAAATTTAAAGAACAGTTGTGTTCGTTCGTGCCATTCTTTTGAATGCTTATACGTACATTTCTTCTTGAAAAGACTTTGAATCCAAGAACCCGTGAGGAAGTAATCCCAGTGAAGAGAAGACGACAAAGAAAAAGGTTAGGCACATTTTCCCATATTTTTCCTCAAAGAGGAGACATTATTTATCTTTGTATGGGTTTTCTTGATAAAGATTAGATATTGAAGGAATCTTTTTTTCATTTTGTGTCTTTTAGGAGCCTATAAAGATCCAAAGCTTCCCTTGTCTTTAGTTCTCATCAAAAAAATTGAAAAACGTTTGGAGTTATTGAGAGAGAGAGAGATAGAGAAAGATGTTGGAAGGCAAAGCAATGGTGGAAGATTCAGACATGCCAGTGAAGATGCAGATGCAAGCTATGGCATTTGCTTCTCAAGCTCTTGACCTTTTTGATGTCTTTGACTGTAAATCCATTGCTGGTCACATCAAGAAGGTATTAGTAATGATTTTCTTCAATTCTATTTATAAGTCATAAATACATCATTATCATCTATATATAACTACTTGGTTAATTTTGTTTGTTCTATAATGAATTTTCAGGAGTTTGATGAGAGATATGGGAGTGGATGGCAATGTGTGGTGGGATCAAATTTTGGGTGTTTCTTCACACATTCTAAAGGGACTTTTATCTATTTTCAATTGGAGACACTTAAGTTCCTCATCTTTAAAGGCGCTTCTACTCCTTAATTACACTACCCTAATCATGGGGATGTTTTTTTTTCCTTTTTCTTTTGCTTCTATGAAAATCTGAGAAAAAAAAATCTTGCTAAGACTATCAAGATCTTTAGCTTTGTTTGAATTCTAAGTTTGTAAATAGGCCCAAGCTAAGAGAGGAAGTTGATTTCAATGATGTAAGATTTTTCATTTTTACAAGTGTTTGCTTTTGTGATCAATAAAAGTGAAATGCAGAAGATTTTTTATATTTATATTCTTTTAGTTGAGATGCAAACAATTATAATTGCCCAGCCACAAATAGAGAATTTCTTAGACTGACTTAGACTAATCTATCATTAGCATAATATAAATTTATTTTAAACTTTTACTTTGATAGAAATTCAGAGAGAGGTCAAAATTGAGGAAAACATTATCATCCATAATCCTTAATTTAGTTGAGAAACTGAGATTTTTTTAATACAACAAGACATAAACAAAAATGATATTACAGATAATGTCAGTAACATGTCCTCCCTACATCTCAATGTTTGATTTAAAGAAAAAGATTGAGATTTTTTTTATGTGTGTGGAGAAATTCAACTTTCAAATAACGTGCAGCCCACATTCCACCAAGTATCAATTTATAAATAGTAAAACATTTCAAGAAAATTAAAAATATCCTCTTATTTTTTTCCCCTGAAGAATCTGACCAAATTCACTACTTGTTTATGGTTATGGACAACGAATCATAATAGTTACTAAAATAATCAGGTTAAAACTAAAACCATTAACAGAAGTCAAATGATGGTGTTCTGTATTTGCTAAGTCTGAAATTAAAATCAAACACCGTTTTTTGGTTAATTAAGTTTGTTTTTTCTTCATGATCTCCTAAAACTCCTCTTTATTACACGAAGAGGAGAACAAATGGAGATTAAAAAGAATTTTCAAATCATAGAAATCTTTTCATTTTTTTTATTGTTTTGATTAACTAGTAATTAATGGTAAAAGCAATGGAGCAAGAACAAGAGACTTACAAATCAAGATTGTTTCATTTCAAGAACATGAACGAAAACTCAGCTTCAAGACATGTTAAAAGCTGGAGCTCAGATTGTGCAATGAGAATGGATGGTTCTGACAATTTGGATGATGATGATAATGACATGATGATGTTTAGGAGTCAACCCGGAAAATGTGGCAGCGTTGACCGACCTTCTTTGCCTATAGGCGGAGTAACGCCTAATCGCAATGACAAGCTTCCGAGAGTCTCTTCATCGGATTCCATGGAGGCACTAATAATATTGCAAGCAGGTAAAATCTAATGAACTGGCTCATATCTTCTAGGTTTCTTGGATTGCAAGTTAGGGGCAAAGTACTAATCTTGGATTATAAGTTAGGGCAAAAACTAAAGTATATGTTGTTGTTATTACAGCAATGGAGCAAATGAAAGAGAAATTTTCGAAATTGCTTCTTGGAGAAGATATGTCAGGAGGAGGAAAAGGTGTTTCATCGGCTTTGGCTTTATCTAACGCCATTACCAATCTCGCAGGTAAGATCTTTTCCCAAATCTTTCAGTTCCATGGAAATTTTCAATTTTATCACCAATTTGATGTTAAGTTCTGTAATTTTTTTGTTGTTGCAGCGTCTGCGTTTGGAGAACAACGGCGTTTAGAGCCAATGGCGGTGGATAGAAAAACGCGTTGGAGGAGAGAAATTGGATGGCTTATCTCTGTGGCTGATTATATAGTTGAATTCGCTCCAACACAACAAACAAACAAAGATGGTACTTCAATGGAAGTCATGTCAACAAGACAAAGAACAGATCTTCTCTGTAACATCCCTGCACTTAAGAAACTCGATGCTATGCTTCTCGTAAGAAGAACAAACAACAACAGCACAAAATATACTAATCAAAGGCTGTTAAATAATTAATCTCACATTTATAATCATTCTCTTGCAGGATTGTCTTGATAAATTCAAGGATCAGGATGAGTTTTATTATGTTAAAAAAGATTCTCCTGATTCTTGCGAGACAAGGAACGATGAGAAATGGTGGTTACCGGCAGTAAAAGTCCCACCTAACGGCCTCTCAGAGATATCAAGAAGGTTTCTACAGAGCCAGAAGGAATGTGTGAATCAAGTCCTTAAAGCTGCAATGGCGATAAACGCTCAAGTTCTGTCTGAAATGGAGATTCCTGAAAGCTACCTTGAGTCACTTCCTAAGGTTATTTAATAAACACATAAAAACATTCATCAAGAATCTGTTATTGATCTAGTCCTTATCGATGTTTTCGTGTGTTGTTGAGAACAGAATGGGAGAGCTAGCTTGGGAGATGTGATATACAGAATGATAACAGTAGAGATGTTTGATGCAGATCAATTCCTAATTGAAATGGATTTATCATCTGAGCACAAGATTCTTGATCTAAAGAACAGAATCGAAGCATCGATTGTGATATGGAAGAGGAAAATGGTGCAGAAGGACACAAAGTCTCCTTGGGGATCAACAGTGAGTATTGAGAAAAGAGAACAGTTTGAAGAAAGAGCTGAAACCATCTTGCTACTATTAAAACAAGGGTTTCCCGGAATCTCACAGTCCTCGCTCGATATCAGCAAGATTCAATTCAACAGAGTAATTTAAAACTCTTAACTTCCAAATACATTTTGATTGTGTTTTCTCTATGGTCATGAGAAAATCTCATTATTGGATAATTGTTGTTGCAGGATGTAGGACTTGCGATATTGGAGAGTTATTCAAGAGTGCTTGAGAGTTTAGCTCACACCGTGATGTCGAGAATAGAAGACGTGCTTTACGCTGATCAGCTTACTCAAGAACCTACAAATAATGCACCTTCTAAGAACAGATATAGCTTGAAGGAGAATGAGAAACTAAGAGAGGAAAGACTAAGTTTCACAGAGGATATGGCTTCAGGAACACTTTCTGATGTTATGCAATGGGGTAACAAAAACAATGAAATGAAGAAAGAAAGCTTTTTCGGAGATAGAGAGAAACCGTTGTTGTCGAAAGTCACAGGTATAATGACTAACAACAAGAAGAGTTCTTATCTTGATAATCTTGGAGCTATGAGGAGTCCAACCGCAAGATACTCCTGAGAGAAACCGGTTTCTTTTTTCCGTTCTTGTTAAATTAGGGCTTCTTACTGCATTTTCAATCTGCTTAAAGATTCCACAAAATGCACCATTGTGTGTTGTAGCAGACTTGAAATGCAATTTCATTGATTCATCATAACTGATTTTCAGAATCACTAGCTTACAAAGCAATTAACACAACACAGTACAATATACATAAATAGGGTTCATAGAATTGGGGAGAAAGTTTCTGACTTTTTGAAAGATTTTAGAAAGCTAATTTAAAGCTTGCCGCGAGGACCGAGCTTAGGTGGCTCTTGAGGACCTCTCTTAATCGGAAGAACATCGCCGGTAGAGTTCGCACTAACATATGTAAGCAAAGAGCCTCCTCCAAGAATCAAAAATTTGAGAAGCAAACCTCTCTTTGTGAAAGGAGCAGCAAATGTCTCAAAGAACTTGCTCTGCAAGCAACATAATCACAAAGTCTTAGAATTTGAAGAAGCATATAGATCTAAAGATTTAAGAGTGTACAAAAACCTGAAGTGGGTTATAAGGAGAAGGAGCATCAGATCCATACACATCCCATTGTCCTGTTGTGTTACCCAAATCTTCTAAATCAAAGTATACACTTTTGTCTCCATACTTAGCCACCACAGCACCAGCTCTACACAAACAATCAAAAGTAACATCCTTTCTTTAATACCAATCCTCATCAATGTCAATCCAAGATTCCAAATTTCAAAGCTTTAAACTTTACCTGGTGGATTTGGTTTTGAAGCTTTGGCGAGAAGGTTTGATGAAGAGCTTAGCTCCGGCAAGAGAGCTACCTCCAAGTCCTTTCACGGCGGCAGAAGGTTGTACGGCGGCGATGGTTGCAAAAGACGCCATGTTAATTTCTCTCTTTGTTGTTGTTTGTTTGTTGCCAAAGTAAGTGAGTGGATTGATGTAATTTGTATAGTGGAGAATCTTCTTCACTCATTTGATAGATCTTGTTCTGCCACGTGGCGAATTGGGTTGTCATCTTTGAGATTTGATATGCCACTTAGGAAATGCCACGTGGATTATAAAAAGATAAGGCTATCTCTAATCCATAACCAAAAATTTCTTCGTCTCTGTCTCCAAAATCGAATCAAAATCTCTAAAGTTTCAATTTTTTTGTTCTGTTCTTTTTATTTTTTTAAAGAATGGCTTCAATTTCTGCAACTTTGCCTTCGCCATTGTTACTCACACAGAGAAAATCCAATCTCACATCGATTCAAAAACTCCCATTTTCTCTAACTCGAGGTACGAATGATCTTTCTCCATTATCTCTTACTCGAAACCCTAGCAGCATCAGTCTGATGGTGAAAGCTAGTGGAGAAAGCTCAGATTCATCGACTGATCTCGACGTTGTTAGTACGATTCAGAATGTTGTGAGTCCCTAAATCTCTATAAACCCTACATTAGACTCTGTTCTCAGTTACATATATGCCTTAGTTTTGATTTGGACATTTTTTAAATTTGTAAATTATTGCAGTGGGATAAGTCTGAAGATAGGTTAGGTCTTATTGGTTTGGGTTTTGCTGGTATTGTAGCTCTTTGGGCATCATTGAATCTCATCACGGTATAGTAATGAAAAGACTCAAAACTTTTATCTTTTGTTGTGCTTAATTTTGTGAGACTTGATGACAAAGACTTGTTCTTTTTCTTCGTTAGGCAATCGACAAATTGCCCGTTATCTCGAGCGGATTCGAACTAGTTGGTATCTTGTTCTCCACGGTAAGTAATAAGGCTTGGTATCATCTCAATAAGTATAAATGTTATGATCCTTGATTCTTCTAGCATTTGATATCTCCATTTCTGCAGTGGTTCACATATCGATATCTCTTGTTCAAACCGGACAGGTAATTTTTTTTTCTTTAAATGCGGTTATGAAATCGAATGCTGGTGTTTTTGTTTAACCTAAGTCTTTGTTTATTTTTTCAGACAGGAGCTTTCGAAAATTGTCAAGAAATCAGTAGCGGATATACTTGGCCAGTGAACCTTGTGTGTGTGATAATACTTCATCTTTGGAAGATGATTTGTTTGCAAGTTTGTAAAATTACATGACAGGGTGGTTGTTGTTTCTAGTCCAATAATGTCATGCATTTGAAACCTGTAAATACTTTATTGTTGGTTTTTGGTTGTGAGCAAAATCAATCTTTTCTAATTTCAAAGATTCTCTTTTATGATTATACGTTTTAAATCAGGGTTTCAATTTTATTGTTTCCGCATATCAAAAGCCATAATTTTTCAAGTTCAGAGCTTCAACAAATTTGTTATTTCTCAAATCCAAAAGCCCTTTTTCTATTTCACGATTCTGGCTTTTGTTTTGTTTTCAGTTTTCTGGTACATAAACCCTAAAATCAATGATTAAGGTTCTTTTATAAATCTTGTTTGCATAAACTATGGTTCTTGCTGGACTGGAACGTAACAGCTTGATAAAACTATTCAATCTTCTGCATGATGATGGGAATAATTAGAGCACCAACCAAAAGAAATAACTAGGTGTCACCTTAGCAGAACCAAACAAGCTCTCCCTCCATAAATTAGTATTTGCGGCAACCATAATTAGGTCCCTGGTACTCTCAAGCTGCGAAGAATTTTCCTTCAGACTTGGAGAAGCCACATCTCCTGTGTGCATGTCTTTCTTCTCACTAATAGGTTCAATATTCTTTTCCATCACCTACAATTTAAGAAGGCCACATTTAAAACAGACATGGAGGATAGGGAAAACAGTTGAAACCAATAAGTATCATATGCACTCTGAATTCGAGACATTAGGTGAGGTTTCAGAACTAAACATTTGGATTCACAAATCACAATTAGTCCTTGGCTTTAAATAATAACCCTAAAAAGAGAGGAATCATTCATCAAGAAGAAGAAGAAGAAGAAGAAGAAGAAGAAGAAGAAGAAGAAGAAGAAGAAGAAGAAGAAGAAGAAGAAGAAGAAGAAGAAGAAGAAGAAGAAGAAGAA
>Ga0041059_1002871_pt1 | contig 12396 bp, 8 predicted proteins | sample AraColnosormetaG_FD_56232 | JGI IMG/M metagenome (GOLD analysis project Ga0041059, IMG submission 56232) | Arabidopsis roots microbial communities from North Carolina, USA - Col MF nosort | ecosystem: Host-associated > Plants > Roots > Unclassified | place: USA: North Carolina | collected 2013-09-02 | reverse complement strand
AAATATAAATAGATTCTTATTTTATTTCTTTTTTCGTGTCCTTAAATATTTATCTGAATTTTTAATTAATAAACGACGATCAAAATAGTTCTCAATCAGTTGGATCATCTTTTTATTCCTAAATAAATAAACTCCAAAAGCATCTCTCTGTTTCTTCTCCTCTCTTCAAGCTTTTTGTTTCGTCTCAGTCGTCGTCATCATCTCTGACAGGTGAATTGAATAATATTCCACTTTCATTATTCCTTCTTCTTCTTTATAGCTTTTCCACATGAATTTTTGTGTTTGTGCTTGTAGATCTAAGGTTTTGTCCAGTTTCCGGAGTAATTGAAATTTGCAGAGAAAGAAAAATCCAATTTTTGTTCATTTTGGAAAAAATCTGAATTAGACTGATTGATAGTACACATTTTTTAGAAATTTTGGAGAAACCCATGTATAGTAAGCTACAAAATGATCAATTATACTCAGATCATTTCAGATATATAATGAGAAATGGTAGATTAATCATTGTTATTTGTTAGGTTGATTCAAATAAACATTAGAAGCTATTTGATGAATCTGTCTATGTCTACTTGTGGCAGCAAGGTTATTCACATAGGCAAAGAAGTCATTCTTTTGCATGCTGTTTTCCAATAAAGTTAATTCTCTAACAGAACAAGTTTCGAGATTGGATATTGACGACAACGATATGGGACTTGGAGGTAGTGAAACAATGGAATGCAAGTGTGGTATGCCTCTGTGTATCTGTGTAGCTCCTCCCAAATCAACTGATAAACCAAACCCACCTGTAAAAACTTCATTTCCTCAAGTTTGTGTTCCTGACAAAATACGTTTCTCGCTTTTGAATATTGCTTTTGGAACAGGCTACCATTGCTCCTGTGGTTCTTCCTCAGTTGAAGTCAGAGGCTTCAGCAAAAAGTAAAGGTTCCACTTCCAGCAGCAATGCTAGGTATGTTATCATTTAGTCGTAGTATCAAGGCAAAAGTTTGTGTCTAGAGTTTACTTCATAAGCTTTACACATGTGAGAAAGTTGTTTGTCTAGGCATTTTCATTTACTTTATTAGGGCAAGGAAGTATCAACATGAAATTTGCTTGCTCTTGCATTTCAGCTGGACCGATCAAATCACTCGTACTTTCTCCTTTTCGTGCAATTGTGTAGAAAATTTGCTTCCCATATTCGTTGTTGTGGCAACTGACAAATGATATTGAAATATCTCTCGTTGCCGTTATATATCTTTTAAGCTGTTTTGATTTGTAAATAAGCTGTTGAAAAACTCAGATCAGCTCTAAATGCTGGACTAGACACCCCCCAAAGAGACTATGAAGCCAGTGGGGAGGTAACTCTTGACATTTCATTACATAAATAAACCATAGTTTACTGTTTCTAACAGAGCATTATTGATTTTATGGAATTTGTTTGTTAAAAGGGATTAAGAGAAGCGATTAAGAATGGTGACAGTGCTGGTGCGAAAAAGCTTCTAAAAGAGGTACTTAATCTCCTAATTAAGAAGCTGCGCTTAATTAAGTGTATAGAGAGAGGTTAAAACTCTAGGAGTTGCAGGGCGTAGATGCAAATTACCGAGACAGGCAAGGAATGTCGGTGCTTCATCTGGTAATCTTCCCACTCCTCATGTGTGATTGATTTGCTTAAGTAATTCGGAAATATACTAATAACATAATCTTATACTTCCACAGGCTGTCCTGTTCAACCAAACTGATATTGCGTTGATGTTGATGGATCATGGAGCAAGCCTTGAGTACAAGAATGCACAAGGTAATTCTCATGCTACGCAAATCTTACCAAATCAATGACCTGCGAAAAACATGTTAAGGAGAACAAGTGTAGTTAGTTACATAGGAACTTCTCTGGTTTCGTTCGCCTAAAGTATATAAACTGTTATGCGTCACCAGGAGAAACACCGCTAGATTGTGCCCCGGCAACACTGCAATACAAGATGCGGGAAAAGATGAAGTCCACTTAACAGCATGCCTCAGACAGAGCTACAAATCATTCCTCAAATCTTTTTCAGATAAGGGAAAGATTTGTAATGGAAAAAATCAAGGGATCATGAATTTGCTTGTAACTTTAGTTGCATTCTGTGTGCAATTTTCCATGTTATGTGATCTTTGAACCATGTCTTCTTCCGCTATGACATAAAAACTCCCTTTTGTTTTTATGTCATCAAAATGTGACAATGCAGAAACAAATACCAGCATTGTTATCATACGAATTCATTTATCTTACAAACTTTGTTTTCAAAGTTGTCTTCGGCGAGAAAACTATATAGTCCGTCGAGTATAATGAAAACAGTCTTCGACTCTTCGTTATAGGTTGCCACATTTTGACAATGGAAGATATGTGTGGGTGGCTCATATTGGGCCTCGAATTCTCTGAAAGCCCAAATTGAGGGACATGTGACACGTCACAGGTCAATGGTGTTAGAAAATCAGTGTCAAACCCTATCTATCTATCTCTTGAAATCTTCCCTTCTAGTAGCTAGTTTTAGCATCATCACTCAATAAAAACAAATGAAGTTTCATCTGCTTGTAGACTTTGTGCAGTTCTAGTTTTCAAGATTATACGTTTTATTTTCTGACCATGTTTGTTTCTTTAATTTGCTTGTTCTTTCTATAATTACTTTTTGTATAGAATTCACTAGTTGATTCCATCGACTCGTTCAAGCACCAGCTCGAAGAAGCTTAGCTAATTTATCTTAGAAAATAATGAAAAAGCTATGCTTCTCAAGAAGGTGCATGAACAAGTTGATGTATATTTTGATGTGTAAAGACCAAAATTGGATCTCACATGTGATGTTGTCAATTTTATCCAATTCAGGAAGTACTCTGTGAACTTGTTCCTTACTTTTTATTCTACTATTATTGTTAGTGTTTAGCTAGAGAACTATATGGATTTTGTTAAGAGATAAGAAACTGCAAGTTTGTGGATTTACTTTGATTTCTCACTTTATATATGACCATTAGTCCATTAACATTGTTTTTTTCTTTTTTAACATCAAAAGAACTTTTATTAGTTTGAAAAGTGATCCTCATGGAGGATTTGTACAAGGCTTCTAGGAACAAAGAAATGTTGTATAAAATTAACATTGGCAGGAATTAACTTCTTTGCCAAACAATCAGCCGCCTTGTTGCAATGCCTTGGTATCCATGTGAATGTAGCATTTGTGAATCTTTTTTGCCTTGTTTGGACTTCCTTCGTCAGGTTATGGACTCCAAAATTCTGTATTTCTCCGTTGATAAGATGTGGAATTTGCTTGTTATCTCCTTTAAAGGTAATATTTCTGTAGCCTCGTATCCAGGTGTGTTGCATGACCATAAGGAGAGCATGTAGTTCCGCCTCAATGACACTATTACAGGGTTTGCCTCTACTTTGTGTCGCTTCAATAAAAAATCTTCGGTCATCTCTTATGATCCATCCAGCTTTTCCATTTTCCCCGGTCCGAAAAAGACTACAATCGTAGTTACATTTCAGAAATCCTTGGTGCGGTTTTCGCCATTGTTGGGATTCAAGTGTGGCTTCTCTTTCATGAAGATTGTTTGTGTTGGCCTGATATGATGAACATTCATACGAATCTGTGATATCTTGTTGTGCATCCTTCCACCACATACTACTGCGACGTTGGTAAACTAGCAGATTCCGGCTTTTCCATATTCTCCATAGGATCTATTAACACTGATATTATATAGTAAAAGTAGAAAACAATTGTTTAGAAGCTTAATTACACTGATGTTGTAAAGTTACATAGTATAACTAAATACATACAAATTACAAATTTTATTTATATATTATATATGTAACGCCTTAATTAATTATACTATAGAGATTGAAGATAATAGATATTACAGATTTAATTGAGTAAACGAGATGTACATTCGAAGTCGCTTGAGGAGTGGTCCGATTTCTTCAATCTCTTTAGATGATATTGTCTTATTATATGACTTTTTTTTTTCTTATTTTTCTCTCTCTAGTATTGTGTGACTTTTTTTTTTCTTTTTTTCTCTCTCTAGTATTGTCTTATTAACTCGTTATTCTATATCTGTATTTTTTTTAGAGATATTTGCCTTCTCAGACACTTTTAAAAAATATTTTACGTGTTACAACACTTCAAAAAGATCAGGCACTTTGCATTGCCAAATTTACTATTATACCCTAAAACTGATTTTTCATTTGTGAATCAAACCAAACCCGTTTTTTCTAAACCAAATATGGTTCCCTTTCACCAATTTTCCTGAATCTCTCCCACGACTTTACAGTTTCATTTCACAAATCCAGTAAAAAAAACCTAATTTACATTTGCTCGATCAATGTTCATCGTCTCCAGCAAACAAATCCAGTAAAAAAAAACCTTAAACGAAACCCTTACACGACTTGAGTTTCCTCTGTTCCTCATCTTCTTGTTAGAAGTCTAACTTTTGATTCATCAAAAAATGTAAAGGTTTAGATACATCTTTGTGTTCAATCATGTTTTGATTAGGATGAAGAATTCAAAAATTTGATTATATCTTATATAGAAGAGAGACGTGTTTCGCTGATTTGCTATTTTGGTGACTTTATTGTTTTATTCTTACTTCTGAGAGAACCAATAGTAATTTCTGGTTTCTTCGTAATCTTGCAGGTTTTGAAAGCTCTAACCATGCTCCAATGATTGTGACTTTGGTTCAGTTTGCTGTTGGTAGTGTGCCCATTACTGTCATGTGGGTTCAGTTTGTTCTAGAGATGTGTCACTCACTCTGATATGTTTTCCTTGATATCTAGCTGCCATCTTGCCGCTTGATGTTGTGCACACACTTGGTAATCTATTTACGAACATGAGCCTCGAGAAAGTTTATGTTTCCTTTACTCATACCATTAAAGCCATAGAGCCTTTTTTCTCTGTTTTACTATCTGCTATGTTTCTTGAGGAGGTGAGCTCTTTTTCTGATTTGTGTTTTTTTTTTGACATCTTGGACACCATCACTCTCTTCTCAATTATAACATTGATCTCTCGTTCTGATGGCTCATGTGACTTTCTTTACGGAAGGCATCAAGTTCACTCCTTCATACATTCAATCAACCGTGAGTTTATTATATATTACGATTCTATTTTTTATATCCTTCTCAAATGTTTGCAGTTCCTAACAACCAATCTCAGTTTTGCAGGGTGTGAATGTTCAACAGATATATACAAAGTCTCTTATCGCTGCACTCTACTTCCACGCATACCAGCAAATTAAGACTTTTCTCTCTTAATGACTTTGTTCAATATTTGTTGACATTATCGATAATTGTAAATATGAATATAACAATGTAGACAAAAGAATTTTAATATACTCACAAGGCAATGCCAATCTAAGATATAGATACCATGAGTCATGTCCATATATAGCCATATTCTCGCGGCATCATCATCTTAAAGGTGGAGATGAAAGAAAAATTAACAAATAATTTTTTATTGTTCATAATAACGAGTCCATTTAAATGAGTCCATATGGAAACTTTTTTACTGAGTCATATCCATTTTTTTGGAATCAATATCTTGAAGGTGGAGATGAAAGAAAAATCAACAAATAATTTTTTAGTGTCCATAATAACGAGTCCATTTAAATGAGTCTATATGGAAACGTTTTTACTGAGCCATATCTACTTTTTTTGAATCAATATCTTGAAAGTGGAGATGAAAGAAAATCAATAAATAATTTTTCAATGTCCATAATAATGAGTGCATTTAAATGAGTCCATACGGAAAAATGTTTACTGAGCCATATCCATTTTTTCGAATCAATATCTTGAAGATGGAGATGAAAGAAAAATCAACAAATAATTTTCAGTGTCTATAATAACGAGTCCATACTAAAACTTTTTTACTGAGCCATATCCATTTTTTGGGAATCAGTATCTTGAAGAAAGAGATGAGAAAAAAATCAAAAAATAATTTTTTAGTGTCCATAATAACGAGTCCATTTAAATTAGTTCATACGGAAACCTCTTTACTGAGCCATATCCATTTTTTCGAAATCAATATTTTGAAGGTGGAGATGAAAGAAAAATTAACAAATAAATTTTTAGTGTCTATAAAAACGAATCCATTTAAATTAGTCCATACGAAAACCTTTTTCCTAAGCTATATCCATTTTACAATAAAGTTATTGTATACGTCTACTATTTCTTTTTATAAATAAAATATGAATTTCTATCACCAAAATGGAACAATGTTAATTATAAAGCTCGGGGGCAAGGAGCTGCTCTGACCAAAAAAAAAATTTAAAAGTCAAAGCTACTACAACAAACTAAGTAGAAAGGAAATACTTATGAGTAATTAGCCATGGGAAAACCATTGCGAGGGTAGACGTCCGCAGCCATTGCGGCAACGACGAGCTAGAAGAGTTTCACGTATGCTCCTATCGATCTGTGAAAAGACAGGGGCAGGAGAAGTTGAGATGTTTTCGTGGATTCTGATGTTTCTTTCTTTCCATAGATAGAAGAAAAAAGCTTGATCTGCGACTACAAAATCCCCCTACTCCGGCGGAAACACATTGATCTCGTTACTGAAAACTGAGATTCCTTAAACACCCAAGCCCTCCAATCACTTTTGGAATCAAATCGAAGTTCTTTTAGACAAAATAAAGAACCCGAGAAAAGGAACCAAGCCCAGAAACTATGGAGAGATGAAGAGACGGAGACGCTACAAATCATGGAGAGATAGAGATAACTTTCTTTTAGTTTTCATAAGGATCCGAATTGAGGAAGAAGAAGAAAAAGAAATCGAGAAGGTGGAGAATTGGAAAGAAACGAAAATTGCGAATTGAAGAGGTGGGCTGAGATTGTTTTTAGAGATCTCAACCGTTTGTTAACTTGTTTTAATCTTATTGACCCCGTGTTTAAGTAGATACCACATCAAACAAAACCAATCGAACCGGTTTAGCAATTAATGATTCAATTTGGGAAGGATAGAATTGTCTTTATTTTCTCCAGAAACAAGAAAAAGTGTCTGAACAATAGAAAGTGCCTCAAACATAAAAACATTTCTTAAAAGTGCCTAATAATGCAACATTCCTTTTTTTTAATTTTCTTTTGTAAACTTTTTCCTCGCCGATTGAGATACTAATAATGATATGACTTTTTTAATTAATGTATTGTTACCGAAGAAAAAAACAAAAAAAGATTAGAGATGTGTACAAAGAAATTAAGGAAGGGTTATTGGTTTGTACATTTATAAGGAATTGAAAATCCAAACAAAAATTATTTGTTATTCAATTACTGATTTTAAAATTCTAATTAAAATTATGTGTTATTGATTCGATGATTTATAAATACTAGTTAAAATCTTTTGTTATTCGTTTAGTCATTTATTTTTGGATTTGAGAATTCATGTTATGTTTTAAATGGAATTGAATGGATTTAAAAGAGAAAAATAGAAGGATTCAAATCTATGGGTAAACACATGTTATTTCAAAATCCATATATCTTAAAATTTTCAAATTCTACGTAGATTTACAAATCAATAAACCAATAACAAGTCCTAAGTATACGTTTACGTAATTTAACTTTTGGCAGGGTATTTTACCGAAAATGGCCATTGAGATTTTTGGAAAGGAAGTATACGTTTGTTTCTTTGCTCTGAGGTATCTTCGTTTGATACAAGGCGAAATCGATCTTCTTCTTCTTCTTCTTCATCCCCTTGCGTTTTCCATCTCCATCGTCTGCTGAAACCATTTGATCGATCTCTCAGGTGATCCCTGTTTTTCTTTTTGTCTTTCTCTCTGCTAGCAATTCCTGGGCTAAATTGGATGATGATATTGTGTTAAAGAACTCGAAGATGATTTGTCAAAATTAAACTTGATTCTGTAGATCCGTGAGTTGAATCAGATATTAACGTGTCTCTATGTTTCTATGTATCAATTTGGTTTGATAAGGTTACTTAGAATGGCACAAGAAGCCGATGGGATCAGATTGGACCAAAGACATGGGAAGGCTCGAGTGAGAGTTGGAAGAGTTTGGCGTCATGCTCATGATGGATCTCATCACTTTGTTGAATGGAATGTTAGCATCAGTCTTCTCTCTCACTGTCTCTCTTCTTACCGTCTTGATGATAACTCTGATATTGTCGCCACAGATACCATTAAAAACACTGTAAGTCAACCAAAATATTTGTTGGTCTTAGAGTCATTCTAGTGAACAAATGTTTCTGTTCTTATTCATGGTTATATCCTAGTGTCTGACAAATGTTTTATGTTGGAATGAAGGTTTATGTGAAAGCCAAGGAATGTGGAGATCGGCTCTCGGTGGAGGAATTTGCCATACTTATTGGGAAACACTTTTGCTCATTTTATCCACAGGTATGTATGCACTATGCACTATCACCATATCTTTTTTAGTAAGCAATTGGATATATTCACCTTAAAGATGTTTTATTCATTTTGCTGTTTTGTTTCCTCTCTGTTTAACCAGGTATTTACTGCTATCGTGAATATCATTGAGAAGCCCTGGGAGCGTGTCTCCATCGATGGAAAACCACATTTACATGGTTGGTTCTGACACTTTTTTCTGGAACGAATATTTGCTATAGTTTAATGGTTTTTCTAAATCAATCTTTTGTTTTGAAGGTTTTAAGCTTGGGTCAGAGAACCATACTACAGAGGCAAGAGTAGAAAAGTCTGGTGCATTAAACTTAACTTCCGGTATTGGAGGACTAGCTCTACTGAAGACAACCCAGGTATATAAACATCTTTCTGTAGATATATGTTTTTTTGTTAGAAAGGTGTTGAATTGTCAGTGTTATCACTGTTATATTTTGGATAATGGCGAGTTAGATGTGTTCCACGGTCTTTGGACAAGCGTTTTCCAGTTTTTTCTCGTCAATAAAGAAGCTCCAGTAGTGTTTCCATATTTTGTAAACCACTAGATCTCGGAGACAAATATTATACCTGGCAATCTGTAGTTTTAGAGATAGAAGTCTACTCTAACTTAGGAACTTTATGGAGAGGAATTTCAAAGAAGAATGATATGAACAATGAGTGAAGATCTAGATTTGATGTTATTATTGTCTATCTAGTTTGTATCTTAATCCTAGGATATTGACAATAATGGATGTCAAAAGACAAGATCTGATAATTGATTGTTCACAAAAGCCGCTCTTATGCAAATGAACAGTCAGGATTTGAGAGGTTTGTCAGAGACAAATACACCATTCTGCCTGAAACTCGTGAGCGAATGCTGGCCACAGAGGTTAATGCATCTTGGAGGTATGTGTTAATTAGTGATGTTACATTTCTTATTTGTGATTGATTCTTGAAACCGACATACACGTTCATGATGACAGGTACTCGTATGAGTCAGTTGCAAGCATTCCAACAAAAGGACTCTACTTTAGCGAGAAGTTCATGGACGTTAAGAAAGTTCTGATGGATACTTTCTTTGGTCCACCAGAAACTGGTGTGTATAGCCCTTCTGTCCAACGCACTCTCTACCTCATGGGAAGCGCCGTACTGAAAAGGTATCACATATCAGTCTATATTTATTTCGCTGTTTGTGTGATGATGTGATTCTTGCCATGATAAAGGTTCTTATTAACATGATCAGGTTCGCTGATGTATCATCGATTCACCTAAAAATGCCAAATATTCATTTTCTACCAGTAAATCTTTCAACGAAGGAAAACCCTTCAATGGTGAAGGTAAGAACCTCTATGTGATGTTGTCTTTATGATGAAACCACAAAACGTAAACGAAAATGATAAGTAGATAAGTAGCAGCAGTAATACATAGTTATAAACTTAAAATCAGACAACAAAAAAGCCGCATAAAAGCTAATAATTTCAGGGTATGAATCGTTTCCAATGACTTGCATTTGCAGTTTAAAGATGATGTGTACCTGCCAACCGATGAACCTCATGGATCTATAGAAGCAACTCTAAGCCGTATAACCTCGAAACTATGAGGTTTTAAGACAATACATCATACATGGAAATATCAAACACAATTTCACAGGTTCTGCAACTTTTGGCGTTTGCCTCGTTTATGAAATAACAATTTAAATGAAGTGTGTAAGGTCAACTTTTGGCTTTTGTTGCAAGAATAATACTGTAACTGCAAACAGTTTCACATAAAAATGTAGCTTACATATATTATCACTGATTCGCAGTCATGTTACATTTTTACCTCTCATTTAGCCATCATATATGCTCTAATACGTGCCATGACAAATTTATGAGAAAATATAGAACTCTCTTGAACACTCTTACCAATAGAACTCTCTTGAACCATATGAAGAAGTGATTTTAAGTTTTCTAAATGAAGAACTCGAAGCATCATATAATCTCTTAAAAGTACACAAGGACATAAGAACTTGGTAAAAGAAACAACACCACAAAGCATTTATACAACAATTTTCAGAAATTTGAAATGCGCACCCAAAAAACCTTAACAATATTGGAAAATAGGTCCAAGGAAGATAGCAGAGACACTTCAACTTGAGCGAATGAGGCCGTGCAAGTAAGCTCCAGTCATGACGAGTGACACCACCGACACAAGTCCAGCCGGTACCACTTTCCTCGTCCTTAGGTAACGTGATCCCATCATCCCTGTCAGTGCCGCCGACCCCACTGCATATTGTTTAACATACTTGAACTTTGGACTCATCATAAGCTGGTTTAAGATTTGCCAAGATCAATGAACAAGAAGTATGATTTCTTACCAATGCCAATGGAGGATGCTAAGACTGGATTTCCTGGGAGCTCCGTGTATACATAATAGAACAACGCAGCTGAACCTCCTCCTGCGACAAGTGATATTTTGCTTCCGCGTTTCAGGTAACCCATCAACCCACCAACTGCCACAATAATTGCCATGAGTCAACGCATTACATGTTACATGTTAGATACACACCATTATCGAAACATTATGATCAAGAAATCACAGTAGAAACTCCAATGATTATCTCATCACTAGATATAATATTGCTATTCACCACGATCCAAATCTAACACTCGCATTTATGGACAGAACAAGACAATAGAACTAGTTTTCTATCATGAATTTAACAACTAATACACTTATTGACAAAACAACACATGCTAAACTACAATCAGACTAGTAACCACACATTACAAAGCCTGGATAAATAGTACTCAAGACAGTGACAATGATATTAGAGATGTGAATATCTCGTGAAGTCAAACTATCTAATGGTTCCTCTCTTGCACTATCTCAATACCTAATTGTATAATAACTAGATCAAGTCAACGAAATCATTTGAAAACTCAAAGAAGGAAGCGATCAGATTCAATACCTCCGAGGAGAGAAGCATAAGCAAGAGTGAACTTCTGCGACAAAGATGAGTCCATTTTCTTCTTCTTCTTCTTCAGCGCCGATGATGCTCTTTGCTTTCTTCAGGGGAAAAATTGGAGACGAAGCAAGTCTGGTCAAATGAAGCAAGTCAAGAACGGCGTCATGACTTGACGAACGATGACCCTTTTTGGGTCTGTTACTGGGCCGGACTTATTGACAGATTTTGAATCTGTTCTATTTGAAAACAGAAAGTAGGCCCATAAGTTTGACGATTTGCGTGGATATGATGGGAAAAGGGTTAATTTCATTAACAAAATGCGTGTTGATGGAGTAAATCCACCAATTAACAAGGGAGTAAAATCCATGCCCTAAGAAAAAATTGTTTGCGTGTAATGTAGCTTGTTTTTCACTGATTCATGTTTTTTTTATCTCTCAATTTCTTTTTTTCTCAGTCACTTATTCGAAATTCATCATTTGCTAATGTGATTTTATTCTATACTATTATTTGGAAAGTACATCATAAACGGTAACATTGACAAGCGTAAGAAATTACATTAGAATATCATTAGAAAAATGTAATCATAGACAAAACTAATCTACATCATTAAAGATATATATAAAATAATATCATTATTAGTCTCACTATTTTATCAAAAAAAATAAAAAAATTAGTCTCACTAAATTTGCTAATTTTCCATCTTAATCACAATTAGGGGTTGACATTTTGGTTTAATTTCGAGTTAAATTTGTTTAGTTAGATGAAGAATAATTCGACTAAATAACAAAATGAAAAATATTCAAGTAACAACACTAAATAACTAAAATCAGTTGTAAATTGTTATTGGCTTTGTGGCATTTACAAGTTCAGGAACACTTCTGATTCTGACAATCTCATGTTATAACAAGTAACAAAATCATGTTATAAAATTGACGACATGTTGATGATATTTTCTTCAATATATTATGAGGAATTCGTTCGATTATCTCCGCTATGCATTCGAAGGTAATTGAATCTCTTTTTGAATTTGTGATTTACTTTTGTCCTTTCAAATAATTAACTTATTTTTCTAAATATATATATATATATATATATATATATATATATATATATCTTTT